>JGI996J12353_1000163_pt1 | contig 19049 bp, 21 predicted proteins | sample IntmicLarv5ML5BL_FD_12353 | JGI IMG/M metagenome (IMG submission 12353) | reverse complement strand
CGTCTAATTTGTTAGAGAGAGAGAGAGAGAGAGAGAGAGAGAGAGAGAGAGAGAGCCTACCTGACGTGCCCGTGCACTGAACATAAAAAAATTCAGTTAGTTAGCAAGAAACCTAACTATCTTTTTTCTATAAAAACAATAAAGCCTCGAAAAGGAGAATTTCCTCCTTTTCGGGGCTTTGTTCGTTTTATTAACCCGATTATTTATTTAAACATTTTATTTGTATGAAAACATTCTTAAGTGTACTGTGGCACCTGCCATTTTTCGGTTTTTTGTTTGCGATCTATTATGCTATTCTTGGCGTAATCTTCTGTATCTCTATTGTTGGCGCGCCTATTGGATTGGGGTTGCTTCAATTTAGTAAGTTCCTGCTTTCCCCATTTAAGAATAAGATGGTGAACAAGGCAGACGTAAATGAGTTGTCTGATGCTGAGGAGAACAAACTTTGGAAAGCATTCTCATTGATCGTTCGTATTGTTTATTTCCCATTCGGATGCTTTGGTGCTATCAGTTGCTGCTTTGTCATTGCGGCGCAGTTCATCACTATCATTGGTATTCCTGCCGGTATGGTATGGGCAAAATCGTTAGGAACAATATTCAATCCTGTAAGCAAGGTTTGTGTTCCAAACGTAGTAGCCGAAGAAATCGAAAGGAAGAAGCAAGAGGCTTTATTAAACAAATACTCCAACAAATAAATGAAGGTAGCAGCGATGTATCTATTTACGCTCACGCCTTGTGTGATGGTGAATAGAGATATATAGCATAGCTATCTAAGTAGAAAAAGAAAAAATCTGAATTGTAAGATTCGACAATTATATTAATCAATTAAAAGAATGAAATGATGAAAAAATTTAATCTTCTATTGGCAGCCGCTTTGGTTGCATTAACTGGTCTTCTATCTTCTTGTGAAGATACTAGCGCTATTAAGGGTACTGTTACTTACTCAATAAATCGTCCGAACGACATTAGTTCTAGAGATGGACAGATTGCTTTTTTGGATGTTTTCAATGTAAGTGTTACCTATAAGAATCCTAAGGGTGTTTTGATTACTGAAGAGGTTACTTCGTTGCCATGGAAATTTGTTCAAGAGGTGAAAGCTCCTTTCCTTGCAACTATAGCTGTTGACTTTACACCTAAAGAGTTGGAAAATCCTCCTTACGAATTTCCTTATACAATTGTTTCTATGGCGTCAATAACTTTGGACTCTCAAGGACGTAGAATGGTGTCAGGAGAGCCTAACTATGCGGGTTCATTGTCGTCATTGTACATTTATATGGATCGAATATTGCAAGCATATGGAAGCACTAATCAGCGACTTGATTTTACAGAGGAAACTCTTGAAAGGCATGGTCGTCCTGTTCGGTAAATATTGATTAATAAAAAACAGAAGAATCAATGAAAAGGAATTTAGTGTTAACATTTGCGATGCTGCTAATTGGTGCAGCATCGCTTTTCGGACAGAACCGATTGGTGATCGACCAGTCGAGCAATGCCGTAACGTTCTCGAGCGACGGGACGCTATGGGGGCTTGAGGTAGGCGGCAAGGTAGTTTTCGGCGAGAGATACAAGACGGTCGACTTTCAAGACGGACTGTTTAAGGTAGAAAACACCAACGGAGAGTGGAACGTTTGCGATGCAAGTGGCAACATGAAACTGAAATGGATAAAGGCAACAGGCGTAAGCATCTCAGGAAATTTCGTGTTGTTCCTAAATGCCGACGGCAACAAAGCAATATCCTACAATCGCACGGATTGGAGCATAGTGCAAGCACAGGAAACGACCTACGAAAATATGGCGGATGAAATCACGAAGAGAAACGCCGGAAAAGGGCTTTCTATACAGGGTTACGAATCTTCGATTCAAAAAAGGATGCGTCGATATAATACACAACCACAGATCAGCAGTGACGGGAAAAGGCTAACTTTCAGGGGTGAGACTATACATACTGGATTAGAAGTTAAATCGATGAATAATGAGCAGTATGGAAAAGCAAAATATGATGGAGAATATGATTCAGACGGCAGACTATACTTCATGTTTAAAAGTCCTGAAACTGAGAAGTGGGGTGTTGTTTATTTTAAAGAGGAAAGACCACAGAAAGGCTACAAGGCTATTGACTTTATCTACGAAAAGATTGAATATGTCTACAGCGGGTACTTTATACTGAATTGCTATTTAGCTGATGGAACAATGGTGCAAAGGTGGTTTCATGGACCAACAGTAGAAGAGAGTCCTATACCGAAAGAATAAGTTTCGTCCTGCAAATGCAAATCCCAATGACAGCCGTTGAAGCTTGCGGGAGCTGACAATTCTCTCAACGGCAGCCGTTGAGACTTGCGGGAGCTGACAATCTCTCCAACGGCAGCCGTTGAGACTTGCGGGAGCCGACGACACCTCCAACGGCAGGGTGTCCAGTAAAGTGTTCCTGTTTTTTGTGTCCAACGCCGTAGGTGTTGCACAGGGGCATCTTGATTGTGACACACTTGTGCAACCCACTCTGGGGTTGGTTGATGTGGTGGGGACGCTATCCGCCCGAAGACTACGCTCGCTGCGCTCTCTCCGCATTTCAGGCGGTTATTGTAATGCAACCCGTATCGGGTTGGTCGCCAAAGTGACACAAAATAGGAACACTTTACTGGACACCCTACTCCAACGGCAGCCGTTGAGCATTTTGACGGTTGTCGTTTTATATAAAAATATGTTGAACTAAAAAAATGCACTGAACTATGTTACAAATTATGCCTTTACGTACCGACCGCTTGCGTAATGCGTAGTACTACAAATTTTTCATGGTTGTTAATAGCGTTATCGACCCATTCGTGTTGGAAACTTACAGACTTACTAAGACGTCCGACGTTGTGCAGAGTTTGTTCGAACGGATGAGCAAGATTTTCGCGTTAACACCTCGTTCTTTACTACGCCTGATATCGAGAATGACGATCATGCACGGGATGCTTACTTTATTGGATTCAAGGGCTACGTGAATTCTTTCACCTACTTCGGTACTGCTGAGGAAAAGGAGGCTGGTGCAATAATCGAGCATCTTATGAAGCCTTATCGTAATGCCAATTCGTCGACGTATCAGGAGAATACGGCGTTGCTATATAAATTTATTGTGGATCTTGGCGCAGAAAAGTATGCCGATGCTATCGCAACGCTTAAGCTTGCCGACCGTATTACGGAATTGGGAAACTTGAATAAGAAGTTCGACGAAACGTTTAACCTACGTTCGGGCGATCGCTTGGATAAGGCGCAGGCTGTCAATTTTCGCGCGCTTCGCGTTGAGATGGATATTGCGTATTCTAATTTCCGCGAGATTGTGAATGCCAACTGCCGCGTGTTCGACACGTTCGAATCGCCGGGTGCGATTAAGGATTTCGAGCCATTCATAACAACCATCAATAAGGCAGTAGTGGAAATGCAGTTGGCGATATCACGCCGCTCGGGAGGTTCGCACAATGACTCACATAATCCCGAAGAGCCAACCAAACCAACTGATCCGGACAATGGCGGAGATGGATCGATCGAGATATAAATATCGACAACATAGAGAAGCGGCGTAGCAGACACATAGAGAGAGAGGGTGTCGGGCTACGCCGCTTATTTATTTGCAAAAAATGCCTTTAGGATAACCGCTCGATATAGTCTATTATACCGTCTTCCCGCTCTAAGTTTAGCTTTTTTCTTAGTCGGTAGCGTAGGGTTTCTACGCCTCGGATGGATAGGTTGAGCAGTGGTGCTATTTCTTTTGATGTCAGATTCATCCTCAGGTAGGCGCACATCTTTCGTTCGTTCACGCCGAGGTCGGGGTGATGGTTCTTCAGGCGACTGATGAAATTGTTGTGCACTAAGTCGAATTGCTCTTCGAACCGCTTTAGTATATCGTCGGATTGCATATTCGTGCTTTGCCTCGACGATGAAGTGGTAGTTGCCTTCGCGCAGATTGTTGTACTCCTTTATCGTCGAGCTTGTATATTCCGACCATTCTCGGCTTGGCGATAGTTATGCGGATGAATCTAATGGACGAATCTTCCTCCGAGAACGAAGGAAGCATTGTTCTGTCAATGGATTCCGAAGATGGCAATATAACAAGGACAAAGACCGTAAACATTAACGGAGAACAACAAGAGGACACGACAAATATTCCTTTTGAAATGGATGCAAGACAGTACACCAAACTAATGAGTGACCTTTTCGCAGAAGCAATCATTACTACGCATAATATAGTAGACCCGGTAGGGAATTACACCTTCAACTCCTGCAATCTACACGTATTCATAACCAAGCTACGCCGCAAACTATCCAAAGACGAAAGCATACGAATAATCAACGTAAGAGGAATTGGATACAAACTCCTTGACTGAGAAAAACACGGATTTTAGATTTTCCCAGCGTTGGGAAAATGCAAAACAAAAAATCCCTTTCAACTTTTTCAAGAAGAAAGGGACTCTTTATGCGTAACTCTATTAGTCTTTATTGCTGGGAAAGAAGAAAGTCTTGATATTCGTTCCACATTCCGTCAATGCTTGCATCCTTTCCGAATACCATCTTGATTGCTTCGTCGAAGCTCCACACCTCAAGGTCTCTCACTGTGAGGTGGAATTTGCGAAGAGCATTAGTATCTTTTGTGTTAAGCCATTGTAGGAAAAAGCCTGTTGTACGATATCCATCCATCCAATTGCCACCCGGTCTGCGAGTACTCATGTCGAAATATCCTGCTTCGGCTCTTACCGCATCGGCGATTCCCTCGATGCAAGCCCAGAATACTCTATTTGTCGAGTAGCTGCCGCAGCCCTTAGGCTCGAATTGATAGGCATGCACAAGTTCGTGATAAAGCACACCACGGGTCTCGAAGTTCAACTTAAACAATGATTCTTGAGCCGAGTTCTCGATATGCTTCGTGCTATACACGATATACACTCGCGGAGAACTGCCGCCCTTTGCTGAAATGCCGTCGTATTCTTTCAGCGTATAATCGATCTGTTCAACGTTAACCATTGTGTCTTGAGCTGTGTAATACAATATCTCAGCCACCTTACGGGCATGATACTTTACATATTCATCTGGGTTTTGCACTAATTCGCCATAAATCCTCGCTCCCTCGGTGTCAGGATCTTCCACTTTGAAGTTGATTTCAGGATACTTAAAAATTTCCCATCCCTCCAACATATTCTTGTCGGAAAAGACAGCCTCACTAATCTTCACAGTATCACCTTTGGCGACAACAGCCTCTAGCATATACTGAGAGTATGAAGAAGGATTCTGAACCACACAAACGACTTCCTGAAAACGAGAACAGAAAGACTGCCCCTTGCGTTCGTCGACAATAGTCCAAATGTTACCATCGTTAGAACCTTTAAGCGTCCAATCCGTAGGATCGTAAGCCGCATCCTCGCCTGAGGAGTAAAGCGAATAACTCAACACCGCACCCTCAAAAGGAACAGGAAAGACAATACCATCACCATTCGCAGAGGCATGAAATGTAACCAAATCATTATCCGTAAGATTCTCCGGATTGAATATAAGAGTCTGATTCTGACAAGAGAAAAGACAAGCTATAATCGCTAAAAGAATAGTTTTTTTCATCATAATATTTAATTGTTTTCAGGACGGAGCTTACGAACTACTGCTCCTGTGCGCCACATTTCACTTTCTCGTAATGCTTCGAGTTCTTTGTCAAGACCTTCACGATAGTCTGGCTTGCTGTTTGTATCAATAGAGCGTTGTGCTTCGTTGCCGCAAGCTACTTCGCTGTACAGCTTTGCAAACACCGGCTTTGTTGCATCGTGGAATGGAGTCATCCAATCCAACGCACCACGCTGAGCAGTCGTCGAACAGTTTGCATACATCCAGTCCATACCATTCTCTGCAAACAGAGGCATCAGTGATTGAGTCAGCTCTTCCACAGTTTCGTTGAATGCCTCAGAAGGAGAGTGACCATTTTCACGCAATACTTCGTATTGAGCAAGAAGGATTCCTTGAATAGCGCCCATCAACGTACCACGTTCGCCGGTAAGGTCTGAATAAACCTCTTTCTTGAATGTTGTTTCAAACAAATAACCCGAACCAACGCCAATACCCAAAGCAACAACACGGTCTTTAGCCTTGCCTGTTGCATCTTGGAAGATAGCATAGCTTGAATTCAAACCACGTCCTTGAAGGAACATGCGGCGTAGACTTGTTCCCGATCCCTTAGGAGCAACAAGGATTACATCTACATCAGCAGGAGGGATAATGTTTGTACGTTCTTTGTAAGTGATACCGAAACCATGAGAGAAATAAAGCGCCTTGCCCGGAGTAAGATGCTTCTTTACGCGCGGCCAAACCTCGATTTGAGCAGCGTCAGATAGAAGATATTGTATGATTGTTGCTTTTTCGCAAGCCTCATCGATATCGAACAATGTTTCGCCCGGCACCCAACCGTCGGCGACAGCCTTTTCCCAAGTCTTGCCGCCTTTTCTTTGTCCTACTATTACATTGAAACCATTATCGCGCAGGTTCAGACTTTGTCCGGGACCTTGCACGCCATAACCGATGATTGCGATAGTTTCATCTTTCAACACTTCTCTTGCCTTTTCCAACGGAAATTCTTCGCGGGTAACAACATTTTCTTCTACACCGCCAAAATTCATTATTGCCATTTTATTAACTATTAAAAATTTAACCTAATTCTATTTTATTATCTCCGGTAAATTGCTGCGCTCTTTTCGTTTCCATAGAAGAAAGCATATCACTAAGGCGTTCGACCTTGCTCTTCGTAATAGCGACTCTACCTGAGCGGATAAACTGCAGCACGCCAATCGTCTGACTTAGTTCTTCAAACAATGCCTGAGTCTCTGCATAGAGACCGCTCTTCTCAAGCACTACACAGGTTTCGTTTATCTCAAGAATATGAGCATTGTGCTTGCGTATAAGAGCTTCCGCACTACCCATCTTGATAAATAAATCTGTGCTGAGTTTGTACAAAGCAATTTCCTGAATGACCAGATCCTCGTCGGTATTATAATATGCTTTGAGAATATCCACTCTCTTGTCGATTTGCTTGACAACCTTGTCTATCAAATCTTCTGTTGTGATAGTTGTTATCGTAAACTTATGTATCCCATTTATAGCAGAGGGAGAAACGGAGAGCGTTTCGATATTAAGTTGACGACGCGTAAAGATTACCGTTATCTGATTCAAAAGGCCAACCGTATTCTCCGAAAAGATAATAATGGTATATAATTTCTTGTCTGACATATTATCGATCTCCTCCCATTATAATATTAGTAACTGTTGTTCCTGCCGGCGTCATAGGATAAACCATTCCGCATTGTTCTACGTTTACCACCAACAGATAAGGTCCATCATGGTTTAGCATATTGCTGATGGCATTGTCTATATCCTCGCGCTTATCGACTACGTTCCCTTCAATGTTATAAGCCTTAGCCACAGCAAGGAAATCCGGATTAAGCATTGGAGTAGACGAATAGCGTTTCTTAAAGAATAGCTCCTGCCATTGGCGAACCATGCCAAGGAAGCTATTATTAAGCACAATTATTTTGACGTTGAGATTTTCCTGCATGATTGTACCGAATTCCTGTATGGTCATCTGCAAACCACCATCGCCTAGTAAGCAGCAGACTGTACGCTCGGGCGCACCAAACTTAGCCCCGATAGCGGCAGGCAAACCGAAGCCCATTGTCCCCAATCCTCCTGAGGTAACAACGCTGCGGGAATGTTTATACTTAAAGTAGCGTACTCCCATCATTTGGTTCTGACCTACATCGGTGACAAGTATCGCTTCGTTGTTGGTTGCTTCGGTTACTTTATTGATAACCTCGCCCATCTTCAATGCTCCGCTTTTAGGGAATAGTTCGCCTTCTATTACGCGAGCTCTTTCTTCGTCTTCGTCAGGCTTGAATTCAGCAAGCCAGTCGGTATGTTTAGTCGGCTTCAGAAATGATGTTACAGCTGCCAATGTTTCTTTGGCATCACCATGAACAGGCACGTCCACCTTTACATTTTTCTCTATTTCAGAAATGTCTATGTCGAAATGTATAACCTTAGCCTGCTTTGCATACGTATTCAAATCACCTGTCACACGGTCGTCGAATCGCATACCTATTGCAATAAGCAAATCACATTCGTTAGTCTTACGATTAGGACCTACATTCCCATGCATACCAAGCATACCCTTATTCAAAGGGTGATCTGTCGGCATTGCAGACAGTCCAAGCATTGTAGAGCCAAAAGGGATATCTGCCTTTTCAAGAAACGCCTTTAATTCCTGCTCTGCATTACCAAGGAGAACGCCTTGACCAACCAATGCCAAAGGTTTCTTTGCTTTATTTATAAGTTCGGCTGCTGCCTCTATATTAGGTACATCTATATCCGGTTTGGGTTGATAGCTACGAATGAAATCAACCTTCTCATATTCATAGTCCACCATGCCTATCTGGGCATCCTTGGCAAAGTCAATCATAACAGGACCCGGTCTACCGGTCGATGCAATATAAAATGCTCGTGAGATAGCCCATGCTACATCCTCAGGGCGACGAATTTGAAATGCCCACTTAGTGATAGGTTGAGCAATACCGATTACATCTACCTCCTGAAAAGCATCTGTTCCAAGTAATGATGATGCTACCTGTCCAGAAATAACTACCAACGGCGTACTATCCATTAAAGCATCTGCAATACCTGTTATTGCATTTGTTGCTGCCGGACCGGAAGTTACTAAAGCAACTCCTACCTTTCCGGAAGTTCTTGCATAACCTTGTGCTGCATGAGTTGCACCCTGCTCGTGACGAGTAAGGACGTGCTTGATTCTATCATTATAGTCGTACAGGCAATCGTAAACAGGCATGATTGCTCCACCCGGATAACCGAATATCGTATCTACATTCTCAGCGATTAAAGTTCTTAATAGTGCTTCAGATCCACTTATTTTTTGTTTATCCATATATAATTAAACCGTTATTATCAATCTACAATTCGTATTCCACCTTTATCTGCCGATGCCACCATTTTAGCATAAGCCCGCAAAGCCTTTGAAACAATACGTTTGCGGAAAGGAGGTGTAAAGGCATCCTTCCCTCTTGATTCTTCTTCCTTGCGGCGTTGAGCAAGTTCTTCGTCCGGGACTAACGCATTGATTGAACGCTCGGGAATATTTATTTCTATAATATCGCCGGTTCTTACAAGTCCGATGTTACCGCCTGCTGCTGCCTCTGGCGAGATATGCCCGATAGACAGTCCCGATGTTCCACCGGAGAAGCGCCCGTCAGTAATCAAGGCACATTCTTTACCCAAATGGCGGGATTTAATATAAGACGTTGGGTAAAGCATTTCCTGCATACCCGGTCCGCCCTTAGGTCCTTCGTAAGTAATTACTACAACATCTCCGGCAACAATCTCACCACTTAATATTCCTTCGCAAGCAGCGTCCTGAGAGTCATAAACAACAGCTCTGCCTTTAAACTTAAATATACTTTCATCTACTCCTGCTGTTTTTACCACGCAGCCATTCAATGCTATATTTCCTTTCAGAATAGCCAAGCCGCCATCCTTAGTATAAGCATTCTCTACACTACGGATACAGCCTGCTTCTCTGTCGTCATCGAATGAATCGAAATGTTCATTCTGAGAACCCATCACTAAGTTAAAGCGATTAGCAGGCGCAGAGCTATATATTTCTTTTGCTTTTTCTGTAACATTAGGACTTGTAATAGCGTATTTATCTACCACTTCTGCGAGTGTCATTCCGTCAGCACGTTTTACTGTGGTATCAACAAGTCCTGCCTTTGCTAACTCATTCATGATAGAAAGAATACCTCCGGCACGATTGACATCTTGTATATAATACTTAGGAGTATTAGGGGCAACTTTACACAGACAAGGTGTTTTGCGAGAGAGGATATCCATATCATCCACCGTGAAGTCTACACCAGCCTCCTGAGCTATTGCCAATAAGTGAAGCACTGTATTGGTAGAACCTCCCATTGCAATATCGAGAGTCATTGCATTATCGAATGCAGCCTTTGTTGCAATAGATAAAGGAAGTACACTATCGTCGCCATCCTGATAATATTTATAGGCATTCTCTACAATCAAGGCAGCTGCGTCCTTAAACAATTGTATGCGGTTAGCATGAGTTGCCAAAATTGTACCATTACCCGGAAGAGCAAGACCGATAGCCTCATTAAGACAGTTCATAGAGTTGGCAGTAAACATTCCTGAACAAGAACCGCAAGTAGGACAGGCAGAGCGTTCAATGTCTCTTATCTCTTCGTCCGATACCGAAGCATCAGCGGCCTGAACCATTGCATCAATCAAATCCAATCTTTTATTTTTTCCGATACCAGCCTCCATTGGTCCGCCGGACACAAACACAGTCGGTATATTCAACCTCATAGAAGCCATTAGCATCCCTGGAGTAATCTTATCACAATTACTTATGCAAACCATAGCATCAGCCTTATGAGCATTTACCATATATTCTACACTATCCGCAATAAGATCTCTTGAAGGAAGTGAATACAACATCCCATCATGCCCCATTGCAATACCATCATCAATTGCAATCGTATTAAATTCGGCAGCAAAACATCCTAATTTCTCAACCTCTGCTTTCACCAATTGTCCTATTTCATGCAAATGAACATGCCCCGGCACAAACTGAGTGAAAGAGTTGACAATCGCTATTATTGGTTTACCGAATTGTTCCTCCTTCATACCATTGGCACGCCAAAGAGCACGAGCCCCTGCCATACGGCGACCCTGTGTACTGAATGAACTTCTTAATGATTTTTTCATCATCCTATATCATTAAATCCTTTATTATATCAATAAAAAAGCCCTTCTCAATTAGAGAAAGGCTTTAAGAATATCTTATCAACATACAACACTTCTTACATACCTTTCTCTTATCTTCCTATAATTAGAATGACCACGAGGAGAATGACGCTATGTAGAATATTGTTTGCCATTAATGCTTTGTTATTTCATTTAATAATGGCACAAATGTAGGATAATAATCCAGACCCACAAAATAAATTAACATGAAATGCCGCTTTTATCTTTCAATTAATAATAAAAACACACACTATTGCTTGCATTTCCCCAGAGAACGAGCAAAAAAGCTAAACAAAGAAGCAAAAGAAAAGGCAGTTTATTACCAAAGCAAGGTTACCTTAAAGGTAAATGTCTCCGGCTGATAATTAAGAGGAAGATTATTGAACAAATCATTAGCACTAACATTGAATCGAATCCATCTTGCAGCATATTCATAGCTCACAGTTTCGGTAATATAACCATCATCGTAAAAATTACGAACATCAGGAAGTGGATAATAAACGTCGCCAAATCTCATAGAGACCTGCACCAAGCCATCTTCAGCAATAAACCGAGAGATAGCAGGCTCCTCAAAATCATAATAATAAACCTTCCGATCCATATCCCAAAACCAATCACCACTTCTCACAGTCATCTCAAACACATCCCATGAGCCAACTCCCTCAGGGCCTGCCGGTCCCATCGGTCCCATTGGTCCTTCACAAGAAGGAAAAGTAACAGCAAAAAAGGATATCAGCAAAAAGGATAAAATATTAGTCTTCATATCAATTTCGTTTAACTATTAGTACATTAAAACATCTTCACAGACGAAGATACACCTTTTAGCGAAACCACAGTCCCTGCCAACACGAAAAAAATTAGAAACAAAAAGGGAAGTAATAAAACAAAGAGTAACCTAAATACATATTGTTGGATAAATCGAAAACATTATCTTTATAATTCATATTAATTTTAATAATGCATACAATGAAAACAAAGAACGCGCTTTCACTTTTTATGGCTATAATAGCGATAGCCTTTACATCTTGTGGTGATGATGGAAATGATGACATAAACAACATAAAGCCTGGAAGAGAACAAGGAGTTCATAAAATAGAAGTAACAATTACATCTAATTCTGAGAATTTTGCTACTGTATTAGGTTTTACAGGAATTGGAAGAGATGGCTTAAATGCGAACGCTGCTCTTTATAATGAAACCAACCAAAAATGTGGTGATGGCATTTATATGCGAACGATTGAGAACGGAGTTGGCACGCATTTTTGTTATACAGCACCTGATGCCACAGGAATGATGGGGACTTTCGGAGTTGCATTATACGATGAATCAACAACTGTAACAATGGTGTGCGTTGCATATGTAAATGATAAAGAAACATCCAGAATAGAAAAGGTCTTTACATCAAAAGATAGCAGTCTGGTAACCATTCAAACTCATAGCTAATCCAATTACAATCAATAGGTATTCTAAGGAAAGTCTTCTAAAACTTAGCTGAATTGCATACCGTTTCAGTAATGTTTCAACAATAGAAAGGAAAGGAGTTGTCCCATAATTCGGAACAACTCCTTATTTCTTTGCAGAAACAGCACTCGGAGTTGGTACACACTCGTGAAAACAAGAAATACAAAATGCTATATATTAGTGTTATCTCTGATTTTAATCTGTCGTTTTTTTGCCCTTTTTTGTGTTTAGTACACTATTAACAGAAGAGTCCTATATGCTTTTCATAGAGTTAGACTAACTCCTTACAACCCTCCAAATCGCTATCTACACCAGCTTCAAAGTCGGCTTTCAGTTCATTTATATTGTTCCCTTCATAGGTAATTGAATCTTTGTTCAGACCAAGAACCTTACCATATAAACAATTATCCGCTTTACTATATTCTACGCTTCCAAAGTATCAATTATCCATAATCTTACCCTTAAGATCTTGAATTTATATGACTTATTCTTGATTGCCTCTTTGTTTTTATGTAAAAAAACAAGGAAGGAGTTACAAGATATTACAAAAATTTCTATATTTGCGCTGTGTTCATTCTCCAATGGAGGAAGGAAATCGAAAGACGGTAAACCTAAGTGTTTATCGTTTTTTGTTTCTCGTATGTTAATAAATTGATGAAAGCTTTCTTCTTTTCTTGTTTTCTATCTTTTTCCGATTTCCTCCTTCTATGTAATATGCTGTGATTAAATAATATAAATCATCTTTCTTAGGCTCTATTATGATAACATAATTTTCATTAATATCATGAAGATAAGTTCTGATACTATTTTTATCTTTTACTGAAAAAACATCTATATTATCGGCATTGCAAAAGTGATGTTTAATCCAGTGTAATCTAATAGAACGTTCCCTATCATAAAATCGACTATTAGTATCCTTTTTTTCTGTTTTAGTCGTTAGGTGATCAAATAAAACGTCCATTGTCACTTGTCCCTCTTTTGGTGTTGGGGTAACTAATTTATTATTGTAATAGTTTTCAGAATCAAGAAAATCTCTCTTAAATATTTTTTTCAGTGAATCATTTCTTTGATCTCCTGATAATGAATCTACATCTAAAAGGCTATTATATCTTTTTAATTGATTAAAAGGCATTGTTCAATTTAATTTTAAATATATTAAATTTCGTTTCAGACTTTGCCGTTTGCATAGTAAGATCCACACCTGTACGCTTCTCTATTTTGTCAATTAGTTTCATTTTAGGAGTAGATGTCATTGGATCATAATTTAATTTATATGCAATAGCTCCTATAAATAGATCACACAATTGTAACAAGTCAACTTCATGTGAACGAATATGCTGTATCTGTTCAATTATTCCAAAACGAACATTCAGTATCTCTTTTAATTTTTCAATACGAGAAGAACTCAAGTCATCTTTTATATCCAAATAAATATTATATTTATTAGAAGCATCCAATTTATGGATCAATAATTGATAGTACATAAGATAATAGAATTTATCATAGTTGTCTCCAATATATTTATATTTATCTACTATAATTGCTCTAAAACAAATGTCGGATCGATCAATAAAATAATCGACTAATTCGGCATAGAAAGGATAATTCCAATTAGTTAAGTTACTCCATTTAATCTCAAGAGTATTCTTATGCTTTAGTCGTAAAGACTTTATTTCTTCTTTTATTTTTTTTACACGATTGTATGGAACTGAAATGTATCCTAAAACCATGAACTGCTTTTTGTCGTTCTGTAGATGCGAACTTTCATCGCAATAATATATGTACCTATCTTCATTCATAACTCTATTATTCTATATTGTTTCAAAATCACCTTACTATCTATTACTAATATATTCAATCCTTTGTTATTTTAATATCACCTCCACAATGAGGACAGTTAATTGTATCATTTGGGGGTTGCTTGAATAATTCTGATATAGAATGGAAATTCATGCTTGATTTATAATAAACATCTAAACATTACAGAATTGGCAAGTGTTCAAGTAAAGAAATGCAACAGCAAAGGGCAATTGTTAAGTTCCACTTTCAAAAGATAGATGATTCTATCCGTAAAGCCTATGATTATTTTTTAGCATACCGAAAAAAAGCCTCTTAATCGGTTGATTAAGAGGCTTTCTGTGTACTCGGAGTGGGACTTGAACCCACACAACTGCAATAGTCAAAGGATTTTAAGTCCTTCGTGTCTACCATTCCACCATCCGAGCATCCTTTTCTCTAAAAAGATGAGCGAAAGACGGGATTCGAACCCGCGACCCTAACCTTGGCAAGGTTATGCTCTACCAACTGAGCTACTTTCGCATTAATTTACTTTTGCGTGTGCAAAGGTATAGGAATTTTTGTTTTGCGCAAATATTTGATTGTAAAAATCAGTTTCGTACATACAATTTATTTCCCACACGACTGACGCTGTACCTACGCAAAGTGAATCTACTTGGTCCTTCTACAGGATTGCCTATTCCATGCGAAATGTCATATTTACTTTTACAAGTAGGGCAAACGGCATAGATACCATCATCACTCATCTGTATTATACTATTTCTACTTGCCTCATGAGGACAAGCCATATCAAACGCATAATAATTGCCGTCCACACCATGATACACCAACACTCCTGCGTAGCCGACACGCTGTGAAGAGATATTAATATTATTAATGGTAAAAAATTTATAGGCACTCATGGGAACTAAGTCCCTATCCTCAGCATCCAAATACAGTTCCAGATATACAGGATGATTACGGGGAATGCGGGAGTCTTCTATCTTATCACAAGAGCAAGTGATCAGAAAGCATATCATTATTGATATGGCATGCAGAACTTTCATTACTTACCTAATAATTTCGCTTCTGCGGTGTTTACTTTATCAAAGTTGAAGCCTGCAAGAATGGATTGCATTAGACTGCTAATCGCATCGTTACATAGATTTCCCACACTTCCTTCGTGTGTATGATTCACTTCTTTATTAGGAGTAAATTGTCCGGCTTCTATTTCCAAGCCTACTTGCTTGTACGCATCACGGAACGGAGTTCCTTCTAAGACTCTGCGGTTCACCTCTTCTACACTGAATAGAAGTGCATACTTCTCGTCATCAAGGATATTCTCGTTCACCTTTATCTCACGCATCATGTGAGTAACCATGCGAAGGCAATCTTTCAATTCGTCGAACGAAGGTAGAAATGCCTCCTTTATTATCTGCAAATCACGGAAATATCCTGAAGGGAGGTTGTTGCTTATCATCACAATTTGTTGTGGAAGAGCCTGTATCTTATTACACTTTGCACGAGTCAATTCAAAGACATCAGGATTCTTCTTATGCGGCATAATACTTGAACCTGTTGTAAATTGATCCGGCAATTTGATAAAGCCAAAGTTCTGGCTGTTGAACATACAAGCATCAAAAGCTAACTTTGAAATAGTCGCTGCAATACCTGCAAATGCGAATGCTACTGTACGTTCCATCTTGCCACGACCCATCTGTGCATACACTACATTATAGTTCATTGAGTCGAAACCCAACAAATCGGTAGTCATTTGTCTTTTCAAAGGAAAAGAAGAGCCATATCCGGCAGCAGAGCCTAAAGGATTTCGGTTACATATCCTATAAGCAGCCTGCATAAGTTGCAAATCATCGACAAGGCTTTCCGCATAAGCACCGAACCATAGTCCGAATGATGAGGGCATAGCCACTTGTAAATGAGTATAACCCGGCAGTAGTACTTCTTTATATTTATTACTCTGACTGATTAAGACATCGAATAGTTCTTTTGTCAGTCCGACAATCTCTTGTATCTCTGAACGAGAGAATAGTTTCAAATCCACAAGTACTTGGTCATTACGAGAACGACCACTATGAATTTTCTTACCAACATCGCCTAAGCTGCGAGTAAGCATCAGTTCTACCTGCGAGTGAACATCCTCGATACCTTCTTCAATAACGAAATCGCCACTTTCGGCAACAGTATAAATTCGTTTTAATTCGTCAAGCAGGGCTACAAGTTCTTCCTTGGTTAATAATCCCACACTTTCCAGCATGGAAATATGAGCCATTGAGCCAAGTATGTCATATTTAGCCAAATAAAGATCCATTTCTCTGTCACGTCCGACAGTGAAAGCCTCTACTTCATTATCGACTTTAACGTTTTTCTCCCAAAGTTTCTGAGCCATAGAATGTATTAATAAGGCAGGCTTGCCAGAACTGTAGAAATTTTATCAACGGCATCCTGCAACGGTTTTGACACCATAGGTTTTAAGAAAGAATTAATATCGGCACGAACCGTTATTTTCATCTTTGTATCGTTCTCCGCCACTTGTTTCAACTGTACCCATAAGAATAGAGGCACAGGGGAATTTGTGGTCGTAAATTTTACTGTTTTGTTAGGTTCGCGTTCAACGACCTGAAATGTTATCTTGCCGACAGGTTGCACCACAAAGCTGCAAGAGTCGCTATCAAATTCAAATTCTGAGATTTTATCCTGCGGTATACGGTCCTTTACCTGCTCTAAATTGGACAGGTCGGACAGTACCGCAAAGATACGATCATCATTACGAGGTATTGTTTTCACCTCACTTACAAATTCCGTCATCTTACAAGAATCAGATTATTATCTATCTGGATTCCAGTTTGCCGGATCTTTTCTCCACTCTTGAAGAGTTGTAATTTCCGATTCGTCGATATAATCAGTACGAACCGCCTCTTCTATCACTGCATCATAATTACTTAATGTAGTAAGAGTTACTTTTGCGTCACTAAATTGCTTAGTTGCGACAGGGAAGCCATGAGTAAAGATGGCAACCATTCCTACAACCTCACAACCAAAATTGCGAACAGCCTCAACCGCTTTCAAACTGCTTCCACCTGTTGATACCAAGTCTTCAATAACCACAACTTTAGATCCAGGTCTCAATTCCCCTTCAATTAAGTTTTCCAAACCATGGTCTTTTGGGGTTGCACGAATATAAACGAAAGGAAGTCCAAGTAAATCTGCCACCAGTGCGCCTTGAGCGATTGCCCCTGTAGCCACACCTGCGATAGCATCAGCATCTTCATATTTCTCGCTTATAACACGAGCCAATTCCAACTTAATGAATGTACGAACCCCCGGATAAGAAAGAGTTTTTCTGTTGTCGCAATAAATAGGCGACTTCCAGCCTGATGCCCATGTAAACGGATTGGCCGGCTGCAACTTCACGGCCTTAATTTTTAGTAATTTTTCTGCTACTAATCTTTCCAGTGTCTTCATACCATAAAAAATATTTATTTACAAACGCAAAAGTAGCGAAACTGACTGACAAAACATTAAAACTAACCAATTAAATTAACTACGTTTTGCAAGAGCCAAAGAGAATACACTTACTTTTATTTTGCCATGGCGCAACAATTCGTTAGCACATGCCTCAAGTGTAGCACCTGAAGTGAGAACATCGTCTATCAACATAATATGCTTCCCGTGCAATTCGTCTCCATTCCGTAAGCCAAAAGTTTTAACCATATTCATTTGCCTTTCATAGACAGACTTTCGGGTTTGCGAATCTGTCCTCTTTGTTCTTACAAGATGAGTTGTGTCAACGGGGACATTCCATACAGAACTCAGCCCACGAGCAATCAATTCCGCTTGATTATAACCTCTTTGTCGTACCCTGTGTGGATGCAAAGGAACAGGCATTAATATATCCGGTCTAATCTGCTCAAGCATTGCCTCCATTTCCAAAGCAGTCAGTTTCCCCATTATGAAAGCAAGTTTTTTATTGCCGTAGTATTTAAAGGAGTAGACAATTTTCTGCGCACGACTGCCCTTTCTATAATATAAAAATGAATGGGCAGAGATTATACCACCATTCTCCTCGAAAATTTCATCCGCAGGACTGCCTACAACGCGTGACATTCGATACAGACAGTCCAGGCAAATCTGTTCTTCACCGTCGACTAAGGGATTTTTGCAAGCTACACATATATTAGGAAAGAAGAGCGATAATAAATCACTCCACAAAGTCTTCATCCACATCTACACTAAATATTTTTTTCAGACAAGGTAGTATTTCCCTACTTTCGAACCCACGCCCTACGGCAAACCGAAGTACGCAATTGAAAGCAGCACGTTCGTCTTTTCCCCTGAGAGTATGTTTTTTTGCCTTTAGTAAATCTTGCAACACAGACATATATTCATCCTCATCTATGGATTCAATCGCATTTGCGATAACAGAAGCCTCAACGCCCTTGCCTCTAAGTTCATAGCCAATTTTGATTCTTCCCCACTTATTAAACCTTAATTTATCTTTCACAAAAGCATTGGCAAATCGTGAATCGTCAAGAAATCGTTCATCCACAAGTCTCTTGACAATCCTCTCCACAACATCACCATCCAAACCCATCGCAGAAACTTTCTTACGCACATCATGTACACAACATTCCTTCATAGAGCAATATGCAGCCATTCTGTGAAGCGCCTCCGATTCCGTTTTTTCTTTCATAAAATATTATTAAACAAACTATGCAAAAGTAGGATATTCCGAACTCATTAAGAAGCAAACGCCCCGTTGTTTTCGTAAAAACGAAGGTCTCCACAACAAAGCTGCTCACAATCTTTTTTTGTAATAGCGAAACAGGAAATCTTTACGGTATTTAGGTTCACTTCTATGAAAAAGTGATAGTGTTTGTCCCATAGTGTTGGGACAACCGTCCCATTGTATTGGGATGAAAGTTTCATAGTATTGGGACAACTGTCCCAACACTATG
>JGI996J12353_1000162_pt1 | contig 19152 bp, 22 predicted proteins | sample IntmicLarv5ML5BL_FD_12353 | JGI IMG/M metagenome (IMG submission 12353) | reverse complement strand
CAGTAAATAAGCATCCTACGCTGGAACGAACGACATTAGGATTGTAGATGTCAACGAGCGGGTCGCAAACAATAACTCCATCCACATTTGCCGCATCTGCCGTTCTTAAAATAGCCCCAAGATTGCCCGGTTTTTCAACCGCTTCCAAAACGATGAAAAAAGGATTTTGAAGAGTTTCGAAATTAGATAATGTGTTTTCTTTAGGTTTTGCTAAAGCAAGTATTCCATCAGAACCTTCTCTGTAAGCGATTTTCTGAAAAATAGCTTCGTTTACTTCGTATAAAATAGTTGAGGAAATAGATTGAAGAACTTCCGGATAATCTGTTTTTTTGAATAATTCGGGACAAATATAAACCGAATCAAAACTATATTCTCCGGCCAATGCCAAACTTAATTCGCGTGCTCCCTCAATAATAAAAAGCTTTTGCTCTTTTCGTTCGCGCGCCTTTGTGCTGAGTTTGTGAATGTTTTTTATTCGATTATTTTGTAAACTCGTAATGCGTTCCATTAATCCTTTTTGTTCTTTTTTTCTTCGTAGTCTCTAACGAAAATTACATACGCTTGCAAAATAGCAGAAACAAGCAAACAAATAATCCATTCGCTCATTCCATTGAACATGAGATATGAAGAAACCGGTAACATTAATGCTGCGATTGCTTGTTGGATATTCAACCTTTTTAAACGAAGATTGTCGCCTTGATAGGGGCTGCTAAGGAATACAACTGCAATTCCGGCACCTGCAACGGCGTATATATAAGGAATAAAACTCCACTCGGTAGTGTAAAAAATAGCGGAAAATACTAGGGAAATTCCACAAATATAGAATAAGTAGTCTTTAATTTTTGAACTCATTCTTAGTCTTTTATAAGAAATAATTCTTCATCCGATTTGACCATTTGGTATTGCTCTCGAGCTAATTTTTCCAAACTTTCATTGTCGCTACGAAGAGCTTCTATCTTTTTGATATTTTCTTCTTTTTGATTCGTATAGTATTCAATATCTTTTTCTAACTGATTGATTTGCCTGTTGTAAGCAATTCGTTTGAAAAGAGTACTTTCTCCTACAACGAAAGTGAAAAACATAAAAAAGATGACAGCAACCCAATATTTGTTTAGTTTGCTTTTTAATAAAAGAAATATGTTTGCTATTTTTTTCATAAAAATCAATAAATGCAAAAGTAATTAAAAAATTAGATAGTTCCCTAAAATCCGCAGACTTTTTTAGTCGAAGACAAACACAGGTCGAAGACCTGAAATATCTTAGCGCAGGGTCAGCGAAGCGCAACCCTGTGTAGGATGATGAATGCCACCCCACACCAAATCCCGAAGGGATGTAATAATTGAAATTTGTTAAATAATCCATTGATTATGTATCCCTTTCAGGGATTTGGAATTGGTGGATGCGCCGGCAACACAGGGTTGCACTTCGCTGACCCTGCGCTAAGATATTTCAGGTCTTCGACCTGTGTTTGTCTTCGACTAAAAAAAACTGCGGATTTTAGGACTTCATTAATTGAAATGAAAAATCGAAAAAAACTACTTTTAATCATCACTAAAGAAAACTATTTTCATAAATTATTTTTCCTCTTTCTTTTTTTTATTAATTTTGTGTGAGAAATATTATAGGAAAATTTATGGATAATTATATTGTATCGGCGAGAAAGTATCGTCCTGCCACTTTTCATTCAGTTGTAGGACAGAAATCTTTGACCACAACATTGAAGAACGCTATTCAGAACAATAAGTTAGCTCATGCCTATTTGTTTTGTGGGCCTCGTGGAGTGGGAAAAACGACTTGTGCTCGGATTTTTGCCAAAACAATTAATTGCTTGCAACTAAATTCGGATGGAGAAGCTTGTAATGAATGTGAATCCTGTCAAGCTTTCAATGAAAATCGCTCCTATAATATTTATGAATTGGATGCTGCGTCCAATAACTCGGTAGATGATATTCGTTCCTTAACAGACCAAGTGCGAATACCTCCTCAAATTGGTCGTTATAAAGTATATATTATTGATGAGGTTCATATGTTGTCAACTCAGGCATTTAATGCCTTTTTGAAAACATTGGAAGAACCTCCTCATCATGCTTTGTTTATTTTAGCAACGACAGAAAAGCATAAAATTATTCCAACAATTCTTTCTCGTTGTCAAATTTATGATTTCAGCAGAATAGGAATAAATGATATTGTTGATAATTTAGAATATATCGCTCAGAGCGAAAAAGTTAATTTTGAGAAAGAAGCATTAAACGCTATTGCTCAAAAAGCGGATGGTGGAATGCGTGATGCTTTGTCGATTTTCGACCAAGTAGTGAGCTTTTCCGCCGGAAATGTTACCTACAAATCGGTTATTGAAAATCTAAATGTATTGGATTATGAATACTATTTTCAATTAACAGATGCAATTTTAGCTAAAAATGTGAGTCAAAGTTTCCTTACTCTGGACGAGATTATGGGCAAAGGATTTGATGGACAGCAAATACTTACCGGTTTGGCGAATTTCTTTCGTGATGTTTTGGTGTGTCGAGATTCTCAAACGATTGTTCTGTTTGAAGTTGGAGATGCGGTAAAAGAAAAATATATTGAATTGGCTCAAAGGTGTACAAATGAATTTTTGTATAAAGCGATTGAATTGAGTAACGAATGCGATCTGAATTATCGATATAGTAAAAATAAGCGGTTACTGATAGAGCTGCTTCTCATTCGCCTTTGTCAATTCGATCATCAATCAGCCCCGATTGATGACAAAAAAAAAATAAAGATTAATCCTTTAGTTCCCCAGCAGGAAGCGCAAGGAAATGTCGGATCCCCAAAAGAGGTTGTTGCTAAAACTCAGGAACAACCTGTAGAAACCAATGTTTCCGCGAATGCGTCAACTCCTGATGCTTCTAATGTCAAATTAATTTCTCGAAATAAATTGAGTTTTTCTTTGAAAGGAACAAATACTGAAAAAAAGGAGGAAATTCAATTAAAGACAGAAGTTGCGAAAAATGTCATTTTAAATGAGTCCTTTACTCAAGAGGATTTAGAGAAATGTTGGAAAAAATATGCAGAGAAAGAGGAGGATGTACATTTAAAAAATACAATTCTAAATATTGTTCCTGAACAGAGAGAACAAAACCTTGTTCAAATTGCAGTTTTTAATCCGGATCAACAAAGAAAATTAGAAGATAAATCTGCTGAAATTAAAGCGTTTTTATTTCAAGAATTGAAAAATACGCAATTACAATTAAATATTGTTGTTACAGAAGATAAAGAACAATTTATCCCGTACAATAGCCGGGATAAATTTGAGTTTATGGCCGAAAAAAATCAAGCCTTATTGTCTTTAGCAAAAGAATTTAACCTAATTCTTGACTAACTGTTTCTAATTCGGGTTTTAAGACACCTACTTTCATCAAACTCTTTTCGATTTTATCCAGAGCATAATCCAATTGTTCAAAAGTATGAGTGGCCATTAAAGAGAAACGAATTAAGGTATCCGCGGACGCAACAGCAGGCGCTACTACCGGATTAACGAAAATTCCTTGATCAAATAAATCTTTCGTTACATAGAATGTTTTCTCGTTATCTCGGATATAAATGGGGATAATAGGAGTGGAGGTATGTCCAATTTCGCAACCAATTTCGCGGAATCTCTTTAACGCATACTCTGTTATCTTCCATAAATGTTCAAATCTTTCCGGTTCATCAATCATAATATCAAAAGCCGCACTCGCAGCCGCAGTTGCCGCAGGAGTATTACTCGCACTGAATATATAAGAACGGGAATTGTGACGAAGATAATTTATAATAGGCTCGGAAGAAGCGATAAAACCGCCGATAGATGCTAATGATTTACTAAAAGTTCCCATTATCAAATCTATATCCGGTAGAACTCCGAAGTGATCACAGCTACCGCGACCTTGATGGCCTAAAACGCCAAAACTATGCGCTTCGTCAACCATTATATTTGCATTGTATTTTTTTGCTAAACGCACAATTTCGGGAAGATTGGCAATGTCGCCTTCCATGCTGAAAACACCGTCAACAACGATAAGTTTCACTTTGTCAGCTTCGCATCTTTGGAGCTGTTTTTCCAAAGAATTCATGTCATTGTGCTTGAATTTCAATTTTTGAGAAAAAGACAAACGATGTCCTTCAATAATAGAAGCATGATCCAATTCGTCCCAAAGAATGTAATCTTCCCGACCGGTAAGACAAGAGACAACTCCTAAATTTACTTGGAAACCGGTAGAATAAATAATTGCATCCTCTTTCCCTAAAAACTTAGCGATTTTCTTTTCTAATTCAAGATGAATGTCAAGAGTTCCATTGAGGAAACGACTGCCAGCCATTCCGGTGCCATATTTTTTGGTTGCTGCAATTGCGGCTTCCTTTACTTTAGGATGATTGGTTAGGCCCAAATAAGAATTGGATCCAAACATTAATACTTTTTTCCCATCAATAATAACTTCCGTATCTTGATCACTTTCAATAGCTCTAAAGTAAGGATAAAGTCCAGCCGCTTTTATCTTTTGGGGAGCATCGTACTTGCTCAATTTATCAAATAAAAGATTCATATTTAAGACAAAAAATTAAGTATGCTATGTTATCTTCAATATTGCTGTTTTTTCTAAAAAAATGCTTAGAAAAAGCAGGCTGCAAATTTAGTGAAAATTTTTCAAATAAATGTTATATGTCATGGAAATGATATACTTTTGTAATGTTAAAAATGAAAATAGAAGGTATGAATGACATTTTTCAGCGCACGAAACTATTGTTGGGAGAAAGCTTTTTGGACATGATTTCTCGAAAAAAAATAATCCTTTTTGGCGTTGGTGGAGTTGGGAGTTGGTGCGCCGAAAGTTTAATTCGCACGGGCGTGAAACAGTTAACGATTGTGGACTCGGATGTGGTGGTAGAATCCAATATAAACCGCCAATTACCGGCAACAACGCAAACGATTGGAAAGGCAAAAGTGGATGTTTTGAAAGAGCATTTTTTGACAATAAGTCCTTCGGCCGAAATTATTGCTCTTCAGAAGAGATATACTCCTGAATCTTTTTCTTCTTTTTCATTGGATGAGTACGATTATATTATTGATGCGATTGATAGTGTGAAAGATAAAGTTCATTTGATTCAAACGGCTTGCAAAACGGATGCTAAATTGTTTTCTTCTATGGGTGCTGCGTTGAAATTAGATCCGACTTTGATCAAGGTTGCCGAATTTTGGAAAGTGCAGGGAGATCCGTTAGCAAGGGCTTTAAGAAATCAATTCAAGAAAGGGGAAAAGCCAACAAAGAAATTTCAGTGTGTATATTCGGAAGAAAGAAAATATAATCAGATTCAGGATACAGCAAATGGTACGGTTATGCATGTGACTGCTTCTTTCGGATTGGCATTGGCTGGATTGGTTATTCAGGATGTGCATGAAATTTCGAATAGCTGCAAAAAATGAGACTCTTTAATACAAAAAACATCCTTTTTATGGTATGATGTAGAGACGCAAACATTGCGTCTCTACCATTTGTGCAGTTTTCTTGTTAGCTAATAAATGTTTCCAATAATTTTGAATCTTCTTGAAGAGCCAATGTTACTAAATGACTACTTTCAGCAGGAATCAATACCGTTTCTCCTTGTTGCAATTCAATTGAGTTGCTTCGGTTATCCGTCAATTTCAATTTCCCTTGCAAACAAATATAGATAGCAAAAGTGTCTTTGTGTGTGGAATGAATAATATTTCCTTTTTTTCCTTCGATTAAATTTGTGGTGAAATAAGGACATTCAACCAATTCCAGCACTTCTTTTTCGCCGGCTTTGTATGCCAATTTATAATCCGGATAAACTTTGTAATCAATCGCATCTTTTGCTAAATCCGTGTGAAGTTCGCGAGGATTTCCGTTCGCATCCGTGCGATTATAATCGTAAATGCGGTAAGTTATATTCGATGTTTGCTGAATTTCCGCAATAAAACAGCCGGCACCGATAGCGTGTACGCGACCCGCAGGCAAAAAGAATACATCGCCGGATTTTACATCGTGTTTTTGCAAATAATTCATAAAAGTATCGTCTTCCAAACTTTGAACGTATTGTTCCGGAGTGATTTCTTCCGAAAAACCGGAATACAAACAAGCTTCATCAGCCGATTTTACGACATACCACATTTCTGTTTTTCCGAACGAATTATGTCTTTCTTTCGCTAATTCGTCATCCGGATGAACTTGTATCGAAAGTGCTTGTTTCGCATCAATAAATTTAATCAATAAAGGAAAAGTTGTTCCAAAACGTTCGATAACCGGTTTCCCGAGTAACTCTTCGCCGTGTTTTTCGATAAGTTCACTTAAGGATTTCCCTTTTAATTCGCCGTTGTTGACGATGGAAACATCTCCCGAAACGCCTGATATTTCCCAACTTTCGCCAATTCCTTTTAATTCAGGATTGATGCCTTTGAATTTACAAATATCTTCTCCACCCCAAATGATGGATTTTAAAATAGGTTCAAATTTTAATGGATATAACATAATTAAATATTTTATTTTGTTCTTTTCAAAACTACAGCTGTTCTTGCCGGTAAATATACCTTCAGCCATTCTTTCTTTTCGTCTTTGTAAAGCGGATCCGAAACCGTTAGATGTTCAATGTTTTCGTCCACCAATCCGAATCCTCCAAATTGAGGGTTGTCCGTATTCAAAACAATTTGGTATTTACCCGGAGGAACTAGAAATCCATAATCAGTAAACGATTTTGTTGGATTGAAATTGTAAATAAAAACCAAATTTTCTCTTTGAAATGCTAATATTTGATCGCCATCACTATCCCATACTTTTTGAATAGGAGAGGCCTGGAAATTTTTTGTCTTGCCAATCAAATGAATCATGGCTTCATCAAAATCTCCTAAAAACTTGTATTTCAATTGCGGATTATCCACTAATTCCCACTGTCTGCGTGCATATTTACAAGACCAGCCGTTTCCTTGCCGCGGAAAATCAATCCATTCGGGATGCCCGAACTCATTTCCCATGAAATTGAGATAACCGCCATTAATTGTCGAAAGAGTGATTAAACGAATCATTTTATGCAGCGCGATTCCTCGATCAACGGCTAAATTTTGATCATCTACCATCATGTGCCAATACATATCTGCATCAATCAATCGGAATATGATTGTTTTATCTCCAACCAAAGCTTGGTCGTGACTTTCTGCGTAGCTGATTGTTTTTTCGTCGGCTCTTCGATTGGTTGTTTCCCACCAAATGCCGGACGGATGCCAATCTTGATCTTGCTTTTCTTTAATGGTTTTTATCCAGTAATCCGGAATATTCATTGCCATTCGGTAATCGAATCCGTATCCGCCTTTCGCAATCGATGCGGCTAATCCGGGCATTCCGCTTACTTCTTCGGCTATTGTAATTGCATTCTTATTAACTTCATGAATTAACTGATTGGCTAATGTTAAATAAGCAATCGCATCTCCATCTTGTTTTCCGTTATAATAATCTTCATAATTAGAATAAGATTCTTCTAATCCGTGACTGTAATACAGCATAGAAGTTACTCCGTCGAATCGAAAACCATCAAATTTATATTCTTCCAGCCAAAATTTGCAGTTTGACAAAAGAAAATGCAAAACTTCATTTTTTGCGTAATTAAAGCACAAAGAATCCCAAGCCGGATGCTCTCGCCGATCGCCTTCCTGAAAATATTGCGTATACGAACCGTCAAATCGACCTAAGCCTTCCATTTCATTTTTTACAGCATGCGAATGAACGATGTCCATAATCACTGCAATTCCCATAGAATGAGCGGTATCAATTAATTCTTTCAATTCTTCAGGCGTTCCAAAACGGGAAGATGCGGCAAAAAAACTCGATACATGATAACCGAACGATCCATAATATGGGTGTTCTTGAATCGCCATAATTTGAATGGCATTGTATCCGTCTTTTTTGATTCGCGGAAGAATATTTTGTGTAAATTCTTTGTAACTGCCGACTCTTGCTTCATTTGTGGCCATACCGATATGGCATTCATAAATAAGAAGAGGTTCCGTATTTGGTTTGAATTTATCTTGTTTGAATATATAAGGAGTCGCCGGATGCCAAACTTGAGCACTAAAAATATGTGTATTTTCGTCTTGAACGACTCTTCTTGTCCAAGCCGGAATCCGTTCTCCGGAACCGTTTTGCCAATATATTTTTAATTTGTAGAGATCTTCATGATGAAGCGCTTCTTGCGGAAGATTTATTTCCCATGCGCCTTCTCCGATAGAGTTTAATTTGTATTCCGGTTTTTCTTGCCAGCCATTAAAATCTCCAATTAAATAAATTTCCGTAGCATTGGGCGCCCATTCTCTAAAAACCCAACCGGATTCAGCCGGATGTAAGCCAAAGTAGAGATAACCAGAAGCAAAATCACTTAAACTAATTTTTCCATTTTGTGTCAACTCTTTTTCTTTTCGAAGAAAATAGTTGTAGCGTCCTTCAATGGCAGTCTCGTAAGGCGCCAACCAAGGATCATTTGTAATTAAGTCAAGAGATTTTTTCATGATAATTTATTCTTCTATGTATGTTACAAAAGCAAAACGTTTGCTATCCGGAGCCCAAGAGTTTACATTGATTGTTCCTTGTCCGCCGTATGTGTTGACGAGTGTTTTTACTTCTCCTCCGGCAGCCGGCATGATGCGAAGTTCAATATGTTTTCCTCCCGGATGATCACCCGGGTTAACATCGCCTTTTTTATAGCAAATTACAATTACTTTTTCTCCGTCCGGTGAAATATGAGGAAACCAAGAGTTTCTGTTTTCATCGAAAGTCATTTGTATTTGGTCTGTTCCATCAGCATTCATTTTCCATATCTGCATCAATCCTGTTCTGACTGAATTAAACCAAATGTATTTTCCACAAGGAGAATATTCCGGTCCATCGTCTAATCCTTCTGCATCGGTCAAGCGAACTTCAACTCCTCCTTCTGCCGGAATCGCGTAAACATCGAAATTGCCTTTGCGAGGAGCACAGTAAGTTAATGTTTTTCCATCAGGAGACCAACCGTGTAAGTAACTTGGTCCCATTGGTGTAATTAGGGTAGGAGTGCCGCCCGTTATTGGAAGTGTGTAAATTCTGGATTCACCGTCTTCTCTTGTATGGTGACTAATTGCGATTTGAGTGCCGCAAAAAGATAAAACATGGTCGTTGTTGTTGGAGGTTGCAAAACCGGTATAAATTTCTTCTTCTACCGGATTTTGAACGTCCATTCGATATAGTTTTCCTCGGCTGTTATAAATTAAATATTTACCGTCCATTGTCCAATTGGGTGCTTCCACTCGGTACGGGAATTCTTTTAAAACAGTTCGTTCATTCGTTTCGATATTGTAAATTTCTATTTTACAATTGATTTTCTGATTTTGAGCGGATAATTCTGTTGTGATACAGAATAAGGCAACAAATATCAAAGAGAATTTGAAATAACTAAAAAGTTTCATGATGTTAGATAATTAGGATTTTATTAATTTGCGGAGTAAAAGTAATAAAATTTATTTCAAAAAAGAAGATGATTAAATAAATCATTCAATTTAGTCATTTTCTCGCAATAACATAATCCAAGTAAACTTGGCTTCTGTATATTGTTTAACGGAAACGTTCAACAAATAGCGCAAGTGTTCGATTGGTTCTGTCGTTTGCAACTGCGCCCTGAACAATGTCAAAATTGTGTTGTATACCTCCACTTATTCGATTATCCCGAATAAAATTTAGCCAATCTTCGGATATGCCGTTAAATTGTTTTATGTTCAAGTCTTTTTTTATTTCAAATTCAAATTCATAAACAAAAATTTCCTCACCGCCAAAACGAGCAAATAACGTTTCTGCCCAATCTTTAGCCTGATTTTGCAGAGTTGTCAAATAAAATCCTCTGCCAAAATCGCGTTTGTCTTTCGCTTTTGACAAATCAGCAGAAGAAAAATCGCAATTTGTTCCGTGATAAAGAGTTATTTTAGTTTTCATTCTGTTTTTTCTTAATAATATCATCGGCAAAATAAAAACTTTCTTCAAAAGGTTGTGTATGCAATGCGTTGTAATGTTGACGTATTAGCGTATTTATATCATACTGACGAAAAATCATTAATGCTTTTATCGTCGGGATTCCGTATTTTTGAGCATACAGTTCAACGGAAGTTACTAACATTAAATTTTCATCTCGTTGTTGCATCATAATATCGGAGTATTTCAATTTCAATTTACGAATATACAATTATTTTGTCAGTTATTTGAAAATCTCCTGTTAATACATCAATAATATTTGTCATTATTTCCACTGATATGAAATTGCCCGTACAATGTTAGCTATTGCATTATCTTCTAAACCATAATTGTCCGCTAATAGTTTCTGACTTGCTTTACAGCTCAAAATTAGGTCAGAAAATTTCCAAATATCAAAACTGTTTGCTTTTTCCCACATTTCTCTAAATATCAATTTAGTGTTTTCATCTAGTAATTCACTATCAAGAACAAAATTATATAATGTTCCTGGCTGTGTCCAATTGTCAAAGGATAATATTACTTGTGCCAATTTTTTCATTCTAAATTCTTATCTGTATGTTTTCCCAAATGTGCTGGTTTTACATCCTACATATCTTCTTGTTTGTTGCTTATATTTTTGATACGTTTTTCCAAATGTCTCATTCAAAAATTTCTCTTCTTGTTTTATTTGTAAATGTAACATTATAATCGAAAAAACAGTAAACAACAACAAAATCCAATTGAAGAACATTAATAAGATTCCTAAATAAACCAAATCGAACGCCAAAAATGCAGGATTCCGACTAACGCGAAAGACTCCGGTTGTTACCAAATCTGTTTTATCACTTTCGGGAATCCCTGCCCGCCAGCTATCTTTCATTGTATGAACTGCGATTCCAAATAACACAACACCAACTATTCCTATAATTATTCCAACAAATCTCAAAGGAGTGAAATCGAGTGTAGTGTTTTTGTAAATGCTTATTATTTCGACAAGCACAATACTGTATGTCGCGAATTTCATAATGGCTTCCGTTACAAAAACATCTTTTGCTTTTTTCCCTTTTGCTATCTGGTCTGTCTGAATTCCGTTTCTTTTCTGCAAAATCATTTTTCCTATATATATGGAATAAAAACCTATCAATACAAGTATTGCAAGTATTTGAAAAATCATAGTATCAATTTTTATTGAACCTTATTCCTTTTGAGTTTCCGATATTAATAACAGATATTTCCATACATTTTATTCTGAAAAGTGAATACAAAGTAATTCCGATTTATTCAGATTTCCAAATTTTGTATAAAAATTTTCAAAACAGACAATCGGAGCTGTTTCATCAGAGAATGATGCCACAAGTGGCGGACAACACAGCGATTAGAATGACTGCAAGCCAATTCTGGAACGATTACTGAATAGCGGTAACAAGAAAAAAAATGCTTATATTTGATGCATAATCGTTGAGCCGAAAGCTAGCAAAAGTTTATATTAACAATGACAGAAATCAGAAATTCAATTTTGGCAGGACTTGCATTTGGACTTTTATTTGTAATTTTTCTTGCAATTCCGTTTGACATCACTTACGCTTTAATTGCCGGACCAATTTCTGGACTTGCGTTTGGAATAATCGTATATTTCTTTGTAACATCTAGGACAGTTAAAAAGCAAACGCAAATTCAAACCGATTGCGAAAAAATCATTCATTCCGGAGGTGCAAATCACTTTATAAATGGTGAAGCTGTTGGAGGAAAACTTTACCTGTTGACAGACAAACTTCAATTTCAGTCTCACAATTTCAACTTTCAAAACCACGGACAAACAATAGACCTTAATCAAATTAAAGAAATAAGCTTTTACAACACGCTTAGACTAATTCCGAATGGACTTGCAATTACAACTCTTGACGGACAAACGGACAAATTTGTAGTTAATGGCAGACAACTTTGGAAGGAAAAAATTGAAAAACGATTAGGGAGAAAATGAAAATATTAAAACGAATATTATTCACAATATTAACAGTCTTAATGGTTTGCATTTTACTGCGTGGAATATTGTATCGCCACATTGTAACTTATAAATCAATCGGGCAACGAACAAGTTATACCGCAACAAGCAACAACTTAATTCAGTACATAGAAGAAAATAGCGTTAAAAGAGACAATCTCAGTGTTGAATCTATTATAAAAGAAAGCCTTTCTTTGACAGCAAAAACACTGAATTTCTCCTTTTCTGAAAGCAGTCGAGACCCGAACAGTTTAATTGATTCAAAAAAGGCAAATTGTACAGGTTATGCAGCATTTTTTTTCGCTGTTTGTAACTATCAATTGAAGAAATATAATCTTTCGGAACAGTGGGTAGTCTCATCTGAAATAGGTCAACTATACGTTTTTGGCACAAATATTCACAATTATTTCGATTCTTCATTTTTCAAAGACCACGATTTTGTGATTGTCCGAAACAAAACAACAAAAGATTTTTTTGCTGTAGACCCAAGTGTAAATGATTATTTGCACATTGATTATGTAACTTTTGAAGACAAACTGAAATGAACGTTTTCGTTTAGCAATAGACAGAAGCCAAAGTTTACTTGGATTATGTTATTGCGAGAAAACGACTAAATTTATTGAACAAATCATATTCAAAATTATTAAAATTAGGCTTAATTATTGTTGCACTTTGTTCCGCAAGCAATTCTGCGCCAGCAGATGTCGTAAAATATTTAAGAGTTTTACCAAGTCAACTACACATTTCAAGGTAAAGCCGAATATTTTTTAAGTACATTTGCAATTATAGAAAAAACAAAAAGAGAGTAGTTAGTTGCAGTTGGAATGGAATTTGCAACATACAATATCAATAATCAAAACTAATTAAGTAGATATAAGAAAAAATTATATAATCGAAAAATAAAAAAATATAACTAATGGAATTTACTAAAGAATTTTTAAAAGAAACACTGGAACATCTGATAGAAGAATTCGATTCAGGAGACGCAGAGCAATATGATTGGTATGCAGGTATTTACCCAAGTGAATTTGAAGACGCAAGAGGATATCTTATTCAAGACTCCGGAGGTTATTACAGCGAAACGGAACGTCATTCAGTCGAAAATGTACTTGCAATAGAGTCGATTAAACATCCGGAACTGCATCCTTTTATGGTTGACCTTTTGGGAAAAATAACGGAATTTAGCAACGAAGAAGGCGAAATGTGGGAGCACGAAGAAGAACAGGCCGGAAATTCTCTTGCCAGAGAACTTTGTAAATATGATAAAAAATATTTGCCCCTTTACTTTCAGTTGATTCAGACAAACGACCTCGACCACGAAGTCTATCACTCAATAGATATTACGGAAGTTGGTGACACATTAAATTATCCCCCTGAAATTATGCCACTATTACTTTATAGAAGTGAATTTGGACAGGAAGCCAGCATATATTCCGATTTGGCAGAAGGCATCTGCAAAACAAAAGAAGATGCTCAAAAATATTTAGACCAAATGGCTGTCTATTTTGACGACCAATGGAGTTTTGATATTGCCGATTCTGCGGATAACGAAGATTGCGAAACACTCAGCGGAATGTTTGAACCATTATTTAAAGAACTTTTTGAACTTGATGATGACCAACTTTTAAAATTTGCTATGGCATATAATAATTACATGGCTGATGAAGAAAAACCAACAATCGAACAGCTGTTGGAAGCGACAAAATAAGTTGAAAATGTTTTTTTATGCGAATAACCGCGAGTGCAATCCGTGAAAAGGCTGTCGGAATACAATGAAAAACGCAAGATGAAAAACAAACTATTTATAATCAGCATATTATGTCTTTGTTTCTCGCTTTCGGCACAAGATTCGTTAAAAAAGCCGTTGAAAGATTGGGATATTATTGAAGCAGAAAAACCGGAACACGTTAAGGTTGTAAAGTTTCTAAAGGAACAAAAAGAAATTATCGAAAAAGATTCGATACAAGGCATTGCACCCTCAAAAAATGAAGATGAAGAAAAATTGGCTGATTATTATCAAGAAGTTAGCAAACGAGTAATCGAACAACGGATGCGCGATAGTACTTTAATGGCATTTCGACCACCTGTGCCGGATTGGGATAAACCGCTGGTTGCAGATAGCATAACGGGCGAAATTGGTCCGAAAATTCTTGAAGCTTATTGGATGAACGAGTTTGGTGAAAAAATTACAAAAATTTGTCCATATCAAGATTGCGTGGCTTATCTGCTTGTTCGCACACAATGCTATCTGATAGGTACGAAAATAAAGATAACCCTATCTAAGAAAAATGGTAACGGTTTTGAGAATGGAGAGGAAGAAATAAAAAGAATCATCTATACTGACGAAGACGGTATCGCAATATTAGCCAATAATATATGGAAATAATGCGAACCTCTTTCCGGATTCACTATCTTTGATTTTATCAATTCGTTAAAAAATATTAATCGAATTGAGTCTGGCAACAAAATTGCACTCAAAACCAAGAACCATTACTGATAACAAATCATGAACATACAAACAGAACGAACAAAACACAAGAATCAGTCAATAATCAAATTGCTATTTGATTACAATGCCGAAACTGTTTCAAAAATTCGCACAATTGCAGGAGTACATTGGAGTCATACCATGCGCTGCTGGTACGTTGCCGACTTGCCACAAAAAATAACCGCGTTACAAAGTCTGGGCATTGCGATAGCGCAAAAAAACATACCAAATGTTATCGCAAATGATGACAACGCCGAATTATTGGAGCGCTTCTCCGACTATATGAAAGGAATGCGATATAGTACAAACACAGTAGTCAGCTATGTCGAATGTATGCGGATATTTTTCAATTTTCACCCTTCAAAACACTATCTGGAGATTGACAACAACGATGTATCTCTGTTCAATCGGGACTATATTCTGAAACAAAAACTTTCGGCAACTTATCAAGGACAGTTTATCAACGCGATAAAGTTGTTTTACGCGAAAATACCCAGAAAGCGACTTGTTATCGAACACTTGGAACGCCCCCGAAAAGGAAGTTCGCTGCCTAAAGTATTGAGTAAAGAAGACGTTTCAAGTATTCTTATGGCAACGCAAAACATAAAGCACAGGGCAATGCTTTCATTGATATACGCTTGCGGACTGCGAAGAAGCGAATTGCTGAATATGCAAATAACTGATATTGATTCCAAGCGAAAAGTAATAAATATTCGTCATGCAAAAGGGAATAAAGACAGAATAGTGCCATTATCTGAAAAAATATTAACTTTGCTTCGGGAGTATTTCAGGCAGCACAAGCCCAGTAAGTGGCTGTTTGAAGGGCAAATAGCGGGGACGCAATACACAGAAACGAGTTTGACAAAAGTGTTTCAGAAGGCCAAAGTGAAAGCCAGAATAAAGATGCCATGTACATTGCATTCGTTGCGCCATTGTTATGCAACACATTTGCTCGAATCCGGGACTGACATTCGGTATATTCAAGCTTTGTTAGGGCATAAGCATAGCAAAACGACGGAAATATACACGCATGTAACAACAAAAAGTATTCAGAAAATCAAATCTCCATTCGATGATTTGGATTTATAATGATTAAGAAATAAAGTGTAATGAAAAGGACACACTATCTCCGTTTCTTGGCATGATAGGTGTAATAAAGTTACAGCAATAAACAAGTTGGGGGCAAGCTCGGCGAAAGTGAAAGTAAAGAATGAATTATATAGTTGACATAAATACAATGAAGCAATTTTCAACAAGAGCAGAAAAATATATTACAAAACTTAAGAAATCAAAAGAATGGACTTGTGATAAAGAAACTGTCATTGAGTATTTCGAGAGTCAAGAATTTTCTGTGTTTAAGCCATTAGTAAGATTCCAAGTAAGATATTCGGGATTGGAATTATCCATTGATGATAATGAAGAGGAAATGTTTTCATTAAGACTCTTTTCAAATGAAGAAATAAAGGATAAAGAACCTCTTGACTATTTTGAGGAAAATGGAAATTATTGGTTTGATTGCGGAATACACGCAAGAGCTCAATTCAATTTCTATATTAACCAAATAGGCGAAGTTTGTGCAGAAAGTGGAGGCGATATAAATATTATTTATTCGTCAATAGAAATGATGATTGAGAAATATGCCCTAATTGACAGCTTATCAAATTGGCATAAAGACGTTTATTATTACAATATTCAAAATGTAGAGAAATTTAATACACTTGTTGTTCAGGAAAAATTCAGACCAATCCAAGAGTGTTGTGATGAATATTTGAAATGTATTACAAATGGAAGCGTAACCATAATTCAAGGGACTTGGTTAGACAAACCAGAATTTTATCTTCATATTTACTCTGACAATGAAGTGAAAACGAAACAATTTGTTGAAAGACTAAAAAAAGAGAAGATACTGTAAATTAAACCGCCAGCCCCCAACAAGCGGTTTGGCGTCATGCGGGGTGTATGCTCGCAGAAAGTTTTGTGGGAATTTGATAGTTTTGCTCCCGTGCGAGCTTTTGCGTTCCCCCGCCCGAACGCCAAGCCGCCAACCGTTGGGTGTCATGCGGGCGACACTCGAGCAGAAGAGAAATTATTAATTTAAAACAAAAAATAAAATGAACACAAACGAATTTGATTATTACTTGATTGAAAGTGACAACAACTTTATGTCACCATTATTGATGAACGATGACAATGTTGACAGTGAAGGAACCGATTTTTTAGACGATGTCGAACCAATAGATGAGAATGTTGTAGCTCATTTGACATTTAATCCGCCAATTCCTGCGAAACCTGATATGACGGATTACTTATGGCTACAATGCAGAGAGGTTTTTTCAAAAAAAATATATGACATTCTGAAAGATATTGAAATTAAAGATTTCCAATTGGTTCCTGCTATAATTAGAGGAAAAAAGGGCGAAGAATATACCGATTATTGGATTGCGAATATTTACAGAGAATTTGCGTTTTTGGACAAAGACAAATCGAAATATTCAAGTATTGACGAAGATACAGGGTGTTGGAGTATGATAAAATCTATGGTTATTGACAAAGAGTTAATGGCTGAAGTTCCTTTGGAAGAACGTTTGATATACATAAGCAAAGAAAGTAGTGCTTATGTGTATTATCACAAATCAATTGTTGATTTAATTATGTCGGTAAATCCAACAGGAATTATATTTGTGCCTGTTGACAAATGGCGTAATGGATAAATAACGGAAAATCAAAAAGAAATAAAAGCACGAACACCCAACAAACGGTTTGGCGTCAGTCGGGGTGTATGCTCGCAGAAAGTTTTGCGGGAATTTGAAAGTTTTATCGCCCGTCCGAGCTTTTGCGTTCCCCCGCCCGAACGCCAAGCCGCCAACCGTTGGCGGTCAGCTGCTGAAGTGCAAGAATGAAACAGTAAAAGAAAAAAAATATGAGAGAAATTAAAGACGGAATCTATGTGGAAAACAAATATGGACAAAGAAGTGAAACTTATTTGATTAAAACAAAAATTGAGGAAAATGACAGAACGCTTGCGAGAATGACAAAAACAGAACATTTGTTATTACCATGGAATTACGATTTGTCAGTTACGATACATAGTGCGAATTTGTTAGGGAATGATGAAAAAAAATTCCCTGCTGTGCTGAATAAACAGACGGAGCTTTACTATTTGACTATACCGTCTCATTTAGCAAAACTGATTAATTCAGTATCGTTTACGCATGAATTGAGAGGTTTATCCATTCTGAATGGTGGAAATCTGAAATTGGAAAAATCCCTGATTATGAAAAAACTGTTGTATTTGCACACAGGTTCGGGAGAAGCTTGTTTCACAAAAGAAAATCTTCCAAACTTGCGAACTTTATCGTGCAAATATCGGAAAGAGTTGTTGCCTGAATTATATAAATACGAACTTTTTGATAAGTTGACTTTGTATTCCGTTCATAACAACATATTTAACGAAATTAGCCCGATTAAAGATTTGTATGGTTTGCAAATACTTCGAGGTAAATTAGAAAATGTACAAGGCATATCCACAATAAAAAGTTTACAATGGGTCGCATTAAGTGATTTACCCAAATTGACAGATTTGAGTGGTTTGTCCGAACTTCCTGCGTTGGAGTATTTAGAGATAAGTTATTGTAAGCATATTGAGAATTGGGATTTTCTTCTTCATTTGAAAAGGCTCAAAAAACTAAATGTTACAGCGAGTTCATATAAAGATTATCCACCGCAAAAAATATTAGACACGCTTAGAGAGAAAGGACTGAAAGTACCAATTAAAGGTTCGTAAAATGAAAAAGCCGAACCGCCAACAAACGGTTTGGCGTCATGCGGGGTGTATGCTCGCAGAAAGTGTTGTGGGAATTTGAAAGTTTGTCGCCCGTTCAAACTTTTGCGTTCCCCCGCCCGAACGCCAAGCCGCCAACCGTTGGGTGTCATGCGGCGACACTCGAGCGGAAGTGAAATTATTAACTTAAAACAAAAAATAAAATGAGTACAAACGAATTTGACAAAGAGTATTTTAGAATTGGAAGGGTCAATAATAATAGTTATCCTATATTGGCTGTTTCAAATGGAGGCATTTATGAAAGAAAAAGAAATTATGTGGAAAATCCAGAACCAATGGAATACAGAATAAAAGGCACTGTTCCTGCAAAGGTAAGTATGGTAGATTTTCATAAAACACCTTATTCCGTTGTTTCTCAAAAAATACATGATATTTTAGCGAAACTTAATATCAAAGGTCTTCAGCTAATTCCAGCTACAATTATTGGGAAAAACGATGAAAAATTTGAGAAATATTGGTTCTTGAATATCTATAACAAAATTTCGGCTATGGACAGAGAAAAATCGACTTTTGATTGGGACGACGATTTGTCGTTAGCAAATCCTATTGAAAAGTTAGTTTTGAATGAGAAATTGTTAAGCGGTATTCCCTTAGAAGAACGTTTAATTTTCCGTCTGGAAGAAAATAAGGTTTTTGAAATCTATCATAAATCGGTAGTTGATGCAATTATGGCAACCAATCCCGAAGGAATTATGTTTACAAGTGTGGCGGATTGGCATATATAAACAACTTTTGCAGACGGAAAAGAATAATGAAATAAAAGCACGAACACCCAACAAACGGTTTGGCGTCATGCGGGGTGTATGCTCGCGGAAAGTTTTGCGGG
>JGI996J12353_1000161_pt1 | contig 19257 bp, 14 predicted proteins | sample IntmicLarv5ML5BL_FD_12353 | JGI IMG/M metagenome (IMG submission 12353) | reverse complement strand
CTCGCAAAGCAGGATCTCCAATAAACTGGAGGGGATGATAGTGGTGGATGCCGGTCCCGGAACCGGGAAGACCCATACGATCGTTGACCGATTCATCAATATCCTGAGCAAAGAGGACGTGGATCCGAAAGATGTCTGGCTGCTTACTTTCACACGAAACGCCGCAAGCGAGATGGAGGAACGCATCAGAGGAAAAATGGCCAAGACCAACCTATCTGGAATATCGAAATTCATACAGACAGGAACATTCGATTCATTCTGTTACTCTCTGGTGATGGAATCTCCAGAGAGCATAAGCAAATTCTTCAGAATGGAAGAAGTGCTTACAAGAGGAGCTTCGCTCGTGGAAAATGAAACGCTGAACAGAGAATACTTCAGAGATTTCTTCGACAGATTCCTGATGGAAAATTCAAAGGAATACAATGATCAAACGGTCATCGCAAGTCAGAACGCCTCAGATATTTACGTGATAATCAACAAACTGATGTCAAAGGGGATAGTCCCGCTGAAGAATGGATGGTTCGGCGGCAACGACGGAAAAGAACTGATCGGGAATACATCGGAAGTACTGAGAAAACTGGAGATCATGAATGATGACGTATCTGCATCAGGAGCATACCGACTTACATCAGACCTCAAAAAGAAATTCCCCTCCGATGAACGTTTGCCTCCTTTGGATGATAAATCTCCCCTCCCGGCAGAAATGCTCGAGGCTGCCGCAAATGAGGATCGTACTTACCTTCTGGCACTTATCCATGATGTTTACTACGAATACATCAGAAACTGCATCATCGATGATCACTTAACATTCGGACTTGTTTCATCTTTTGCGTTCATCGTTCTTTACAACGACCGCAAAGTAAGGGAGAGAATGTCCTGCAGGTATCTTATGATAGACGAATTCCAAGATACCAATGAGAACCAGCTTATGATAGCCCTCATGCTGCTGAAAGAACCCAACCTGTGCGTTGTGGGAGACTGGAAACAGGGGATATACGGATTCAGATATGTGGATATCGGGAACATAACCTATTTCGAAAAAAGAGTAGAACGGCTCACGCGGGTCTTGAATGACGATGCGGAAAGAGTGCCTTTTACATTTCCGGAGATAACCAGACTATCACTTGAAATGAGTTACAGAAGTTCTCAGCTGATTATAGACACCGCGTTCAAAAGTCTCTATATTCCTGCTGTCAAAGACGAAGACATCGACACTGAGGAATTGGATCGGAACATTGTCAGAATAAATGCGTCCAGAGAGGATATCGGTAACGATACCTCAGTGGAGTACATCTCATCCGAATCCAAAGATGAGGAGGCAAGAGCGGTCATAAGAAAGATCGAAGACTACGTCAAAAGCGGAAAATACGTGATACATGAGAAAGAATCCTCAAGAAGACCGAATTACGGAGATATCGGGGTGTTATGCCCAGATTCCAAAATGTGCCGTATGATACATGAGGTCGCATCCTCCTGCGGCATGCCGGCTTTCCTTCAAGGGGATGTTGAGATCATGAGCACAAGAGAGGGAAAACTCGCCCTTGCTTGGTTAAGATACGTGAACAACGCAGACGACGAATGGGGCCTGAACGCGATACTTGCCGATATGGGATATACCCTCATCGATATCTTATCGATGAAAGGAAAAGGACCCGATAATATCATAAAAATGAGACTCGGACTCACAAGAAAGAAACGCAGGATAACCGACCTGCTGGCATCCATATTCGCATTCTACGACCTAAACAATGATATCACTCAGACCATAATCTCAATGATATCCTCGTCGCATAGGAATTCCCTTTTAACGATATCCGATGTCATAAGCGTAATAGAGAAGGATATAGAAGATTCTACAAAATATTCTGTGGACGGAATGCTGGATCAGAAAGCGGTGATGATACAGACAATGCACAAATCGAAGGGGCTGGAATATCCCATCGTGATCATTGCGGGACTTGACAACAAAACCATTCCTAACACTTCAGGGAACAGATCTAAATATTCCATAGACAGGTTGACCGGCCTCAGATGCAATGATGACCTGTCACGATTCGGCGATTCTTATTCTCATATTGTAAAGTCATGGAAAACATACCTTGCCGAGAGAACGATAGAAACGGATCACAGTGAAGACCGGCGCATGATGTTCGTTGCTATATCCCGTGCGAAACAATACGTCACGATGATAGCAGGCCCAAGGCCGTCCCCGTTCTTTTTGGGATTAGGGGAAGGCAGGATCGAAAAGGACAGAACCGGCAATATAGCAGAGATCGTAACGGGATGGAATAGGAATACCATTCAACGACCGATCATAAGCGGAGATTTCACGAGAAGGGAGAATGTCGGCGTGCACAGTATCATGCGGTCGATCGGTGAACTTCGTCCCGATGAGAACACGGACGAATTCTCTGGAAAAGGAAAAGAATATGGTAAAGAGATACATGAGCTGGCACTTGCCATCGCTCTTGGAAAAGAAGTGGATGATCCGCGCCCCGAGATCCCTTTGATCAAAGATATCGTTGCTGGTGTGTCTGATGCGGATCTTGTGCTTCCGGAGATAGAATGTTCGCTTCCTTTCAACGAATACAACGTGACCCTCCGCGGAGTGATAGATCTACTTGCGGTGTATCCCGACAAAGTGGTCGTGCATGACTACAAAACAGATGTGGAGAGGTCATACGAAGAAGAATACAAGATCCAACTGAGTGTTTATGCCCATGCCGCCTCCGATTTCTACAAAAAACCTGCAATATGCATCATTGACTACGTATCCAGGAAGGAGACCGTTCAGTTTGAACCGCTCGATAGAGACATTATCTCAGAAAGGATCAAAACATGGACCTCTCTTTGAAGCCTATCAACTGAATCTTTTCTTTACTTCTTCAGGAGTTAATATTCTGTCTTCATATCCTGCATAAACCGGAAAATCGTCTATATTATTTGTGACCACGAACTGTCCGTTACCAATGTAAGCGGAAACCATTACATCTACCCAATTGAATTTGTTGCATGATTTACAAACTCGAGGTTGGACATTCATTACGTTTGCTGCAAAGACCGCATGTTTCTTTTCAAAAGGCAACACCTTTATTTTGCTGGCATTAAGTAATTCATCAAAAGCGTTGATTTCGACATTATCGCCTTGATATTGATCCATAGGCCTAACCACTCCATTGTTCAAAAATTGACGGAGCTGTTCCATGTAGACCACCGAAGGAATTGATTTATTGCCGTTATATTTTCCCAACCATCTCAAAAAATCTTTATCCCTTAATGCACACGTATCAAGAATAAGATGAGGGTGCCCATTAGTCATTCTGATTACCGCCTTCGGGAATCTTTTTTGAATGATCTTCATCACCAAAAAGTTTTGAAATGAGATCGTCTATTTTCTGATCTCTGATCTTACCTCTTTTGATCAATGTATCGATCGCGGGGTCGTTGTGGTCATGTTTATTAAACTTCTGAGCATAATTTTCCATTATGTGCTCAAATTTTGATGTTTCCCAAGGTATCTTCTCATTCCATATCGCCAACGTTTCAGTTGGAATATTCTCATGACCTTTCTTATCTACTCTCAGATAATAGCAAAAGAAGAACCAAAAAAACTCTGATACATCAAAAAGATCTTTTTGTGATTCATTTGAATCCAACACTAATCTGAACACTGCGATAAACTCGTCTTTTTGCGAATTTATTCTCTTGAATTCTTTCGGAAAGACCTCCATTGCAGATTCGAACAATGTCGATATCGGTTGATGGATGTTGCTGTATGGATTATTTTTACACAATATGTCCAAAGTTTCTCTCAATTTTCTATATTCGTTCTGGAACTGGTATGGGGCGCCCTTGTATACCTCATCTTTAGCTGTCTCGTGACTTTCCAGTCCCAGGTGGTTGGATAAGAAATATTCCAAATTCTTTTTAATAAGCGAAATTGTCTCATCCTTCACATCGTAATCGAATCGTTCTCCTCTCCAAGTAACAGTGGTATAATCAAGACTTTTGTGATTCCATTGTACATATGGTATACAATGCTCAACAACGATATCGCCCCATCTGTACCAACAGTGCGGGAGTTTTATGTCCACTCCACCGCTCTTAAGTTCTTCATGAAGCAAAGTCATGTACTTGTTATACATGACGCCCGTAGCTTCTTTTTTCTCACGTTTGGGATACTGCTCCAAAAACATATACGACGCGATCTTTACATAATCATATTTCGCATAGGAACGCTTAGCCAAGTTGTATACCCCCATGAACTTAGTGGTACCTGGTATGATATTGCTTATATTAATCTTAATGTTTGTATTTTCCTTTATAAAACATCTATGTTCAGCGTCCACGTTTTTTCTGAACGTATGGTACATTGATCAATTACCTAAACGTACATTGATTTATAATGGAAAAGCATGACTCCCAACATGGATTTAGAGGGACTTACTGATGCAGAGGTCAGAGAGCGCATATCTGCCGGAAAGGTCAACCAGTATGAGTCCCGCGTCAGCAGAAGTTACTTAGATATAATCATCAAGAACGTCTGCACAACCTTCAACCTGATACTCTTTATTTTGGGAATCGCCCTTCTGTATTTTAAAGAGCCGATAAGTGCCGCATCAGCGACCGGTGTCATTGCACTGAACATTTTTGTGGCAACAATACAGGAGATCAGAGCAAAAAGAAGATTGGATAAGATAGCACTGTTGCTTAGGCCGACAGTGCATGTAATCAGAGAAGGAACAGAAAAACAGATCGATCCATCCAAGATAGTGATGGATGACATCATCCATCTGACTCCTGGAGATCAAGCACAGGTTGACGGAGAGTTCCTTGAGGCAAATTCGATAGAGATGGACGAATCCCTTCTTACTGGAGAATCCAGCACGAGAAGGAAGAAAAAAGGAGATATTGTTTATTCCGGAGCATTCTGTATCACAGGAGAAGGCTATTACAGAGTGACTGCTCTCGGAGAAGATACGTTTGCCTCAAAGATGTTGGAAAGTGCAAAGAAATATAGAAAAAAGAGCACGCCGCTCCAGATCGAAACATCCACTGTAACAAAAATGCTGATGGTAACTGCCTTTGTATTTCTTGGCCTGATGATATTGAGAGAAATATTGACCAGCACAAACATAAGTGAATCTGCAATAAAATCCGTTCTTGTTCTCGATATCGTTCCTATAGCTCTTTTCCTGCTCATTACAATAACATACATGATAGCCGCAGTCCGCATGGCAGACGGGGGAACATTACTTCAAAACTCGAATTCAGTGGAATCAATGAGTCATGTCAATACTGTCTGCATGGATAAAACAGGCACAATAACAACAAATAACCTTGTTTTCGAAAATGCTGAATACTTCGTTAACGAGGAAGAGGCCAAACATTACATTTCGAGATTCGTGTCTTCTACAGGAAGCAAGAACCGTACGATCGCTGCATTGATCAAGGAATTCGGAACTGAAGAAGTTACTTTGATTGAAGAGATTCAATTCTCATCCGAACGAAAATTCAGTGCTGTGAGGATCAAAGGATCAGATCATGCAGAAACAATATTCATGGGTGCATGGCCCTCTCTAAAAGATCATGTGGAGATTGACATTTCCGATAATATCTCCGAGATCTCCAAGAAAGGACTAAGGACCATTGTGCTCTGTAAAGGGGACGATGTTCCATTGTACGAGAATGATGAACCGCAGATCCCTTCTTTAACATTGGTCGCCCTGCTGTCCATACGGGACGAAATCAGACCCGACTGTAAAGAAATAATAGACGATTTTGTCAAGAATGGAATGGATATCAAGGTCATATCCGGCGATGATCCGGAAACCGTTGATGCGATATTCACTCTTGCGGGAATACCTGGAAAAAGAAAGATACTTTCAGGCGAAAAATTGGATTCTCTTGAAGGTCAGGCTTTAGATTCCGCTGTATTGAAGACTAACATTTTCGGAAGAATGAAACCTGATCAAAAAGAACTTGTTATTGAAACTCTAAAGAAGAACGGAAGATATGTAGCCATGGTTGGAGACGGTGTCAACGATGTGCGTTCACTAAAGAGCGCAAATGTCGGTGTTGCGCTCCAGAGCGGAAGCGGTGCCGCCAGAGGAGTGGCAGATATGGTATTGATAGATGATAGGTTCTCAGCACTTCCAAAAGCCATTGTGGAGGGAAAAAGAACTGTATCAGGTATGAGGGATATCCTGAAGATATACCTGACCCGAAATTTCATCATTGCGATATTGATAGGTGTACTTCTTCTGCTGTTAGGAAGATTGCCGATGATGCCTGTCCAAAATACCATGTGGGCATTGATCACTGTGTCTTTCGCAGCGTTCCTGATGGCCATCTGGGCAAAGCCTTCCGAGAATAAGGAACTCATATTACCTGATGTGCTTAGATTCTCATTGCCTATGGCAGTGACCATGGCAGGATTTGGTCTTTTGGTGTACTTTTTATTCGATTGTTGCGCCGAATCATTCAATCTTGTAGAACCCTTCTATCGCGGAATGCAAGAATCCTATTATCCCGACGGGTGGAACAAGTTCTGGGATCATATGACCGTAGGAGAGGAAAGTTTCAGTGCCGTCACTGCGCGTAATGCCATGCTGGTATTCCTGTTGCTTGCGGGTGTTTCACAATTGTTCTTGCTGTTCCCACTAATAAAATTCTTTTCAGTCGACGGAAGAACGACCAAGGACCTTAAGCCTACGATCCTCGCGTTATTGCTATTCGGGTTGATAGCGTTAGTCTACAATATACCTCAAGTTGCGGTCAATATCGCTTCTTTGGCTATATTCCCTGCAGAATACTTTGCATTAATAATGGTGTTTGTTGTAGTGTGGTTCTTCTTATCATTATTCATACTGAAGAATGCAAGATTCAGAAAGCTCACTGATGTCACCGAAACAGCGTACAAGAAATCCCTCGGAGCGGAGCAGGAAAAAAGCGAAGAGGATTAAGGATTGTAATCCTTATTCCTGAACATCTCTATCATCACTTCGGATGCCATTCTTGCATCGGACAACGCACGATGATCCTGCTTATACAACGGATCCGCGTTCCCGCCTAGTACAATATGAGAATACGCATGATCCAGCTTTGGAAATCTGTATTCCACTCCGTAGAATTGGCTAGGTAATTTGCAAACTCTGGTGGCAGCCTTCATTATATCCGTACACTCTTTGAAACGTCCTCTGAGACCCCACGGCATCTTGTAAAGAAACTTGTCCATATCGAAGGGGATATTGTATGATGTGACCGTCTTTCCTTCCAGGATCGTCCTGACCTTTTTTACGACATGTTCCAAAGGAGTTGCAGATGCGACCATCTCTAAGGTCATATCTGTATTTTCAAAGATCCAGGCCTTTCTCCTTCTATCATCCCACTCGGTGATATCGTATCCTACCACTGACGAATAAACATCGCCTATCGTTCCTTTTTTGATATCGACAACACATATGCCGATATCCACTACGACATCCGTCGGTATTCCATCCAACCCGGTGGTCTCGGTATCCACCACATATATCTCATCAGGAATACAATAATCATCCAGATTCATGATACTCTCTTCCTTCAACGGTCATGGAACAACCCTTTCTTGATGTTCTCATTCTCACATGCGGCGATTATCTTACTTTATTAAGAACTTTAGGCAAAATGAAAAATAACCGAACCGCCTTGATTTTACTATGACAGTGTTGATCATTATCGGAAAAGAGGAGTGCCGCATAGACCATTCGGGAACGATAGCTTCGGCACTTTGTTCAATGGACCGCATGCCCGATACATTCCTGTTCTTTATCGATGAGACTCCCGTTCCGATGGATACTCCGCTGAAAGACGGCATGATCATTAAGGCCATCAAGGTTGCATCTGGCGGTTAATTTTCCGCTATCTCGTCCAACCCGGCAAGATCCAAACCGCTTTTTTTTGCTTCATAGAGTAAAGTATCCAAATTGTCTATGAACGCCTTCTTTACATCAGATCCGACGAGTTTACCGTCAGTCCTGGACAGGGAATCCTCTTCTGGGAATTTCAGTTCCAGCCGAGGAACCACTCCCAAGAATCTCATCCCGGTCAATTCTTCTATTCGATCGGTTCCCTTCTTCAATATTTCCGCATCCCCTCTGAAGAGATTTATCACGAATCCCTTAAGATAAGGTTTCAGATCATCGGGGAACAGAAGCCACGTTCCGTACAGCGCTGCGAATACTCCCCCTCTTTCGATATCGCCAACCAATACAGCAGGTATCTTCCGCTCCCTTACCATACCGATATTGGCTATATCCCGATCCCTAAGATTAAGTTCCGCAGGAGATCCGGACCCTTCACATATCACCATATCATATTCTTCCAGAAGTTCATCGAATGCTTTGCATACTTCTGCTGTTGCATGCTTCACATCCATCGGATGCCCTTTATTGACATCCGAATGTAACTCTCCATTCAATATCAATTGGATATTTCCGTCGCCCGAAGGTTTGAGCAAAATAGGATTCATATTTCCAGTGGGTTCAATGCCTGATGCCCACGCCTGGAATGCCTGCCCCATACCTATCTCTTTTCCTTCCTTTGTAACAAAGGAGTTCAAAGAAAGGTTTGATGCTTTAAAAGGAACCGCTTTCCTCCCTTTCAATGAAAGATGACGGCAATACATTGCTGTTAATGTTGTCTTTCCGGCACCTGATGACGTTCCCAGAAAAATAAGCGTCATACTTTACCCTCCGCTATCCTCATCAACATCTCCATATCCAATCCTCTCTCGAATGCCGTTGCAAGCTTCTCTATGTTCTCTTCGATGAGATCATCGTAATCTTTCACATCCTTTATCTCAACACTCTTACCTTCGTGTTTAACAAAAGAAAGGAAGAACTTTCTGAACGCCGGTTTTTCGAATACCCCGTGAAGATATGTTCCGAACAACATCTCGTCTTCTCTGAGAGACCCTTCCAGCTCGCTGTCCTTGAACCTGTCTATCCTGAATATGGGTTTTTCATTGACCTCGCTTGTTCCCATATGTATCTCGTATCCGGTCACTGGTTCACCGGAATTCAACAGAATGCCTGCATCTTGTGTAACTTTCTTCTTATATTCTCCCCATTCTGTGATATTGTCAAAAAGCCCCAACCCCTCGGTTATGGAGGGAGTTCTGCCCTCCAGACCCTGAGGGTCCTTCAGAAGCTTACCCATCATCTGATATCCTCCGCAGATGCCGAGGATCGGTACCTTTCCTCTGAGATTCCTGATCGCATCAAAGAGTCCGTTCTCTTTCATCCAATTGAGATCATCGATCGTATTCTTGGTACCCGGAAGTATTATCGCATCGGATGTTCCGAGATCCTTTGAATCAGATGTGAATCTAAGGGTAACATCCTCCATGCATAACGGATCAAGATCGGTAAAATTTGATATTCTTGGGAATTTTATTACCGAGATCGTCATTTTTCCCCCGCCTTTGGAATTCATCCCTCTAAATGCCTCTGAATCTTCGGATGGTAATTCTAGATCGATGTGCGGGATCAATCCGATCACGGGTATCCCGGTCATCCTTTCAAGTTCTTCGATGCCAGGTGAAAAATTATCAACATTTCCGCGTATGTTGTTGAGTATTACTCCCTTTATCCTTCCCCTATCTTCTTTGGGGATAAGTTCCAATGTTCCCAACGCATACGCGAAAGAACCTCCCCATTCGACGTTGATCACCAAAATACAGTTAGCATCAGCTATCTCCGCTGCACGCATATTCGCTATATCCTTGTCGTAAATGTTTATCTCCGCGGGAGACCCTGCACCTTCCATGACAACATAGTCGTATCTGCCCTTCAAAAAATCCACATTGCGTTTCACAGCTTCTGTTCCGGGACCGGGAACGAACTTTTCATAATAATCTTCAACGTTATAATCGCCGTACGGTTTCCCATCCACCATCACCTGGGATATTGCGTCCCCCTTTGGTTTCAACAATATGGGATTCATATGATGATCCGGGTTCTTCAGTCCCGCAGCTTTGCTTTGGATCGTCTGTATCATTGCTATCTCGGAGCCTTTTCTTGTAACTTTGGAGTTAAGACTCATATTCTGAGATTTGAACGGAGCGACCAAATATCCTTTCTTATGTAGGATCCTGCACAACGCTATCACAGCCAAGGATTTCCCCGCATCAGATGTTGCACCGAAAACCATCAGAGATCTGCCGATGTGATAGAATTTTGATTTAGCTTCATGGAATATCTCTTCGAGCCTCAGATCTTTCGGATCGGTTATCCCTCTTTCCCTTATTGAGGACATTACAAATCGACCTACTTCCTGCCTATGGATGAACAGACAATTTGTACATTCCCAGATCGCCTTTCCTTTTGTTGATTCTATGTTCGATCCGAAGTCGGCATCGTTGCAAGGATAGAACGGACAATAACAGAACGTACAATCCTGATCTTTAAAGTGACAGGGGTGATATGAACAGTTGTGATCAGGGCCGATCCAACCTCTGTCTATCTCTTCTTTGACCTTCTTGGTTATATTATCCATCTTGTACCATTCCGTAATAGTATCTTGGGATAATAACCTTACAGCCGGCGTATTGTGAAAAACCTGATCTTCTCAGCAGGAATATCGATCTACGATATCTTTCAATCTTTCATCGTTGTTTCCGCGGATTGAATACATTTGGTAAGTACGGAGTATGCGCTTATCATATCCGCCTCGCCGACAATGAATATCGTATCGGTATGACAACTGACCGTTTCTTCAATATTGATCCCTGCATCAGATAAATTGGTGATGAGAAACGCAATGACCCCGCTTGTATCAACTATCTTTTCCGGGGATTTCACCGCGATCTCGACAAGATTCTCCCTTATTTTGATGATGTTGAATCTTCCCACGGTGTCGACTATTCTTTCTTTAAGCATACTGTCGGCTATGATCGTGACCGCGGATGCAGACTGAACACATTGCATGATAGAGTTCTCGTTCCAGAGATCTTTGAATAGATTGTCCATTTTGTGAAGGACGGTCCAATCGTTCTTCGCTGTTACGATGCAGGTCTTTGTCCTCATCTCCAATCTGCTGTCCTTCAATATCTTCAGGATGCTTAGTTCGTGATCACTTGTTGTGTTCAGCTTTCCCGCATAACGGCGGCATGCTATCATTACCGCCTCCTCGTTGTCCACATCCAGATCCTTCATGATCATCCTTGCCAATGAAGAGTAATTGATGAGCCCTTTCGCTACACAATCCTTTATGCTGGGGTGCGCGTCTATATAAATCCTGGTTCGCTCTGCCAAACTCTCCTTTGACACACTTTTGGACATGATTCTGTAAACAGCATCAAAGTATTTATGTTCTATTCTGAACATTAGAAGATAAAATGTTTCTTAAATGGAACAAAAATGTCTCTTAAGAGATTATTTGGTCCTATTGCAATATCTTTAATTTCTCAGACATCCGATAGGAACGATATATACGCCATCTTGATCGTATGCATATTCATCAGCAGTGAGAACCATCAGAAAAGAAGGTGCGGGCATACGGTTCGTATCTATCATATCTCTTAATTTCTTCAGATTTTTTACAGCTTTTTCTATTTCACTCGATCCCAATTTTATTTCAACTGCTCCCCACCTTCCATCGTAAAGTTGAACGATCGCATCAACTTCCAAATCATATCTATCGCGATAGTGGAACACTTTGCCGTCGATCGACTGTGCATATACTCTAAGATCCCTTACGCATAACGATTCGAACAACAACTCCAGTGTATTGAAATCGTCCAGTAATAGTTTTTCAGGGGATGTACGTAAGACCGCTGCAGCAATCGATGGGTCCACGAAATGTCTCTTGAGCGATGACCTGACTGCAGTCTTGGAACGTGTGGAGGGATTCCATGCAGGAAGGTCTTCGACGACAAATATGCGCCTTAACGCATCAATATAAGATGCCACAGTCTTGTCAGATATCGTATCGTCATCACCTAGCATATCTTTCCAAATGGTTGTTGCATTTGCAGTTGTTGAGATATTTCTCGATAATGAACGCAACAGTTCGTGTACTTTAACCGGATTTCTTTTTATGCCATCCACGAGGGAAATATCAACATTTGTGACTGATTTCACATATTCACGTGCTGTTTTCAATGCTATTTTCCTATCGAGGCCGATTGAAGCAGGCCAGCCACCTCTTGCTAACGCGAATGTTAATTCCTCCAAGGACAGATCCGAAGTGGATTCAATTTCGACACTCGAATCGAATAAACTTCCTAACGAAACAGACCCATTGGATTCGAGAGATTCAAATAAACTCATTGGACGCATCAATACTCGCGCTATTCTTCCGGTTCCGCTGTGTCTTGTTTTATCATCTTGCGGAACTGCGGAACCTGTTAGTATGAATTGTCCCGGTATACCGTTCCGTTCATCAACCTCGAATCTCACCGCATCCCAAATAACCGGTGCAATCTGCCATTCATCGATAAGTCTCGGAACATCGCCTTTTAAAAGAATTGACGGATCTGTATATGCGCTCTTCACATATGCTGAAGTTTTACCGGGCTTCTGCATAAATAATGTACTAGCTGCCTTTTCTTTTGCGGTACGAGTTTTTCCGCACCATTTTGCACCTTCGATAAGAACTGCGCCTGAAAACTCCAGACATTCATTGATCTCTTCGTCTACAATCCTTTTTAGGTACGGACCGTCCATGTTCCTTAATATATTCAGAAGTATTATTTACTTCCGATTTTAACTATGTTTTACTTCCAACTTTAACTATATTTTATTTCCTATTTCGGCTTTCTTACTGTAGAGAATAAGTCTAGAATTCATCAAATTACAACTGAAATTATCAAGTATACTTTTTCTATTTTTTAATCAACCAGTTTTTGTAAGTTATACTTTGATGTTTTTGATTTTTGGAAAGTACTTAAATGGTTTATAAGATTTGATTCTGAGCCGGAATATCTACTCTCGGATCAAGGTGAGCTTACAATCTTCTCAAAAAGGACTGTGAATCTATCCTTTTGGTCAGACGTCAATATCAGAGGTGGTATCAACCGCAAGACATTGTTATGGCAAATATTCACCAATATTCCGTTGTCGAACATCTTCTTCTGAACATTCTTTGCATCGTCCGCCGATGCCATCTCTATTCCGATAATGAATCCTGATCCGCGAACATCCTTTATCTTATTCGAGTTAATGTTCTTGAGATCCGATATCCAGGCACTTCCGATCTTTGCCGCCTTGTTCACCAGGTCCTCTTTCTTCATTATGTCAATGACAGAACATCCCGATGCACATACAAGGGGATTCCCTCCGAACGTTGTTCCGTGTGTGCCAGGCGTAAGCGTTTTGGATATTTCTTCGGTGGTGACAACAGCTCCGATCGGAACTCCTCCTCCGAGGCCCTTTGCCATTGTGATCACGTCCGGTATCACATCATAATTCTCGATGCCGAACCATTTTCCGGTACGTCCCATTCCTGTCTGTACCTCATCGACGATCATCAGAACACCGTTGTCTGTACAGAGGTCGCGCACCGCTTTGTAGAATTCAGGCTTAGCGCTTACCACTCCTCCTTCCCCCTGTATAGGCTCTACGAGAAGTGCTGCTGTATCTTTGTCGATCAGTCCTTTCACAGACTCTATATCGCCGTAATCGTAGTAGCGGAACGCATTGCTTATCAATGGTTCGAATGTATCTTGGTACTTTGTCTGACCTGTTGCCCCTAATGAAGCGGAAGTACGTCCATGGAATCCGTTATATGCAGACAGAATTTTGCCGCGCTTTGTATTGCGGACTGCAAGTTTCATTGCTCCTTCGTTCGCCTCCGCTCCGCTGTTTGCGAACAAGAAAAGATCCATTCCATTGGGTGTTATGGAGGCCATCTTCTCCGCCAGCTTCGCCTGTTCTTCCACGTAGTAGAGGTTGGATACATGAGTCAGTTTCGACACTTGGTCCTGCATACATTTTACCCACTCGGGATGCGCATGGCCTATCGAATTCACCGCTATTCCAGCTACCAGATCCAAATATTCCTTTCCCTCCGTATCATAAAGATATGCTCCCTTCCCGTGGGTGAAAGATACATCTATACGTCCATAATTTTGAAACAAATGCTTTAAACTAAGCTCTTTGATCTCTTCGAATTTCATATTATCACTTTGTTATCATTGTGCCTACTGGCACATCGTTCAATATATCGGTGAGTATGTTCCGTTTATCCTTTCCGTTCACCATGCGTACAGTCTTAACGCCGGCATTCAAAGCATCGCGGCATGCCTCCACTTTTGGGATCATTCCTCCTGAGATCACCCCTGAGGAAATCAGGCCGTCTATTTCTTTCAATGTCAAGTTATCGATCTTTGACAAGGGATCGCTGACATCCATCAGTATCCCGGGAACATCTGTTATCGTTATGAGTTCAGTGCACTTCATTGCTGCAGCGATGCCTGCCGCCATTGTGTCAGCGTTAATATTCAGATGATTTCCGTTCTCATCAGCACCGATGGGATATATCACGGGGATCGCTTTCTTTTCCAGCATATCCTGAAGTACTTCGACATTGACCTCCGCGACCTCTCCCACAAGACCTAGGTCCACATAAACATCCTTGCCGTTCTCAGATATCTTGTATGGTTCCTTTTTCTTGCATATCGCACACATATACCCCGGCATTCCCAATGCGGGCAGGGATAATTCTGTGAGGCAGTCTGTCATTTCTTTATTAAGGTTGCTCAGTACATACTCTGCAGCATCCAGCCCGTCCTTGTCGGTCACCCGCAGACCCGCCACTTTCAAAGGCGTCAATCCGCGTTTTTCCATTTCCGCGGATATCTCGGGACCGCCGCCGTGAACGATTATCATTTTGGCCTTCTTCTTTGCCAGCACAGCTATCTCGCGGGAGAGTCTTTGCATATCCTCTTTTCCGCTTATCGCGTTGCCACCGAATTTGATCACATACAACATGTCCATCACGTGGCATATTCTGCGTTGATACGCACATAATCGTAGGTAAGGTCGCATCCCCATCCTACTGCCGACTCTTTTCCGTATGCGAGATCCACAGCGATTATCACTTCTTTATTGTCCATCGCCATGCGGACAACTTCCACCGCCCTCTCCTCTTGAAACACGGGTGCACCGCAGTCAAGGATCGGAACCTCCATGTCCCCTCCCTTTATCGTGAGGCGTACATCATCAAGATTGAATTTGCATCCACTGTTACCGAGTGCCATCATTATACGTCCGTAGTTGGGATCGGAACCGAATATCGCCGATTTCACAAGCGGAGAATTCATGATCTGACGAACAGCCATGCGCGCATCATCTTTGGTATCTGCACCCGTCACTTGCACTTCGATCAGTTTCGTGGCGCCTTCTCCATCCATCGCTATCGTCTTGGCTAGTTTCATCATCACCAATTCCACTGCCTCGATGAATCCCGGATCCTCATCGGCAAAACTGCCGCCGGCCTTTCCGTTGGCCATCATGATGCATGTGTCATTTGTGGATTGATCTCCGTCCACCGAGACCATGTTCATGCTGTCATCGAGGATCTCCTGCCATTTCTTCTTGAATTTTGGAGACAGTTTCGCGTCTGTGGTAACAACCGTCAAAGTGGTTCCGTGAAGGACCTTCAAATGTGGTGCGATCATTCCGCTGCCTTTCGAGGTTGCCGCAAGATATACCAAAGTTCCGTCTTCCAGGCGTACGCGGACAGCGAATTCTTTTTTTATCGTGTCAGTGGTCATTATCGCTTCCGCAAAAAGGTTATCGTATTCACGTCCGATATCCAACTCGCGTGCAGCACGGCTTATTCCGTAACGGATCTTGTGCATATCCACGAAACGACCTATCAATCCCGTAGACATTACTCCTATCTGAGAGGGATCGACATTCAATTCTGCCGCGGCGGCCTGTTTCATCGATATCACATCCTCTATCCCGCGGCGCCCGGTGAGCGCATTCGCGTTACCGCTGTTTATCACCACAGCAGAAAGCGTAGGGGAGTTCTCTTTCATCATCACTTGTACAGGTGCCGCTTTCACTGCGTTTGATGTATATCCCACGAATGCGGCTGCCGGAACCTCAGAATATACCATTCCGAGATCCAATGCACGATATTTTACGCCACTGTGGACTCCCGTCGCCTTAAAACCCTGCGGAGTGGTTATTCCGCCTTCTATTATCTCTACCATCTTCAAACCCCCAGCCCGGGTGTGTTCAGCCCTGCCGTTTCCTTCAATCCCAACATAAGATTCATGCACTGCACCGCCTGTCCGGAAGCGCCCTTGACAAGGTTGTCAAGAACACCGAACGATACTATTGTGTCTCCAAGCACTTCCGATCCGGTCTGCGCATGGTTCGAACCGACCACAGCACGTATGGAGGGTTCTTTCACATAATGTACAAAAGGTTCATTTTCGTACTGTTTCTCGAATATCTTTGAAATTGTATCGTTATCAACATCTTTCTTCGTTTTCATGTAACATGAAGAGAGTATTCCGCGAACTATCGGGATCAGGTGAGGTATCATTGTCACATTTGACTGAGTGTTAGAGAACATATCCACAGCCATCTTAACCTCCGGCATGTGACGGTGGGTTCCCACACTGTATGGGATTATCGATTCCCCGCAAAAAGGATGATGCAGACGGGGAGAAGGCACCATTCCCGCTCCCGACGTTCCGCTCTTTGCATCAGCAATTATATCGTTATGAACAACGCCTGCCTTCATCAGAGGTGCGCATGCAAGTATTATGGATGTTGCATAACATCCGGGATTTGCCACAAGCCCCGCGCCTTTTATCTTGTCGCGGAAAAGTTCGGGTAATCCGTAAACAGCGTTCTTCAGATACTCTGTATCTGTATGATCGTGACCGTACCATTTCTTGTACTCTGCGGGATCCTTCAGACGGTAGTCTCCTGAAAGATCCACTACCTTTACTCCGGAATCCATAAGAGCAGGAACTTCCCCCATAGCAACGCCGTGGGGGGTCGCAACGAATACAAGGTCCAAGTCCTTTGTGTCGGAGATCTTCTCTGTGAATTTTATATCCAAATATCCTTTCAGGAATGTTTGAATTTCAGATACTTTCTTACCGGCGTTCTGACGCGATGTCAACGCCATCAGTTCTATGTCGGGATGAACACACAATATGCGGGAGAGCTCGCTTCCCGTATACCCTGTTCCTCCGATGATCCCTACATTTGTCATTTATACTACTCCCGTGTATTAAATCAGATAATACCGCACCATACAACAATGGTAAAAAGCTATTGTTCAATATGAGACATTGATTGTCTTATTAATTGAAAAAATAACATTAATGGCGACTGGAAAACGCAATGTGGCCGCAACAACATTTTTGATTGTACAGATTTTAGGTCAGAAACATTTCGGAATGCAACGGAGGCCTCTCGGATGATCAGGGACCTAGACAACCTATAGGAACAACATACACTCCGTCTTCGCGTATGTATCCGTACTCGGTAGCGGTCAATACCATCAAGAACGAAGGCTGACCCATTTTTTCCTCATTTATCTTGGACTTGAGTTTGTAAAGATTCTTCGCTGCCGCGTCGATCTCACTTGCACCCAATTTGATCTCTGCCGCCCCCCACCTGCCGTCATCCAAATGAATTATCGCATCATTCGGATTTGGCGACATTCTATTTCGCTTTTGGCTACTTTTAATTTCGGATTTGGCTACTTTTAATTTCGGATTTGGCTGTTTTATTTTTATAGAAATTATGGACAATACAACAATTCAGTAAGGGTCGAACTTTTTAATAAAAAGATTGTTATAAATGGTTTCAGATGATTTTTTCAACGGACCTCTATCACTATGTCGTCTTTAACTTCGGATCCTGAGATCTTGTATTCTCCGTTGGACATGTTGACTGGATGTTTCCATTGACCGTCTTCGCCCACACGATATAACACTGTTCCCCCTCCCTCGACGGTGAAGATATATCTCCTGCTCCTGCGGGCTCTCTCCTTACCGTTGACAACCGCCGTACCTGTGGCTTCGATCGTTACATCGTACGACCTCCGATAGAACAATAAGAACAACAGAATGATTACCGCCAATATGATCAACATCGATATAACGAACAGCATCAGCATCGACGATGATTCTTCGTTCTCTTCGAAATTGGCTGTAACGAACATAGATACTGTAACGTCCCTGAACTCCACCTGAGGAGTTGTGCTTCTGAATGATCCGCTCTTCCACAACGTAAACTGATAGTTGTCGCCGGCGAACGCTCTTAGCTTTACGTCAAGCCCTCTCTCGAATTGCACTATCCCTCCGTACGTAACAAATGTTACTCCGTCAATGCTGTACTCCACCAATCCGTTCCCTTCGATCTCTATCGAGAGGCTTATCAGATCATACTGTACCGAATGAACAGCGATCGAGTGATTCATATTCACGTTGCGGAAAGTGTATGTTCCCACAGCCGCAAATTCCGGATGACTTTCTCCGTCTATTACAACATCAATTATCATGTGGCCGTAATCTGCAGCGAAGGTGTATGTCTTGCTTCCTCCGTACGATACGAAAATAACTCCCCTCGGATCTATCGTTACGTTAGGGCCTGCAGACGAGGTTATGGTATATTGGGCCACCGTAGTATTCATCTCATATGTAACATCAACGTAGACGTCGGAGGTTATATTGGATATTATGTACTTCTCGCTGACGACACTTGCGGTAACATTGATGCCGTCGACAAGGACCTCAGCCAACTTCCGTCCCGGGTCTGGAGTGAATGTCAGCAGGGATGATCCCCCGTGGCTGACCGTTGCCGGGCTTGCCGTTGTGGTGCCTCCGCCGCTGTCGGTCACGTAGACGCTGTAAGTGGAAAGAACGAAATTCGCAACGAACACCAAGGGCTTATTGACCGTTGTCAAAGTGACAAGTTCATTTACAACAACACCTGATGCTATATCGCCTGTCCATTCCACAAAATCGCCGCCGACCTTTTCAACCGCACGAAGTTCCAACGTCGTACTTTTGAGCCCGTAAGCCAGGAACACGCCGTCGGCATCGGCAAACGAACCGGTGCCGTTGTATCTGTACTCTATCTTACCCAGAGTTGCATTGTTGACCGACACCTTGACGATGAATCCAATTTCGGCGGTAAGAATAAGATTGTCCGCTATTACCTCGGGATATGCCCATTCGTTTCCTACCGAACCATGCGATTTGTCATCTGTCCATCCGATAACACCCTGTATGGTAGG
>JGI996J12353_1000160_pt1 | contig 19283 bp, 11 predicted proteins | sample IntmicLarv5ML5BL_FD_12353 | JGI IMG/M metagenome (IMG submission 12353) | reverse complement strand
GGACCGGGTGTTTCCCCGCCGCTGTGACCGTCAGGCCAATTCCTGCCATACTTACAAAGTATATTAATCTATCTTTGAAAAAAGATCGCTGTCTTGCCGTTTCAAAAACAAACTGCTTTTTGGCTGAATTCTCAAACTATCATTCCTGTCTCAACCTCATCCTCTCTCCACGAATATAACTTTGTACGATTCGTTTGCGAAGAATCCCACTTATTCAGAAACGTTGTGGAGGTCCCTTGCGGGACCTTTAAAAGCGGCGGAAAGCCGTTTGTTTATTGCGTTTTACTTCTTTTGATCAACTTCTTTCGTATTCACTTCTCTCCTTCTTTTCTCTCCTCCACAAGAAAAAGAGTACGCATACCAAGATCAACAGGATGATGATTATCAGTATCCAGATCCACAAGTGGAATGAGATCGAATCATCCACCTCTTTGAAGTTCGCACTTACAAAGAGGTCTCCTGTCGAGAATGTTGAGATACCGCTTTCATACACACTTATCCTGCTGGCAGTGCTTGAGGAATACCCGCTCCAGCTATCGAAATAATAACCGGAATCCGAGACAGCCTCGAGTTTAATGTTGTATCCGTTGTACAGAGGTATGGGGTTGACATACAAAGTGTAATCTTTTCCGTTCACACTATAGTACACATTCCCGTGACCCACTGTATCGATGTGCAGGAAGCCACGGTTGCCTTCTCCGCTGAGAGTTCCTCTGACCTCGATGAAGTGTGAGCCTCCGATGCTGTAGAATGTGTATGATGTATCGTTGGACAGTTCAGGCCTCAATACACCGTCAATGTAAACTTCCAGATTGTATCCGCTTTTCGCACTGAAGTTGTATGTCACGCTATCTCCTACTGAGACAGTTGACATTCCGCTTGGCGATATGTTCGAGTTGTTGTCCGATATTGCCATTATAGCATACTTGACAACAGGTCCTACGGGTATACTGTTCCATTTTGCGATGAGGGTCGTGTCTCCCGTGACGGATGTTGTGTATGTGTATCTCATTCCACCGTCATACCATCCTGCGAAGACGTATCCAGGTTTGGACGGATCCGCGGGCATTATTGTACCGAATGCCGCACCTTCCGCAACCGTCGCTGGAGCGTAGCTGGGTGTTCCCGAATCCAAGTCGAATGTCACAGTCGCTTCCCAGAGCGCAACGATCGTTACACTCTTCGTTATGGGCGTGCTGCTGAAGTATTCAACGAATGGATTGACCGATATGTCGTACCATCCTTTGAATGTCAGATTGGATTTTGTTACCGGTGAGGGGTAGCCGCTGCCTAAGGTCTTTCCTTCATCCACATACACAGGTGTTGTGACCGCACTGCCTCCGTTCGCATTAACACTGACGGTTGCGATCCACTTTGTCACCAGGATCGTATCCTCGTTGATCAGGTTCCCTGCCAAGCAAGGTGTTGCTGTGTCGAACCAGTTCGCATCTCCCATCACATACGAAACGGAATTGTTGTAGTACCATCCTCCGAACGTCAGACCCGACTTGGTCGGGTTTGCCGGCAACACGAATGCGTAACCTTCCCATACGGTCTCCGGAGTACTTCCCGTGAAATACCCTCCGTTGGATACGTATGTTATGGTCACCCTCCAGTGAGCAGTCAGAGTAATGCTTGCCGTTATGGCCTCTGTTCCAGTATACTTCACCGGAGTCGAGAGTGCATCGTTCCACCATCCATCGAATATCAGACCTAACTTGGTCGGATCTGCGGGTTTGATGGTGTTGAACAACGTGCCTTCTGACACTGTTAAGGGTCCGGCAGAGGGTGCGCCTCCTTTGGTGTCAAAGGTAACGATCACTTTCCACATTGCGTAGAGCGTCACGTTCTCGTTGACAGAGGTGCTTCCTCCAACATACTTAACGGGTGTTGCGAACCTTGTGTCGTACCATCCGTCGAATGCTACGCCACCCTTCATCACGGTGACTCCCGGATCAACGAAGAGCGCTCCTGCGGTATACGATGCGTTTGACACCGGTGCGGAAGAACCTCCGTTCAGATCAAAGGACACTACAGCGACCCATTTTGCAATGAGCACCATGTCACCCGAGATGATATCGGTGGATTCGACCTTTGCAGTGAGTGCAGGAGACAAGTACCATCCGTCGAACGTCAGACCTGCCGTGTTGGGAAGGCTCGGAAGACCCGTTCCCATCGATGTTCCTTCCTCAACCTTAATCAATGTCGGTACCGATCCGCTCACAAGGGTCACATACGATTCCCACTTTGCAGTGAGCGTGATGTCTCCCGTTATCGGTTCGGTGCTGTTGTAGAGAACAGCAGGGCTCTGCGTCATGTCCCACCATCCTGCAAAATGCAGGTTAGACTTGGCCGGATCTGTAGGGCATGATACACCCATTCCGGTTCCGCCTGTTACCTTTATGCTCGGAAGCGATGACGGCAATCCGCCGTTGGTACTGAAAGACACTATGTGGCCCCAGTGTGCTGTGAGCGTAACATCTCCGGTTATGAGACTTGTGTCTGTGTACTCGATGTTCAGAACATCATCGTACCATCCGACAAAGGTAAGTCCTGAATTGACCGGATCTGCGGGTTTTATTATGGAAAGTTTTTCGTTTTCATTCACGGTGCTGCTTGACGTTACACTCGAATTATTCGGGTCGAACGTCACAGTTGCGGTCCATGCTGCATAGTATGTCCTGGTCGTGTTGAGCACGTCCGCATCATTAGCAAGCGTAGCTCCGCCAAACCATGAAGGAGTGTTGGAGAACGGAGCGGCACTGTAATACCATCCTGCGAATGTCAGGTCGGTCTTTGCAGTCGGATATGTGGGCTTGATCACACCGAATGTATCCGTAGAGGGAACATTCGTTATCACGATAGGATTGTACGGACTGACATTGGACGAATCCGTGGAGTAACCTCCGTTCGGATCGAATATTACGGAAACACCCCAAAGCGGTACCAAGGTCACTGACTTTGTTATCGCTGTTGTGGATGTGTACACGATACCTGTTCCGAATTCCGCCCATGCGGTGAACGCCGTTCCTGCCTTTGTGGGATCTGTGGACGGTTTGACGAAATTACTGTTCTCGTCGACTGTGTCCGGACCCAGTGATGCAGGCGTATCGGCACCGCTGAGGTTGTATGTTATTGTCGCTTCCCACTTTGCGTAGAGAGTAACATCCGAATTAACGGGTGTTGTACCTCCCACGTACTGGGTAGCGGATGCGAACCATGCAGGGGTGTTTGTGAACGCTGCGCCTTGATACCATCCTGCGAACGACAGACCTGTTTTGGTCGGACTCGCAGGCGGTGCGAATGTCGCGCCGGAGGTGTAGTACTGAGCAGGTATTGTTCCGGGTGAACCTCCGTTAACGTTGAAGGTCACTTCCGCTTCCCACTTTGCCACAAGGTTCACGCTTGATGTGATGACGCTTGAGGAATTGTACAGAGTGGATCCGTCATACCATCCTCTGAATGTCAGTGTGGTATGTGTCGGATTCGTCGGCGGTGCGAATGTCGCGCCGGAGGTGTAGTACTGAGCAGGTATTGTTCCGGGTGAACCTCCGTTAACGTTGAAGGTCACCTCTGCCTGGAACTTTGCGTACACTGTCATATCCTTCAGGATCGCTGATCCATCGATGACCTGTGTTCCTGTTCCTCCTGCTCCGCTAAACCATCCCATGAAGACCTGACCGGTCAATGTAGGACTGCCGGGGCTGTTGAATAGAGGATCAGTTGAACTTTGTGCACGGTTTCCGTTAACATACACCGTTGATGGGGCGTATGTATCTGTGGAAGGCGTTGCGTCATACGTAACCGTCGCAGCCCAATGAGCATACAGTGAAACCGGTCCGGTCACAACTGTGGTGGAAGTGTACTGTATTCCGCCACTTCCAGAAACAGTGAACCATCCTACGAATCCGGTCACATCAGACCAGGAAGGATTGGACGGCATATGAACGCTTAGCGTATCACTAAGTGTGTATATCACGGATGTAACGGTACTGGTACCATTATTATGATCAAATGTTACCAGCAGCCCGTATTCAGCTACGACCGTGACTGTTTTGGTCATAACATCCGTGTCATTGCACTTGACTGAACCGATGAACCAGCCTCCGAGCGTCTCTGCACCCGGAGGGTTCAATACCGGATTAGGTGATCCGGGTGCATTGGGCCTGATATCGCCAAATGTCTTGTTATAGCCGTTAAGGGTGCTGTCTCCATATGCGTACACCTTCTCCACTCCGAATGTTAAGGGAGCAAAGGTACCGCCGTTGGGATTGAATGTTATTGTCGCTTCCCAAATAGCATACAATGTGACCTTTTCCGTAATCGGTGTGGTTCCCGAAACATAATATTTGGCATCCGATGTTCCGAACTTTGCCGGATCAGGATTATTGGACCACCTTACGAACGTCCTGTCTGTCCATGTCGGGTTAGCCTGTGAGAACAGTGCGCCCTCGTCGTAGTAGGAGGAAGTGTTCAGAGTTGTTCCGTCGTTGTAGTTCAATGTCACCTCGATCATCCAGACCGCGTATGCGGTGAAGGAACTGAGAACATCCGTGGTTGCGGTGTATTGTGTACCGCCTGCAGATGTGCTGAACCATCCCTTCAGCTCAAGACTGCCGGTCTTGGTGAAGGTTCCGGTGGGAATCTTGAATTTCGTATTGTAGGCTGAAAGGGCAGAAGCTCCGTACACGAAATGATCTTCCGATGCAGGTGACGGACTTCCTCCAGTCGAATCGTATGTGACCGTTACTTTCCATATGGCGTAAAGCGTAACGTCACCGTTCACCGGGGTGGTCGATACATACTTCTTTGCCGTTGTTGTGAATGTTGTATAGTCCGGGCTGTCGTACCATCCGACAAAGGTCTTGCCTGGCCAAACAGGATCAGCCTGCGTGAACACCGCACCTTCGTCGTAGGAGGAACTGGCGTTGGGGGTTGTTCCGTCATTGAAATTCAGTATAACTCCTGCTTCCCAGACCGCGTATGCGGTGAAGGAACTGAGAACATCCGTGGTTGCGGTGTATTGTGTACCGCCTGCAGATGTGCTGAACCATCCCTTCAACTCAAGACCGCCGGTCTTGGTGAAGGTTCCGGTGGGAATCTTGAATTTCGTGTTGTAGGCTGAAAGGGCAGGAGCTCCGTACACGAAATGATCTTCCGATGCAGGTGACGGACTTCCTCCGGTCGAATCGTATGTGACCGTTACTTTCCATATGGCGTAAAGCGTTACATTGCCGTTCACTGGGGTGGTCGATACATACTTCGTTGCCGTTGTTGTGAATGTTGTATAGTCCGGGCTGTCGTACCATCCGACAAAGGTCTTGCCTGGCCAGACGGGATCTGCTATTGTTCCGAAAACATCTCCTCCAGAGTACGATCCTGTAGTGGTCAATGTTGTGCCGTCGTTGAAATCGAATGTCACAACCGCCTTCCATTTGGCCGTTACGGTGATACTGGAAGTTATCGTTTCTGTGCTGTATTTTGTATTTCCTACATACCATCCGTCAAAAACCAGACCGGGTCTCGGGGTCGGTGCTGCGGGAGTTATTGTATTGAATACCTGCCCGTCATAGTATGTGTAATCTCCGTTGGGGGTAATTCCATCATTGTAGTTGAAGGTCACCTTCCAGAGTCTAAGGAAATTCGCGGTGTACGTTATGTCTGTTCCGGGTGTCTTGAGCACAGCGGTGTATCCTGCGTAATTGGCAGGATCATAGTTCACCGATCCGGGCAGTCCTCCAACGTATCCCCAACCTGCTGCGGGCACGGCTTTGATCCACAGATTACTGTCATACTTGTACCCCATAGAGATCGTATTCCATGTTGAATTATCATCCGAAGAATAAACTGTTCCTCCGGTTGTGGGATTTGCCTCAACAGAGACTAGATATACTTTCTCGATCCACACGCCCTTCAGATTATAATTTCTCTGTATGTTTATCGGGCTGAATTCCTCTCCCGAATCGTATGTGTTATTGTTATTGAGATCCTCATACCACATTATCTTGTAGTACGGGTTCCACAGCATAGGGAGAATCGCAAACCCTCCCTGTCTGACCGACAGATTGTTTGGATTGCCGTCAGTATACGGCGTACTGTTAGGTAAAGTGGAAGGAACAATGAAGGTTATCACGAAGACCTTGCTGTGGTATTTCCACTCACCAGGCATTGCAGGGTTATGTTCATACCATATGGCCGCCCTGTCAACGCCTGTCAGCAAACCATTGCTGGGGTCGCGGAATATTCCTCCCGTCGTACCTGTGATTGTTGAACCAAACGACAAGGATCTACCGGGTGCACCCGAGGTCAATACTGCCATGGACAATGTGGAGCCGTCATATCCTCCAGCATTTCCCTGTATCGACAGACTTCTGACCGTTGCACCGCCGACAGTCCAATCGAATGTCGATGTAAGGACCTTTGCCGTGGCTACACTTGAATTGTAAACTGTCAAAGCGAGACTTGCAGAACCATAGAACAGATCGTCTATGTTCCCATCCAACATTTGTATTCCTGTCGAACTATCATATAGCGACACGGAAGAAAGTGCTGACATTCCCGCGAATGAATCTGACTTAACTTTTACTCCGTTCCTAAGCGTCAAATAATCGATAGCCGATCCTTCGAACACGAGTGATCCGAACTCCGAAACATTAGACGAACTGAAGGTTGTAAGTTGTACACAACCCGAAAAGGATCTGCTCCCGACTGTTATGCCGGAGCTCGATAATATTACTTCGGTAAGCTTACTGCATCCGTTGAAAGCATCATCCGGTATCGTTGTTATTCCGTTAATAACAACCGAAGATATCGCAGCAGATCTGAAGGCCTGACTTGACATTGAGGCTGTGTCGCTTCTCATTACAACCTGACCTTCATAGGCCTTTGGACACACCATCAAATGAGTTGTAGCGCCAACATGCTCATACAAAACTCCGTCTGATCCGGACAAGTATTTTGTATTCGAAGGATCCACAACTATGGACTCCAACTTCATACATCCTTCCAAGGAATTAGCGTTTATACTTGTCAAAGTATCAGGTAGACCCAGCGTTACAATTTGTGTCCTTGCGAATGCAGTGGGGCCGATCGTAACAACCTTTGGGATCTGAACATTTTCCAAAGGCGATCCGGCAAATGCATCGGTACCGATTGTAACCAACTCCGGTGCAATGACCGTCGTCAATCCCGCACCTACGGGAGAGTTCGTCGTTATCTTGAACGCGTATGCACCTATCGTCTTCACGGAGTTCATTTCGATACTAGTAAGTCCGGAATTTTCGAACGCGTACGATCCAATATTTATGACCGCATTGAGTTCCAAATCTGTGAGAAGAGTAGTCCTTCCGAACGCGTACGATCCCATCGTCTGCAGGGCGGGAGCTTCAACATCAACGAGCGTCTCGCACAGGTAGAACGATTGGTAACCGATCGTCAAAACTCCCGGCATGCTAATACTTGTCAAGCTAGTACATCCTGCGAACGCGTAGTCTCCGAGCGAAGTAATCGAAATAGGTAGGACTATGGTTTTCACGATCGTAGATCCGAACGCACCATCGCCGACACCTACAACCGTATACACTTTACCATCGACTATAGATGTCACTGTTCCGCTCACTACGGGAGCTTCGTTCGTAGGGGTACTATAGAGTTTGATCACTGCCGTACAATTGATACCGTCGTCGGTAAGAATGTACGTGAAGTAACCAATGGTCTCTTCCCGATCAGCCGCATCCACCGAGTCGTTCGGTAACACCGTTACGACCACGACGGAAAACAAAACTGCCGCGAGGAGAAGGAGGGTGAAAATCGATCTCGTTTTCCTCCTTCTTTTTTCTCTCGGCAAGAAAAACGAAGTGGCTTTTTCGCCACCCGGTTTCTCTGTTTTTTTATCATATTTTCTTGTCATTTCATTTCTCCAGAATCTGAATTTTGAAGGGATTTTTTCTCTCAAATTTCTATATGATTCCACTATAGAGTATTCTCTACTCTATGTCGCATATTCTATTCATATGTATATAAATATTATTGTTTTACAATTAAATGAATAACATTATTGATTTTTACTCGACAAATGAGCTTTTGTTACTATTTTAATCATTTTCTATTCATTTTTCGAATGATCTTTTTCTGCGGATCTTCTCCTTTTTTCTCAGGATCCGCCTTAGAAATGGAAGCTGGTTCGAGCTTCCGATTTTGATTGTGAATGGCTTCATTTTTGCTTACAAAAAAATCTTATCTGGGTCCATTGAATTTTCAATAAAAAGATATTTCAAACAGCTCCAATTTTTTAATCTCGAAGTGACCGAATTTCTATGATTTTTACAAAGAAAAATTGATGATGACTCAACAAAATATTATCATTCTTCTCAAGCGATTCTACGTTGCTAAACCTATAAGGACGAACCGGTCGGCTTCATTTTTCAAGGGGTGTGTTTCCCTCCGAAAACGGTCCAAAAAAATTTCTGCGCGAGGGGTATCCGAGAGAAGTTTTCAACAAGATTTTTACCCAGAAAAATGATGGTGAAAAAGGTTATTGCAACAAGAATTTAGAGCATGAAAATATCAATTTTTTAAAATGAAAAATGAAGCTCTCTTTGATGAAAAAAGACAGAATCAAGAGTGGAAAAAGCCAAGGTTTTCAATCAGATTTTCAACAAGGAAGTTCACGTAATATGCTACAAAATACTAACGAAAAAGCCAAAGGAAACGATGATCGATACAAGAATCTAAGCTCGATTTCAACATGAAAAAACGGATATTTTTCATTCAAAATAAAGACCTCGAAAAGGTATCGTAGAAGCAATTAACGCATGAAGAATTGCCTTATACGACGTCCGTAAAACCAGAAATGTCGTGTGAACGATATCGTTTGTATCGCGAGGAAAAAACAAATTTTGTGATCATAAGATCAGACGTCGAACCACAACCGCGGATAAGAAATGAAGCATATCGAAGATGCCGAGGTCTGCTTGACCTCAGAGATAACTCTGTTTGATTTCGATATGCTTAATGAAAAAGGATCTTTATTGGAAAGTGACCTTATCGCTTTCAAGCACTTCGTTCCATAGCGCTATGGTCTCTTTGGCCTCTTCTTCATCCATGATCTCGATTGCGAATCCGGCATGAATCACGGCCCAGTCTCCGATCTTCGCCTCGACCATTGTGATGTTGGCCTTCCTGATCACTCCGCCGAAATCTATCTCGCCTATGTCTCCTACGATGTTAACGATCTTTCCTGGAATAGCTAAACACATATTATCACCCGGTCATTATCTTTAGAATTGCTTCCGCAGGCTGGCCATCCACCGCTTCAAGGGCTTCTACAGCCTTGTCCCTCGTGCACCCTGTCTGCGACATTACCAATTCTATGTCCTCATTGGGGAAGGATGCCTTCGAAGAGGACTGCGATCCCAAAGGTCTAGTTTCTTCGGTCCCCGATATCTGATAACTTTTACTTCCCTGCATGTCAACACAGATCACTTCGGCATTGGTGATCACTATCTCCTCACTTGTGGTTCTGATCACGACCTCCACGACATTGTCCATCTCGGTCTGTTTAATGCCCATCTTTTTCATGGCCTGCTGCATTTGACGGGGGTTTACGCCTCTCATTCCTGCCATACGACACCCTATACTCTTCTCACTAATTAATCATAATTGAGGGATTACCTCGTGTATGAGCATGCTTAACGCGTTCTCTGCCAGGGTCGGATCAGGTATGCCTCCTTGGGCAAAGTCCTTTTTTCCCCCTCCTCTCCCTCCGAGTTGTTTCAATACCTTGGTCAATATCTCGGAACAATCTATCGAATCTACTCCTGAGGACATGATGACGGATGCCGTGCTGCCCACCGATATCAAAATGGAGATGCTACCTTCGTTCTTGAAAGTCTCTGCAGCATCAGTAAGTATGGTCCGGTCGACCTGAGGGAACAAGCCGTTGTGTATCTTGGTCCCGTCGACAATATAAGGATGAGATTGGTCTATCAGCCTCTTCACATGATCGGAAACCGATCTGCGCATGACCTGCAGCTCTTCTTTGGTATTGGAAACCGTACGGACAAGATCCTCGGGTTTGCTTCCAGTGGCCTCTATCGTCCTAAGACAAACGCCGGCCAATGCCATTGCGGAATCCTTTGCCTGGTCGCCGACCTTGAAATGTATTGCGATGCCGTCTTTGCCGACAGATACCTTTCTGTCGACGAATATCGACTCCAACTCTCCCGTTTCCATCACGTGAATGCCGCTGCATGCGGACAGATCAATATCGCCTATAGCAACAACGGATATCTCTTCATCATCAGGAATGCGTTCCATTTTTATCCGCACATTCTCAAGATCGGGGTCGTCGCGGCTCATTAAACTCTTTGTTACCGGGAGGTTTTCCCTTATGGCATTGTTTGCGAAGATCAGTGCCTTCTCGATATCTTCCCAGCTTACGTCTCTATCCACAACGACGTATTTGCTCTCAGGCGCGATGAATATCTTCGTTATCGTTAGATCAGGTACCTGCCGCCTCAGCGAACAGAAAAGAAGATGTTCTCCCGTGTGCCCCATCATGAGATCGTACCTTCGATCCCAATCCACGCTGCACCAGACCCTCTCACCTGCCTTGATGTCGTTATTCGGAACTTTATGGATTATCCTCTTACCTTTGTAGAGAACTTCTGTCACCGCCGATCCTCTGATGGTCCCGGTATCGCAGACCTGTCCTCCACCTCCAGGATAGAAAGCAGTGATATCCAATTCTATGTCTTCACCTTCGGCCGAAATCACAACAGCCTCGAATTCGAAAGCGTAACTGTCCCGCCTGAAGATCTCTTCCGTCATGTTTGATGTATACAAATCCTATGTAATAAATATGCGATGAGGTTATCACGATAAGACACCCACATGGTCGACATTGCTGATTACGACGAATTAGACAGAAGAATAATTGAACTTCTTTGTACCTCAAGCCAGGGCTCATATCGACAGATTGCGAAACAGCTAAATGTCCACCCGACCACTCTGATCCAAAGGGTCAAGGCCCTCGAAAGCAAAGGCGTGATCAATGGGTATCGTGCGAATATCAATTACATGAACCTCGGGTACGAATACATGGGGATAGTGCAGATCAATGCTGATGATGTCGTGAAGATTCAGAAGAAACTGATCGAGATCCCCCAGGTGACCTCGATATACGATGTCACGGGAGATTCCGACTGCATCGTCATTATATCCTGCATCGACCGAGAGGATTTTTCTAAGACGGTGAAGAACATCAATTCTCTGGAAGGCGTCAACAAGACCAATACTTCCGTTGTGCTCAATATCATAAAGGATCCGAGCGAGTTCGTTCCCAGACTATTCGATGATAAAGTTCAGTGAATTGCCGCTTATCTCTTAAGAAGAAGGGGAAACAAATCGTTTTATATAGCTCTGTTCTTAGCCGAGATTAGTTGACCTTTGAGGTGCGACAATGAGAAGGACGAACACTTGCGGAGAACTTAGGGCCAGTGATGTGGGCAAAACAGTTTGCCTGGAAGGCTGGGTAAGATTCTCCAGAGACCATGGCGGGGTAGCATTCATTGACCTTGCGGACAGATATGGAATAACTCAGGTAGTTTTTGACCCAGTAGACCTTCCCAATAACGCAAATGCCAATGCGATCTCTGAGGTCATGAGGTCATTCACCCGTGAATCCGTCGTTCTGGTCAAAGGTATCGTCAGAACAAGGGTCGAAGGTACAGATGATGCCAGGAACCCGACGGGAACGATCGAGGTCCTTATCACAGATGCGGAACTCCTCAACAGATCTCTGGCTCCGCCGTTCGAACTCGGCGATCAAAAAGAAGGTGTTCTTCCGAACGAAGACACCAGAATGAGATATAGATATCTGGACCTCAGAAGGACCGAGATGATTCATACCATGGAGTTCAGAAGCAAATTCATCAGTTTGGCTAGAAGATACCTCGAAAGTATCGGATTCCTGGAGATCGAGACCCCTATTCTGGCAAAATCCACGCCGGAAGGCGCCAGGGATTACCTTGTACCTTCCAGAGTACACCCGGGAACATTCTACGCCCTCCCTCAATCTCCTCAGTTATTCAAACAGATGCTGATGGTCGGAAGTATGGACCGCTACTATCAGGTCGCGAAATGCTTCAGAGACGAAGATTCGAGAAAGGACCGCCAGCCCGAATTCACACAGCTGGATATGGAGATGTCCTTCGTCGATATGAAAGACATTCAAGACATGATCGAAGGTCTTGTGGCCTACCTTTGGAAAGGCCTTTACAACAAAGATATCAAAACACCGTTCCAAAGGATCGGATACAAAGAGGCTATGGAAAGATACGGCTCGGATAAACCAGACATGAGATACGGTCTTGAATTCGTATCTTTGACCGACGTTGTTAAAGATGCCCCTTATGAAATATTCCAAAGGATACTGAAAGCCGGCGGGATCGTTGCCGGGATCAACCTCAAAGCAAATGTGGCCGGAGAGAAGATCGGAAGGAACGATGTGGACCGTTACATCAACTACGCCAAGAAGGCAGGCCTAGGAGGACTCACTTGGATGAGATGCAAGGACGGTATTCTCGAAAGCAACATAACCAAATATTTCACCCCCGAGGCGCTGGAAGCCCTCAAAACAAAGATGAAGGTCGAAGAAGGAGACCTTCTGTTCCTTATCGCAGGTCCGTGGAAAGCCACGTACGAGGGAGGAGGCGCACTCAGAAAGAAACTCGCAGAAGACCTCGGCCTTGTTCCGGAGGATGAAATGCAATTTTCTTGGTTAGTAGATTGTCCGATGTTTGAGATCGATGCTGTATCGGGAAAACATGATGCATTCCATCACCCTTTCGTTCTTCCCGAACATGATCTCAGTGCTGATTACGTCGGAGGCGCGTGTTTTGACCTCTGTCTCAACGGAAACGAACTCGGTTCAGGATCCGTCAGGATACATAATCCGGAGATCCAAAAAGCGGTGTTCAAAAAGATCGGTATGTCCGATGAGAAGATCGAGACGGACTTCGGTTTCTTCGTTGAAGCCCTGGGATACGGTGCACCGCCCCACGGAGGCATCGCCTTAGGTATCGATAGATTCGTATCGATACTTTTAGGCAAAGACACTATCCGCGAGGTCATTGCGTTCCCTAAGAACAAAAAAGCGGTATCACTACTTGATAAATCTCCATCTAAGGTTGATGACAAGAAATTGGAAGAACTCCAGATCATGACGCTTGCTTTGGACGATATCGACTTTGAGGACCTTGAAGGGCTTGAGGATCAATAATTTAGGTATGCCTAAATTTATATACGTGCATGATATTGTAGGTAATAGTGACCTTGGGTTTGCATCAGCAGACAGAGACATCGCCTCCGTATGATGTCTGAATCACCTACGCTGGGTCGTTTGTCACTTGCGACCCGGCAAACATTTTATTTTTCATTCTCCTGCGCATCCGGACCCCATTGAATATTTTCTTCTTTGAGTTTCTCAATAGCATCCTCTTCGCCTTGTAAAGCCGCTTGTATGTACAATTCGATAGCCTTTTTGTGATCTTGTTCTACTCCCGTTCCATCCTCATACATTGTACCGAGAAAATACTGAGCGTTTCTGTTCCCATGTTTTACGGCACGCTTGAGATATTTCACAGCTTTCGGATATTTCGGCCCGTCTATCTTTCCCGTCAGGTATAACCATCCGAGTGCAAACTCGGCATCGGCCTCACTGCCGTGTGTTGCCATAGTCAGCCACCACTCCGCTTTGACGTAACTCTGCTCTACTCCTATTCCTATCAGATACATCATACCCAGATGGAATTGGGATTTACCGTGGTATTTATCCGCTGCCGCACGGTACAGCCTTTCCGCTTCTTCGAGATCCTGCTCCACAACTATTCCCTGTCTGTACATTGTTGCGACAAGACACTGTGCATCCTTGTTCCCTCCCTCGGCAAGTTTTTTCGCCCATTTGAAAACTTCAGCATCACCCATTATCGTATCTGTTTCCATGAACGTTGACAAAATTAATTCCTGTGCTTCTGTTTTTCCGAATTCAGCTGCCTTTTTCAGCCAAAATGTCGCCTCGTCCGCATTGTATTCGGTCTCTTCCGCATCAAAGGATATCATGCTCAGGATATAACATGCTTCAGAGTTGTTTTGTTCGGCTGAGAGCATAAGCCACTTCATCGCTTCGTCGATATCCGGACGCACATCTTTGCCTATAATATACATATTACCAAGAAAACATTGGGCATCTGCGTTTCCCTCTTCGGCTGAGAGCATATACCATTTTAGTGCTTCCGTCGCATCACGTTTTGTACCGCGGCCTGCACTGACTGCCTGTCCAAAATTGAATTTAGCTTTCGCATTACCCTGCTCGGCAGAGGACAGGAAAAGCCCGACCGCTTTTTTATCGTCGCGTTTTACTCCTCGGCCGTTATAATACATCTCTCCGAGACTGTTTTGGGCTTCGGCTTCACCTGACGCCGCAAGTTTCTCAAGGTCTTTGATATCCAATGCTGGCTCTTTCTGACTGATTTCCGATTCTTTCTCCACTTGCAATCCTTTCAATGCGGGATCCTTGTTCGATCTTTTCTTCACCCGTTCTTCTTTCTTGGCCTTGGATTTAGCAAATAACGGATCCCTTTTCGGCACGTACCCCTGTAAAAAGCCTCTTTTCTCCATATCCGCTGTTATGCGTTCATCTTTCTGATCCGCGGCTTTTTTGAACCATTCCAACGCCTTCTCTTCGTCATATTCTACTCCAGTACCATACTTGTACATGATGCCGAGATTGTATTGTGATTCGACCTCTCCTTTTTCCGCGGCCGATCTGAACCATTTTGCCGCTTCTTCGTGATCCAGATCTACCCCGTTTCCCCGCAGATACATCACGCCCAAGTTATGTTGTCCTATGGAATTATCTTGTTCCGCAGCAAGCCTATACCATTTGACGGCTTCGAAATGGTTCTGTTCTGTTCCTTCTCCGTTCTCGCATGCGAGACCGATCTCTACTTGAGCTAATGCGTGTCCCTGTTCCGCAGCCATTCTGAACCACTTAACAGAAGTTGGAGGATCGGCCTTCACACCTATTCCATTCTTGTACGCGTTTCCCATGCGACACTGTGCCTCTGCATGATTCTGACATGCAGCAAATTCGAAAAATTTAACGGCTTCCGCCTGATCCTCTGTGAAATATCTGTCATCGGCGTATAACATTCCTAAATTGAACTGTGCTTCCACATGATTCTGATATGCCGCGAGTCTGAAATAATTGATCGCTTTTTTGTGGTCTGGGGCAACGTAATATTTTCCATTCAGGTATATTTCGCCGACCTCGTACTGTGCAGATACGTCTCCAGCATCCGCCAAGGCCTTCAACTGTTTGAATTTGATCATTCCCTCTTTGTTTTCCAATATTCCGTCGATGTCACTCACCTTCGTACACTCCGAGTTAATGACTGATGTTGAAAAATTGACATTGATCCGCCGAGCCTGAATGTATGACCTTTGAATCACTGCCGACGCTTAAATATACTATGTTTACCGAAAGAAAAGACCATGATCTTGATCATACGATTCAGATCTTGCTTTCAAGTATTCTTTTCGTCGAAGAAACGATCTCTGCCGACGGATATTTTCCTCCGGTCTCTTTCATGACATAACCGATTATTCTGTTCAAAGCTTTGTCATTCTTCTTCACTTCTTCGATGATGTTCGGATTCTCTTCGATGTATTTGTTGATCAATGAATCCAGATCCTCGGTAGCACCTTTCACGTTTTCAATGTCGACCCCGGTCATGTATGCCTTGAGTTCCAAGCTGCATTCGACATCGTTTATCTCGTTCTTTGAAAACCTCTTCACGATATCTATGATCCCGTCTGTGTTAGAAGATGATAATTCGAACGCTTTCCAGTTTGCGCTTATTGCACCGGATATCCACGATACTGCTGTGCCGATATCCGTTTCTTTTGCCAGTATCTCGAATAAATGAGCAAGTCCCATTGATGTGGAGACTATCTGTCTTGAGACCTTATCGTCAAGACCGTACTCCCTGGATAATCTGGATATTGTGTTCTGAGGGCTCTCTTTTATCCTGACGGAACTCTGCATCCCTTCTGTTCTGAATATTCCGAGATCCGGTTCATCAATGTAACCGTAGTCTGCCTCGAATTCCTTTTTCCTAACGGATATCGTGACTCCTCTCTCCTCCTCGAATCTTCGAGTTTCTCGTTCAACCTTGCCTCCGGCCTTCAGGACCTTGGTCTGTCTGACCATCTCAAACGTCAGTGCACGTTCGACATTCCTCAGGCCTGTAACGTTCTTGACCTCGCATCTTTCCTTTCCCACCGAGATGTTGCAGTCGCAGCGAATGCTTCTTTCTCCGTCATCGGAAAGGTCCAGAGTGTGACGTATGTCTGCGATCAATTTTCCCAGGAACTCTCTTGCTTCCGCCGGCGTGGAGAGATCCGGCTCCGTCACGATCTCAGCCAGCGGTATACCGGAACGGTTATAATCGACCAAAGAGGACTGTTCTCCGACCCTTTTTGTCTTTCCCGGATCCTCTTCCAGTTGTATGCGTGTTATCCTGACCTGCTTCCCGTTACCTATCTCGTAGGTACCGCCCACTCCAACGGGATGATCGTACTGTGTGATCTGCACACTTTTGCACATATCTGGATAAAAATACGTTTTTCTGGAGAACCATGTCGTATCCGCTATCTCGCAGTTCAGCATCTTTGCCAACATTATCCCATATTCCAGAGCCTTTCTGTTCATGACGGGTCTGGATCCGGGCATGCCGAGACATGTCGGACACACGTGGGTGTTGGGAGCGATCGCCTCTGTTGTGGGACACGAACAGAACATTTTTGACCTCGTTGGAAGCTGAACATGGATCTCAAGACCTATCTTCACAACATCACCTTCGGTTTTCTGATCTCAAACGCTTTGTCCCATTCACTTGCAAATGTGAGGAGCTTGTCCTCTTCCCAATGATCCGTTACCATCTGCATCCCTATCGGCATACCGTTATCATCATAGCCGCATGGAACCGACAAATGCGGCATACCAGACAGATTTGCAGGGATGGTCAAGAAATCCGCACTGTATGATTCCACAGGGGTCATTTTCGAAATATCGCTGAATTTGGGTGAAACAAACGGCATGGTAGGCGTCAGAACAGCATCGCAATCCTTGAATGTCTCTCGATAAACTTTGATGACCAATTGCCTCACCTGCAGGGCCTTGGCGTAATATCTGTCCCTGAATCCCGCCATGCGTGTGTAAGTTCCCAAAAGGATCCTTCTCTTTGCCTCATCCCCGAAATATTTCGATCTGAAGTACGTGAAGTATTCATCGAAACTCAGTGACAGGTCGCCCTCCTGCTGCCCATACCTCATTCCAACGTATCTTGCCAGATTCGTAGATGCTTCCGAGGTTGCTAGAACATAATATGCGGGAACTGCAAAACGCAGAGCTGGCATATCGATGAATTTCACTTCTATCCCCATACTTTTTATCGTTTCCAGAGATCTCGTAAAAGAAGAAAGTACATCATCGCTTATTCCCTTAAGCGCTTCGTTGGGCACAGCCACGGACCTTATTTTTTCTCCTTTGAGCTCAAACTCCGGTTGCGCACACGATGTGGGATCCCTGTGGTCTTTCCCGGATATTATCGGAAGATATTTTTTCAGATCGTCCGCTCTCGACGACAGTAAACCTATCTTGTCCAGTGAATTACCGTAATCTATCAGGCCGTACCTGGAAACCCTTCCGTAAGTAGGTGCTATTCCGTAAACCCCGCAAAAACTGGCTGGACAGCATATGGATCCGCCGGTGGATACTCCGAGCGATATCTGCCCATCTATCAATGAAGCGGCGCATGCTGCACCTCCTGATGATCCCCCACACGATCTTTCTTTGTCAAATGGATTGCGTGGAACCCCGAAAGCGGAGTTTGTACTGAATGTACCGAACCCGAACTCATCCATGTTCGTTTTGCCGATGAGCCTTCCTCCCGCTTCTTTCATTCTCGATATCACTGTGGCATCAAATACGGGGCGGTATCCGTCCAATATCATGGACCCGCATCTTGTGGATAGGTCTTTGGATGTCAGATTATCTTTAGCGGAGAAAAGGAATTTTGAATCTCCCAAAGATGAATTAGAAAAATAATCGCTGAACATATGATATTCGGCATTAAGACTGTCAAAGCTCACAGTAATCTGGGCCCCCTGACGTAGTTACCGTAGATCTTCATGTCTGTGAGAAGTTCGATGGGCTCTATCTCCATGAATGGATCGTCGTCTCTAAGAATATCAGATATCTCGATCGGATTTATGCCGTAACCTTCTGTTTCGGGAGCTTCGTCCAATATCTCGAAATACTCAAGGATCTCGCCGAGATCCTTGCTGTATCTCTCGAGTTCCTCTTCCGTCAGGGACAGCCGCGCAGTTTTCGCGACCCTCTTCACGATCTCCTTATCCATTTACAGACCTTGGTGACGAATTGAACATGTGGGTTATATTATTTGCCCGCGGGATTGTTGTACAGCATGATGCCGTACAATGTAATGCTATCCTTCTCGAACGAAAAATCCACACCCTGCGAATTCATGTATTCGTCCATCAGTATCCCGTAACAGCTTATCGATGTCACCCTCTGATCGGGGAACCTGCAGGGCGAATCGGGATATGAACAGGTGTCGCAATAAGCGCAACCTCCGTCCGCCAGCGGCAATGTATCGTATCCATCTCCTCTGAGTGCACGCGCAAACCGTCTGCACAACTCCTGGTGTTCCTCTGCGATCCTTTCTATGTTAGGTTTATCATTCAGATCTATATTTTCGAATTTCTTTGTGATCACTGCAGCGTTAACATATTTTTTCACCGCATCCATGCACTCTTTTTCCGAGCCTACGCCGGGAGGACATCCCCAGTTGACGTTGAATGATCCGCAAAGATTCTGAGAACAAAGTTCCCTGCATTTAGCCATGGACTCGTTGTTCGGCGTCGGGGGTTCGATCTCTTTTATGATGTAGCCCTCAGCCAAAGGCTCTCCGTTCATCTTTTTCCATACATCCGCGATCATACTTTCCTTATCCGTTTACTCGATAAAAAACAAACACCTGCCTGAATTCCTGCAATAGATTACCGGACTCCTCTGTTCTGCAATGCAACCACGGAGTTCTCATTGCCGAGCTCCGCACCCCGTTTGAACCATTTGATTGCTTCAGCCTCATTCGGGGCCACACCCATGCCCTTGGAATATATGACGCCGAGATTGT
>JGI996J12353_1000159_pt1 | contig 19318 bp, 19 predicted proteins | sample IntmicLarv5ML5BL_FD_12353 | JGI IMG/M metagenome (IMG submission 12353) | reverse complement strand
CGTTTGCTGATTCGAGCCACAGGTGGGGCGCAGTTTTGGCGGAGTCAACTTCCACCACCAACAAACAGCCCGCAAGATCAGGCAGAAATTAAAATTGCGGGGCAGAATAGTGTTAACTTAAACTGTAAAATTAAGCCATAAAAAATATTGTAAAACATGCTTATATGCATGAAGCGAAAGATAAAATATAGCTAGATTGAGGTGAGAAAAACATGAATATAATTTTTATACACGGACTAAACCACAGATATGAAGCGTATGTTTGGCCATGGTTAGAGCAGTTTTCTAAGGAAAACGGGCTAAATATAATCAAGCCAGAATTCCCGAACAACCTATTAAACAATGAAGTCTATTACGAGGCATGGGCTAAGGTTTTTGCGCAAGAGACAAAAGGTATAGACATGACGGATTCTATTGTTGTTGCTCATAGTTTAGGCAATATTTTGGCTGTTAAATACTTCTCTGAAAATAACTTAGCTCCTAAGGCGTTTATTGGGCTTGCGGGTTCGCTAGAACCACGTCAGAGCATGTTCCCAGAGCAGCTTAACACTTTTGCACCGAAGGATAATGGATGTGAGAAGTTTGCTGGGTTGATTAAGCAGAAATACTCGTTGTATTCTAGTGCTGATGATGACAATTATTTTTCAACAAAAAGCATGGAAGATTTTGCGGATAAAATTGGCTCTAAAAAGGTTCCAATTGCCAACGCTGGGCATTTCCGCTCTGAGGACACGTGTAAGGATGTGCTAACAAAAATAGTGACGACAGACCTGCTGCCAAAGCAACCAACAAAAACAAGATAAAAGTTGTACGCTAACTAAATTTAAATTAAATGCCGTTATTAATTGACTACCATTAATAAACGGCGTTTATATTTGAATTAGGAAAATATAGGGGGCAATGTTTATGCAGCAAGAGCTTTTAGAGTTATGTAATGAAGAAGGCGAATTTCTAGGAAAGACTATACTTAGAGGACAAAAGGTAAAGGAAGGCGAATTTGTTAAGCTTGTTTTAGTTTTAATTGAAAATAACAATAAACAATTTTTGATTCAAAAAACCTCGAAAGACCGGGGCAGCGTTTACGCTTTTACGGGTGGTCATGTTAAATCCGGACAGTCTTGCGAGGAAGTTTGTGTTTGTGAAGTTGAAGAAGAACTTGGTTTTAAGGTAGAGAAGAACGACCTAGACTTTGTTGATAAGTTTTGTTATAACAATAGATTGTTCTATGTATACCATGTTCGCAAAGATATGCCACTTGAAAAGATACATATTCAGTATAGCGAAGTTGAGAGTGTGGAATGGCTGGACGAGAGCCAAATTAAAAAGCTCTCAGGCGAAAACAAATTAAGAGAAAGTTCGCATAAGGCATTTATGCATCTAAAAAGCAACTTGAAAAGTGAAAAAAGAAAAGCTTAAATTCGCAATTAGCCTTTTATATTTTGCGCAAACCTTATGTTATAAACTTTTATTTTCTTAAGCCTACGTGTCTAATATCTTTCTATCAGAATATGGTATAGTGCTTTGCTTAGTCCTATATGCTTGCTATCTTTATATCAGGTGCGTTTTTAGTCTTGATTAACAAATAGCTGCATTTATATTTAAATTAGGAAGGCATAGAGTGCATTATAAAAAGCTCAAGCTATAGTGAGCTAGATTTAACAGAAGAGAGATTATGCGGCTTTTAGCATGTTAAGGTTTGAAAAGACTTCTTGGTTATAAGTTTTGTAGATACCATCTTTTATATCAGTCATTTGTTTGGTTTTTGTTGTCCACTATCAAAAAAATCTAAAGCACCGAGTTCGTTTTTATGTATCAATGAAACAAAGTCCTTTGCTTCTTTGTAAGATGAAAATATTGAGACGGGCACTTCATCATTTGTTAAATACATAAGATAGTATTTAACAGGCTGATTATCGGTCGGCTTTGCGCTTGCAAGAGGAACAAAGCCCAAGGACTTGTAGTTTTCAAGCAAAGACTCCTGACAGACAACCTTTTCGCCGCCATTAGCAATCAATACTCTCATTAGTCCGGGAAGTATCCTGTAATTAATCTCAAACTCTTTAGCAGTTTTGAAATTTTTAAACACACTGGCTATCTCGCCATTAATAATTGCGCCGCCAAACAAAAGCCCCGTATGTGATTTATCAAACATCCCAAAAAGTTTTGCGCCGAAGATACTCCTTCGGGCTTCGCTCAACAAGGCACTTGCCTTTATCACTTGAGTTTTTTGCAGCAATTACGGCTTGATGAAACATTTCTGCATTTTCTATGTTTGATTCAATTTGTTCTATCATTTTAATAGTTTCCTTTTTTAGTTTTAGATTATTTAAAAAACACTTGTAGCGTTCGGCATAATCAAATAGCGCGTCGGTAGTTTCCTCTTCTAGTCTTAGGTTATTTAAAAGACATTAAGCTTGTTGCTGAAGCCTATGGTGCAGGCAACCATACGGAGCTTCTTGGCCTTCAAAATTGTATTTACAAAAAACCCTTGCACAGCTGCACAAGGGTTTTCAGGACTCTTTTGGTGCAGGTGCGTAAATAGAACCCACGCACCTAAAATCTCGGTGGTGGTGTTATATACATCTGCGATTGATTACAAATAACAATTCCATGTGAGCATAATACTATAATCAAAGATAAATGTCAACTTCAAAATCAAATATATTTTAAATGAGAAAGTATTAAGCGAGCATTAAACCGATTTAGGGGTATTTGAGTTCTGTTAGCCAATTAATAATGAGCTAAACTAGCTTGATTTTCAATTTTATATCAAATAGGATTTACAAAGTTATTTTTTTATGTTAGACTTCAAGAGTTATACTATAGTGGAGTTATTACGAATGAAAAACATTGTGGAGTATCTAAAATATTATGCAGAGCATACGCCCAACAAAACAGCGATAATTAGTGGAGACGAGTACTTTTCCTACTCTGCTGTTTGGAGCAAAGTGAAAGCTCTTGCAACTGCAATAACGGACCTACACCTAGTTAATAAACCTATCATTGTAAAAGTGGAACGCAATGCAGAGACAATTCTTTCGTTCTTCGGGGTGCTGGCCTCGGGCAACTATTATGTACCAGTTGATAGCTGTATAACGCAAGAAAAATTCAAATCCATTATAGAGACAAGTGGAGCAAAGCATGTTATTTTTACTTCACAGTCTTCGCAGGGCGAAAATGAAGGTTGCAGCGAGATAAAAACATTAGATTTTGCTAGTCTTGTAAATGCTGAGATTAATAATAAACAGTTTAGCGCCGAGTTTGATAACAAGTTTGTTTTGCCGTGTGACGAAAATGCACCAATATACTTAATATATACATCTGGGTCAACAGGAGAGCCCAAAGGCGTCTTGAAAACGCACAAGAACATGTTATCCTTTGTAGACAATTTTATTGCGACTTTTGGCATGGATAGTAGTGAAGTAATTGCAAATCAAGCGCCATTTTCGTTTGATGCATCGGCAAAGGATATTTATTTAGCGCTTCGTGTTGGAGCTACGCTTGTAATACCGCCAAAGCAATTATTTTTATTTCCAACAAAGTTGATAGAATATCTAAACGCGAACAAAGTTACATTTATCTGTTGGGTGCCATCAGCATTGACGCTTATTGTAAGAACGAAAGCTTTAACTTTTGTTAAGCCAACAACTTTAAAGCGGATATTTTTTGTTGGAGAGGTTTTTCAGCCTAAATATTTGAATGTTTTCTTAAAAGAGCTTCCCGATGTTGAATACTATAATTTATATGGGTCAACTGAAATTGCTGGGGTTTGTGCTTATTACAAAATAGGTACGCAAAAATTGCTAGCCGAAGACAGGGCAATACCAATAGGCATAGCTCTAAAGAATAATATCGTTTATTTGGACGACGGCGAAATTTGTGTAATTTCAGAACAATTTGCACTTGGCTATGTAAACGATGCGGAAAAGAATGCTAAAGTGTTTACGCTAAATGACCAAGGTCAGAGAGTACTAAGAACAGGTGACTTTGCTACCTATGATGAATACGGGAATTTGGTTTTTATTTCACGCAAGGATTTTCAAATAAAGCACATGGGCTATAGAATCGAACTTCAAGAGATTGAGCTTGCAATAACTGCACTAACTTATGTTTCAAGTTCTGCCTGCGTTTATGATAATGTGCATGAAAAGATTATTGCTTTCGTCGTATTGAATGAAGCGCTTGCCGATGGAATAAAGATACTGCTTACGGACATAAAGGCAAAACTTCAGCTATATATGGTTCCAAACAAAATTGTGTTGCTTGATGATATGCCGCTTAATACAAATGGAAAGACTGACAGACAAAAACTAATGATAGAGATAGAGAGGGAATAAAAAATGGAAAACACAAAAGATATGATAATTAAAACGTTAAGTGAGCTACACCAAGAAATTGATAATTGGGAAGAGATCCCAAAACTTGTGGGGGGGGGCACTCTTGACTCCCTGGACATAGTAACTTTAATTGCAGAGCTTTCGGACATGTTTACTATAGATATTCCGCCTAACGAAGTTATCTTCGAAAACTTTGATACCGTTAAAGGTTTGACAGAGATGGTTGAGAGGTTGAGGGGATAGTAAGTAATGAACATTGATATTGGTTTTACATCGTGGCCTTTTTTCGTGTTCTTTGCCATACTTCTTATTGCATATTGGGTAACGCCAAAGAAATATCGTTGGATAGAGCTACTTATTGCAAGCATTGCTTTCTATGCGTTTTTCAGTTGGAAGTTTTATGCATTTATCGTGTTTACAACAGTAGTAATCTACTTAACAGCACGCTATTTGACAAGTGTCAACCAAAAGCAAAAGTTGTATTTTGAGCAAAACCCTGATATTACGCCAGAGCAGAAAAAAGAGATTATTAAGAAAAATAAGCGCAAAAAGAAAGCAATGCTACTGTTGGGTATTTTATCGAACATTGCAGTGCTTGTTTGCATGAAATATCTAAACTTTATTATACTTAACATAAACGATATTATTGGCTGGTTTACAGATGCTATTGCTATTTCGCCAATTAACTTGTTTTTGCCGCTTGGAATATCATTTTACACATTTCAGGCTATTGCTTATTTGGTCGATGTCTACTGGGGAAAGCATGAGGCAGAGAAGAACTTTTTTAAGTTTACACTGTTTATAACATTCTTTCCTAAGATTATGCAGGGTCCAATAATACGCTATAAAGAGATGGAGCAGGAGTTGTTTGGCGAACACTCCTTTGACTTTGGGCAGTTTACCGATGGTCTTAAACGTATCGCATGGGGTTTGTTTAAGAAAATGGTAATCGCCGACTGCCTTGTGGTATTTGTTAATTTTGCATTCGGAGATGTGTCAGCCATTTCAGGAATGGAGAGTTTCCTTGCAATTTTGTTTTACTTAATTCAAGATTATTGCGACTTTTCGGGATATATGGATATTGCCATTGGTATTTGTATGTGTCTTGGAATCAAGTTACCTGAAAACTTTAAAAGGCCATATTTTGCGCGCACAATAGACGACTATTGGCGCAGATGGCACATAACACTTGGAACATGGTTTAAGGACTACATTTTTTACCCGATTTCAATTTCAAAGTTTTCATTGAAACTTGGTAAATTTTCAAAGAAACTGTTTAAGAGTTTTGGTAAAATTGTACCTGCCGTCTTCGGATTGCTTGTTGTTTGGTTTGCAACTGGGTTGTGGCATGGGGCAAGCTGGAACTATGTTCTGTGGGGCTTGTATTACGGGGTGATAATAATACTAGGCATTGTATTTGAACCTCTTATTAAAAAGATACACAAGCGTCTGCATATAAACGTTAATACTGTCTTTTATAAAATACTTCAGCATATAAGAACAATTATTATACTTGCAGTTGGTCGTGTAATTTTTATTACAACAAATTTAGGTGACGCCTTTGCAGCAATGGGCAAGTGGTTTACAATGTTTAGCGATTCAAGCAATACTAATATTGTCAATCAGTTAGGCATTCCATCAATAATTATTGCGTGCACTGCTTTCGCTGTGGTTTTGGTAGTTGATTTAATTCAAGAATGCCGCCCACAAACCTCGTTTTGTGATAAAGTTTCAAAGTTGCATATAGCCATTCGGTGGACTTTGTATATAATACTTATTGTAGCAATAATATGGTTTGGCTTCTATGGCTCAGGTTTACCAAGATTTGAGTTTGGTTATGTACAGTTCTAGCACATCCTTGTTTTCGCTTGTAGCATAATTGTGTTTAAGATATACTTGAATTTGCCTACCATATTTAGATTGTGAGCGATAAAACACATGCCACATTAGTTTGTGCGCAACAGTAAGATAGTTTAGCATGGGAGATACAAATGACCAAAAAAGATATTATTAAATTTATAACATTTCCACTATTGTTGGTAGTAGTGGTGTTTCTTGTTTCACATTTTTTGTTTGTATCTAGAAACCTGATGTCTTATGGGAAGTTTTACGAAGAAAGAAAAGACAGCATCGATGTCGTATTAATAGGCAATAGTACTGTCATGAATGGCTTTATTCCGCCGCTTGCATGGAAAGAATTTGGGTACACAAGTTATTCTATTTGCAATGCGCCAACACATCCTGAAGTTATAAAAATTGCAATAGATGAGATTATGCGAACACAATCTCCGAAAGTTATTTATGTAGATATTAATGGACTCACGTATCAAAAGAAAATAGATGCAGAAAATTTTGTTAGAAGTTATATTGGTTCTATGCCCGACTGTGACGCAAAAAAAGAACTTGAATTGTTGTACGGAATAAGCAATGAGGGCGACAGCGGATTGTTTAAAGGGCATAATAATTTCAGACAGAAGGAATTCTGGCGCCTCTCACTGGATAAAGGTCCATCATGGAACAAGGGATACACTCCTAAACGGACTGCGCAAATTATAACGCCAATGGACACTATTAGTGGATACTCGCTTCCTCTTCCGCAAGACGGGCAGGAATATTTAACGGAAATTTTAGATATTTGCGACAAGTATACAGATGTTGATTTTGTGTTTGGAAAAACTCCCCGTTTCTTAACGGACGAGAACGCTTATGCCACATATATGCTTAGATCAGTACAGCCGATTATTGAAGCATGTGGTTATAGATTTATAGATTTTTATGAAATATTAGATGAAATTGGGCTTGAAAATACAAGAGATATGTTTGACCTTGAGCACATGAATCATAGCGGAGCTACGAAGTTTACGCGCTACTTTTCGGAATTTATTAAACTAGAATATGGCATTGGCGATATGAATTATAGTAATGATATAAAGAGGAACTATAACAATGCATACGAAAGATTTCGTAAAGAGGTTTACAAGTATGAAAAAGCACTAGGTATGTAGCTGTGTATTTGTATGCAATGCCAATGGAGCAACTGAAGAGTTGTCAAGATAACACATATGCATGGTGCTGACTTATAATCGCTTAGCAATATGTGTGCTAGATATCTTGTGTGATTTTATTTACTAATCTTCTAAACGACAAAATAAAGCCATAAGAAACACGGCATTGCTAATTTTATTAAGGCGAATAGGGGGAGTATGATTCGTACAGGAAGCTATGAAAACATAAAAACTGGCAATTGCATCTCTATTTCGGGCGATGGTGGCAAAGGCGCTGGGTTTGAGGGAAAGGTATATAAACGACTTGCCCCGAAGTTAGGGTTTTGGCAGGAGTGGCATAATAATAGTGAACTTATAACCGAAGAGGCACAAGTGAATCAGTTGCAGGCGTCGGCATCTTCATTACACGGTAGTGCATCTGCAAATGCCCGTGTTACTTCGGCTTGTTTGCCTCTGAGCGAAAGACAAAACAACAACTTTTATATCAGAGAATACTACAACCAAGTTTTGAAGAATTTGGATGCTAGGGAAGTTTTAGAGGATATAGAGGATATGGGTAATCCGACCTTGTTGTGTTATGAGAGTCCAGATGAGTTTTGCCACAGGCACATTGTTTCTGCATGGTTTGAACTAGAACTTAATATTTCAACGGCTGAGGTCGATGCCAAGGGCAACCACCTTAAAAGACCAAACTATATAAAAAGTGAGCTATCAAAAGTGATGCAACAAAAATCTATGCAGATAGAAGAGAGAGCATTGCGGTAGGCTATATTATAAATCAAAGCCCAAAACTGTCTAGTAATATAAGAGGACGTTGCAATAGAGGTGAAATCGGTAGAGAAGCTGAGCCTCTTTTGTTTTTTTAATCCTTTAAATCGGTTTTTTAATTTCGGCAAATATGATAAAATAGATGTAAGTTGTTTTAAGGAGTTACAAGAATTTTAGAGCTTAAAGATATAATCAAAAATTACCAAATGAAGAAAGGGCAAGCAGTAGAGGCGCTTAAAGGGGTCTCTTTCTCATTTCCTGAACGAGGTATGTTTTTTATTGTGGGCAATAGTGGTAGTGGCAAATCTACATTACTGAACATACTTGGGTTTTTAGATACTTATGACGGCGGAGACTTGGTTATTGACGGCAAGAGCGCTAAGGATTTTAGCGAGCAAGAGCGTGACGAATTCCGCGCCTTGAACATTGGCTTTGTATTCCAAGAGTTTCATATAATAGAGAAATACACCATAGGCAAAAATGTGTCGCTACCGCTTGAAATTCAACAAAAAGAAGACAACAGTGAGTTAGTTAGAGAGTCGCTTAAAAAAGTTGGGCTTGAGGGTTTTGAGAACAGGAACATAACACAGATATCTGGCGGACAAAAGCAGCGCGTAGCCATTGCGCGTGCTATAATAAAAAAACCTAAAATCATTTTGGCAGACGAGCCCACTGGGTCGCTTGATTCTGTTAATGGCATTGGCGTTTTTAATTTGCTTCAGGAGTTGAGCAAGGAAAAACTTGTTATTATTATCTCGCATGATATAGAGTCTGCTCACAGGTTTGCCGATAAGATAATAGAGTTGAAAGATGGGCGCATAGTTGATATCTATGATGGAGACGGCGGGGCAGAGGCGGTTAGGTTTGTTGTGGACAAGGTCTCAAGTAGTGATGTTGCGCAGTATAACAAATTGCTGGGGGAAGGCAAGAAAGTTGTGGTGGCAAAAAGGCGAGAGAGTCCAGCAGGCAGCGCTTTGGCAAATATACATGTAGCTAAAAAATCTGCACAATCACATACTCTGCCCACTGCTTCTGCTGTGGATACTAATGACATGCTAAAACAAGGCTTTGTGTCAAACACAGACAGTACAGAGCAAAAAGTGAATGCAACTATATTAAACAGGGCACAAACAACAAGGAAAGTAAGGCTTCCCTTTAGGAGCGTAATGTCCCTTTCGTTTTTCAGTGTGAAGAGCAAGTGGGCGAAGACCTTTTTTACTATATTGATTTCTATGTTTGCTGTTGCCTTTTTTGGGTTTGCAGATATTATTTCGCGGTTTGATTCAGACAACCTGCTGATACAGGAGATGAATAGAGACGACGTTGCATTTGTCGACGTGGGGTTAGAGAAGGTTCATGATATGGGGATTTTTAAAGACTATCGGACGTCTACTTTTTCTGATGAACATATAGATAAGTTTTCTGAGCTTGGGCTTAAGGCATATCCGTGCAGAGAGTTGCCACATTATATCCCTTCGAGTATAAAACACTATCGTCAAACTCTGCCTATTGACTACCATGATATGCTGTTTTACAGCAAGGACTTCAAGAGCTATATAGAGTGTAATGACGTCTCTAAGCTAGGGTTAAATATAATTGCAGGGCGCGCGCCTAGCCAGACGGATGATGGGCTTTATGAAGTTATGATAACGACATATCACATGCAGATTTATGAGGTACTCGGGTTTGATAACGGCGTTGTTTCTTATGACAGCGTGACAGACTTTGATCAGATAAAGGATCAGAGCGCAGTCTATTTGCCAACGGGACTAGACCATTGGCACAATTTTAAGATTGTGGGATTGGTTGAAGTAGATACATCAGAATTTGACGAACTTGCTGCGATAAAGACGGAGGTTGAGTATCTGAGCGAAGAACAGCAAGAGCTTGTAGCTAAGTTTTGCTTAGCCAAGCCAAGCCTTTTTGGTTGCCTTTTTACCAGAGAGGGCTTTCACGAGAATTTTGAGACGCTTTTCTCAGCAAGACGAATTCAGCCTACAATTTCGAGTGCGGAAGCTGCTTTTATCAGCAGTTGGTTTAGTTTGACAGTAATGACCGATGAAGTTTTCAGTGATAGTTCAGCCATATTTTTAAAGCCAGGCATAACTAGTTTGAGCGAGGTAGGCGATAACCAAGTTATAGTTTCGCGACGCGGCTTTGAGCGCTTGTTTCCAAGTCTAACCTTTACTGATAGCAACCTCTTGTCGGTGTTACAGACTAACAATATTTTTGGGTCTACAATATCTATGAGAGGCGCCCTCTTGGGGAAGCAAGAAAGGCTGTTTAAGCGTGACTTTGAGATAATAGGCGCTTGGAACTATGATTGGGAAACGTATTTTGTAAGCCCGAATGTAGCGCAGGAAATGTACACAAACGAAGTGATAAGTTATAAAGTGCCTGCAACAACCGCTGACGCCAGAAAAAATATTGTTCAGTCTATTAGCAATAGCGGTGAATTTACAGTAGGTGATAATGTTTATAGATTTTTTTGCAAGACTTCAAACTATCAGCAAATAAGACAAATAAATGTATTTTTTACCTTGTTTGTTAATGTGTTTTCAATACTAGCTCTGGTATTTTGTGGCTTTGCCATAATTTTGACATATACCTTTATAAGTCAGTCTATAAACCTTAGAAAACGAGATATAGGCATATTGCGTTCGCTAGGGGCTAGAAAAACGGATGTCGCCAATATTTTCATTGTGGAAGGTGTCTTTATTGCGGGGCTTGAGATATTGCTGGGGGCTTTGACATGTTATCTAGGGTATGTAGCACTCGACCACTACTTTATAAGCCAGATGGGCGACGTAGCACAACACTATACCCTTGTGAGCTTTGGTATTACACAGGTTCTGTTGATGTCAGCAGTGACAATTAGCGCTGTTGCGCTTTCTCTAGCTATACCAGTTGTGCGTATATCTAACAAACAACCCGTGGATACTATTAGAAATTAATCTGATGTTAAAGATGTCGGAACTTTAATGCTTTAGTTTAAATTGTATTTATTGCAAAGCTAAACAGCTTGATTTTATACTGTTTTGTGATATAATGGGCTTGTTGTTTGGGGCAAAAGCAATAAATGAATTGTGCCTAGGCAACATTGCAGCTACACTACAGATAAATGCAAACGGAGTTGTTTGAATGCAGAAGATAGAAAAAGTGATAACGTATTTAGATGAGTTAATTCCTGAGCCTAAGGCGGAACTTAATTTTAGCAACACCTTTGAACTTTTGATTGCGGCAGTGTTGTCGCCACAGTGTACAGATAAGCGGGTCAATATTGTTACGCAAGAACTGTTTAAAGTGGCTAAAACACCGCAGGATTATATCAAGCTTGGGCAAGAGAGGCTAGAAGAATTTATATATTCCACGGGTTTTTACAGGAATAAAGCTAAGAATATTATTGCACTATGTAATAAGGTGGTGTCTGACTATAGTGGGCAAGTTCCGAGCAGTGTCGAGGCTCTGCAGGGGTTGCCTGGCGTTGGAAGGAAAGTGGCTAATGTGGTGGCGGGAGTCGCTTTTGGGGCTAATACCTTTGCAGTAGATACACACGTTTTTAGGGTGACTAACAGATTAGGCTTAGTGCATGCCAATACGCCAGAACAAGTTGAAAAGCAGTTTACAGAACGCTATGGAAGTTATATAACTCCAGATACCCACCACAGGTTTGTTCTGTTCGGGCGCTATACCTGCACCGCTAAAAAGCCAAAGTGTGCTGAGTGCGACTTGCAGACTGACTGTGACTTTTACAGGGGCAATTTAAAGAAGCTAGACGGTTCAGAAAAATGTTAACTGTATTAATATCATAAGGAGTTTGTTTTATAGTTATTATGGTCAAGTAGTACGCATACTCAAAAAGAAGGCAGAAATTGATGTTTGTTGATAAAGTAAAGGTTTATTTAAAAGCAGGTAAGGGCGGCGATGGTGCTGTCAGTTTTAGGCGTGAAAAATATGTGCCTAATGGAGGTGCCGACGGCGGCGATGGGGGACGGGGCGGCTCTATTGTTTTGGAGATTGACGAGGGAGCAAATTCGCTGATAGATTTTCGCTATAACAAGCATTATCGTGCGGAAGAAGGGCAGAGAGGTAGCGGCAAGAAGAGCTCAGGCAAGTCGGGGAGCGACCTTGTTATTAAGGTTCCGCGCGGGACCGTCGTGCGTGACGCGCGCACCAGTAAAGTTATAGCCGATATGTTTGGAGTCAACGACAGCGTTGTTTTGTTGCGTGGCGGCAATGGGGGCAAGGGTAATTTCCACTATGTCTCTAGTCGCAGACAAGCTCCACGTTTTAGCCAAAGCGGTCAGGTAACGGAAGAAAAAGAGGTTATTCTTGAGCTCAAAACGGTTGCGGATGTTGGTTTAATCGGCTTTCCTAATGTAGGGAAGTCTACAATACTATCCGCCATTACTGAGGCAAAACCAAAGATTGCTAACTATCACTTTACTACGTTAGCGCCGAATTTGGGCGTGTTGGAGTCTCATGATCGCAGGTGCGTGCTTGCGGATATTCCTGGACTTATTGAGGGGGCGAGTGATGGAATTGGGCTGGGGCACGAGTTTTTGCGCCATATAGAACGTGTGCGCCTTTTGGTACATGTTGTGGATATTTCGGGGAGTGAGGGCAGAGAGCCTTATGAAGACTTCCAGATTATAAACAACGAGCTTATTAAGTACTCGAAAGAACTAAAAAAACGTCCACAGGTCATCGTTTTGAATAAGTACGATTTGCTTAGTGGAGAATCTAGTTTAGAACAAGAATTCAGGAATAAGCTACGCAAACTTAAAGGTTTTAAAGAAGCGCCTGTGCTTACAGTTTCTGCAACTGCGCATAAAGGGTTGGACGAGCTTGTGAGCGCAATTTTTGATGAATTAATTAAGCTTCCGCCGCTTGAGGCGACGCCGATAGAGGAGTTTGATTTTGACAGGCGTGATACTTCTGAAATTGAGGTGCTGAAGCTTGATGCACATACCTTTGAAGTGGTTGGCGGGCGTATAGACGAACTGGCGCGCAAGGTTGTGCTCTCTGATTATGAGAGCATGGCATACTTTCAACGCAGGCTGCGCACCGACGGAATAATAGATTTGCTGAAACGTTCTGGTATGGTAGAGGGCGACACAGTGTTAATTTCTGATATTGAATTTGAATATAACGAGTAATTTAAACGTTTAAGGCTGTTTGAGCCTATGAAAACAAATAATGTATGCCGAAGAGGCTTGATGGTATCTTAATGCCTAAATGTACTAAATGACGGGCTCTGGATATCTTAGCAGTAAATACATAATTAGCATAGAGCATCGGACTAATTAAATATGCCATCAATTTTAGTAGTTTAACACCATAAATAAAAGGAAGGATTGTAATGACAAAGCTTGATTCTAAGGGGCGGGTCTTGTTAAAAACTCACGCACAAAAGCTAGATGCTGTGGTTACTATTGGCAAGGAGGGCATTACGCCAAATGTAATTACCACTGCCGATCAGGTGCTATATGCACGTGAAATTATAAAAGTTAGTGTGCTTGAGACATGTCCGCTTACGGTTGCCGATGCTGCCAAGTTGTTGGAGGCAAAAACAAAGGCTAGCTTGGTACAGGTGATAGGACGTAAGTTTGTGCTCTATAAAAAGACAGAAAAGAAAGGCGTCACGCCAATTCTTACTTAAGCAGACCTAATTCTTTTTTGTCCATTTATGTGCGAGATTATTGCAAATACTAGTAGCGTGCTGCCCATTACCAGATAGTAGAGCTTGAATGCCACAAAAAAACTGCTCAATATTAGAATTAGCCCCAGCCATACAAAACTCTTTGTGCGCTTTCCACTAAATGCATGGTTTAAAAGGTCTTTAAAGCCTAGTTTAACTTTTCCCCTAAGGTGCAAGGCTTCTTTTGGTAGAAGGTTGTTTGGTTTAACATATATATTATAAATTTGTGCTTGGTTTAATATGGTTATGTTTGGATTTGTAGCCATGTTTGCAAGTTTGCCGAGTTCAGGTGAGCATGCGGGGCACGCAATAATAAGGCTATCAGCCTTTTTTTGTTTAGCTTTTTTTATGGCAGTAGCTAGTTCGGCGTGGGTAAGTACGGGATTACCATAACATGGAATGAAAACAACTTTTTCACTGGAAGTCATTGTGTCCGAGGTTGCTTTTACGGTTTTTTTAGCGAGGTTAAGCTTGCTAGTTGTTGGTTTTTTAGTTTTAGCGTAAGTTTCTGCGGTTGCCTGTGCTTTTTCAGTATAGGTTATGGCGCCTGCAACTATTTTTGGTTCATGTGTGCAGGCAAGAAGCCTTCTAAAATATTCGATCAAATCTGTTTCGGTGCTGAAGAGCAGTTGCAATGTTATATTTTCACATTGTTCCTGCTCTTTCGTTGTGAGCTTTTTCTTGGCCTTGCGTGCGCCTGATATTTTATCCAGCGCAAGGCAGATTAAGAGGCTGCTTAATGCCGCTATGATTACTGCTAGAACCCAATCTGATAAGTAGAACATCACCCATGCATAAACGAGCAGAAAAACTATTGCATTTCTGAACAAGAGGTCCATTATCATACCAAACCTGAATTGTGTCATAATCCCCTTAAATATTCTGTTTATGGGGTAATTATTGACAAGAATTTGATGTTCAATAACATTATGATTGACTAATATTTAGTTATTTTGTTATAATTAGTGATGTATTTAATATAGGGGTGTATTTTGGAGAAGAAAGAGAATAAAGACCTGAATTCGGTTTTTAATTTTGTCAAACTTCTTGATGAGAAAAAAGCGACTGACATATTAATCATAGGGATATCAAAGGTTGCTGGAATAGGCGACTATTTTGTTATAGCGACGGCACAGAACGCTATTCATGCCAGAGCTTTAGCCGATTTTATTGAAGTCGAGCAGAGCAAGCTTGGGCGCGAAGTTTTACGTCGAGATGGGGTTAATGAAGGGCGTTGGATTGTGTTAGACTATGGCGATATAATTATACACATTTTTGTTGAGGAGCTACGGTTGTTTTATCAACTTGAGAAACTATGGGGAGAGGGCAAGAATATCATTAAGATGGCAGATATAGAGCGCGAGCGTGAAAACCAACGCAAGGCTAATTTTAAGCAGGAGCAGGCCGCTGTAAAGGCAGAAGAGAAAAAAGCGGAGAAAGAAAAGAAAGAAAATGCAAAGCAGGTGAAGTCTGAGGCTAAGGCTAAGCCCGCAAAGGCAGAAGCCAAAGCAAGACAAGCTAAACCCAAGTCTGAAGCAAAGCAGTCGATGCCTGACACTAAGGCTACTAAAGATATATCGAAACCAGCAAAGCCTGGAGTTAAAGCAGCTAAGGTCAAACTTAGAAAGGGCGAGGCTAGTATGGATGTTGCGGGCGATAAATTAGCAGCAGAGAATAGGGAAAAGAAGTCAAAGCACACCTCCGTTAAAAAGGTATCTTAGAGTGATGGAAGAACTGGAATCAAAGAGTGCTGATGAGACATTGAGTTTTGGTGCTAGTTTTGCACGCAGGCTTAAGTGTGGAGACGTGGTTGCTCTGAGCGGAGATTTGGGAGCTGGAAAAACAGTACTCAGCAAGGGCATTGCTCAGGGGCTGGGAATAACCCGTGCTATAACCAGCCCGACTTTTACCTTACTAAATATATACGACGAGGGTATTATCCCGCTATACCACTTTGACTTTTATCGGCTGACTTCACTTGAAGAAGCAGAGGAAGCAGGCTTAGGAGAGTATGTTGGCAGTAGTGATGCGATTAGTCTTATAGAATGGGCAGACCGCGCTAAGGAGTTATTGCCCAAAAGGCATATAGAGGTTGAAATTCTAAAGACAGGAGAGGAAACTCGAAAGATAGCTGTTAGGGAGATGGATTAGGGTTGAAACTGCTTGGTATAGACACAACAGGAATAGTTACTACCGCCGTCCTGCAAAACGATGGGGTTTTTTCTTGTGTTGAGATACCATTTAAGAAACATTCGGAGAATCTTTTTCCAGCATTGGAAAAACTTTTGGGAGATAACAAAGTCAACATTAAGGATATTGACTGTTTTGGTGTTGTTGTAGGGCCCGGTTCTTTTACTGGCATAAGAATAGGGCTGGCTGTAATAAAAACCTTTGCCTATGTATTTGGGCGCAAGGTAATAAAGGTAAACTCACTTGAGGCTTTAGCATATACTAAGTTTGGAACTAAACTGAAAGGTGGTTTCTGGTGTGCTTTAGATGCGGGAGCAGGTAAAGCTTATGCACAGGAGTTTAAGGCAGGATTTGAACAAGTGACAGGGCCTAAACTAATAGAGGTTAAAGATTTGGCGGGCGTGGTAAATGCTTCTGACGCAAAGTTGGTTATAACTCCATCTCCACAGTTGTTTGAGGGTGTTAGTATTGTGGTGGAAGAGGCTAATTTTACTCCAGAAGCGTTGGGCGAATTGTTCAAAGCCAGAGTCAATGCAAATGAATTAATAGAATACACTGAAGTTAACCCGTTGTATCTTCGATTGAGCCAAGCCGAAATCAACATTGGTTTGCGGGAGGGCGATGCATGCTGAGTGATGTTGAAATAATTAAGGGTGACCTCGGGCATGTGTTTGAACTGCAAGACCTAGAAGAGCGAAGTTTGCAAGGTGTTATGCCACCATGGTCACTAATTACATTTTTAGATAGTTTTAAAAACGATATTTTCAAGTGCTATATAATGCGCCAGTTTAATGAGCTAGTTGGATACATAGCGTTTAACGACTTGGGCTCTGAATATGAGATATTGCGCTTAGTTATTGATGATAAGTATCGTAGAGCGGGCTGTGCTACACAGCTATTGCAATTTTTAGCCAATTTAGCGGATTTAAACGATGTAAAAGACCTGATTTTAGATGTCAGCCATGTAAACAGACCTGCAATGCTTTTGTATGCGCGGTTTGGGTTTGTTCCAGACGGCTATAGAAAGGATTACTACGCTAAAGATGAAGACGCTGTGTTAATGCGTAAGAAGCTCTAAATTATTTTAAGGGTGGAGCGCAAGCATTGGAATCTGGAAATCTAATTAAAGTTGAAGGCTTGAATGTAAATGTACGCATCAGTGGCATAGGAGAGAGAGTAATACTCTTTTTGCATGGTTGGGGCGGCAGCATAACCAGCTTTGAGTTAGCCGAGAACTTTTTCAAGAAGAGTTACAGAACGATTAACCTAGATTTTTTAGGGCATGGTAAAAGTGATAATCCGCCTTGTTCGGGATTTGGCGTAAGCGAGTATGCCGAGTATATTAAGTTGTTGCTTGATACGCTTAGAATACATAAATTAGATATTGTGGCACATTCGTTTGGCGGACGCGTGGCAATTATGCTAGCATATAAGTATCCAGAGTTAGTAAACAAACTAGTGCTTACTGCAAGCGCAGGTATAAAGCCGAGGTTTAGTTTGGCTAGGAGCTTTAAGATTGCGATGTTTAAACTTAAGCGAAAACTAAACAAGAAAGGATTGCTAAAGCGTTTTGATGAATCTGACCATGGCTCCAGTGATTTTAAGCGTTTATCCGAGAACATGAAGCGAGTGTTTATAAATGTGGTTAATGAGGATTTGGCATCTAAATTAAAACACATAGAAGCGCCGACGCTGATAATTTGGGGTAAGCGTGACAGAGATACACCTATGTACATGGCAAGAAAACTGGTAAAAGGATTAAAAAACAGCAAGCTTGTTATTTTTGAAGAGGCTGGTCATTATGCCTACCTAGAACGTTTTGACCGATTTTTGAGTCTTGTTACTGAATTCTTGTCTGAATAGCAGGTGCGTTAAGCGTGCCTAGAGTGCTTCGATAGATACATACACTTAGTAAACAGACTTTTAAATGAACAACAGTTAAGAGGGATTTATGGATTTTTTTAGTTTGACTGATTTACATTTTTATATTGGCATTGCTCTCTCTGTCTTTAATGGAGTGCTTTTGTGTTTTATAGGGTATAAGTTTTTACAGATAATTCAGCTATCGGGATATCGCCTAAAGGGCTACTTTACATGGCTAAGGGATACTCATGCAAAATACATTGGCAGACTTCTTATGCTTAGTGTGCTTAGTTCGCTTGCGCTGATAGTAACCAACATATGCTTTTTAAGAGCTCCAGAGAGTGTATCTATATATTGGTCGTATATAGGACTGCTGTTTTACTTTATTTTCGCAATTGTGCTTATATATAACTTACACAGCACTCCGCAGAAAACTCCGCTTAAACTGACCAATAGAATGAGTCGTGCAATAGGCTTGTTGTTTGTAGTAAGTTCGTTGCTTACATTTGGGCTTGTGGCGGTGTCCTCTACATTCTTTGATTGGTTTAGGTTTGGGGCTGTAGGACTTACGCCTTTGTTCCTGCCACTTTTAGTACCATTTGTGCACTGGGTTATGCAGCCTATTGAAAAAATGATAAACCTAAAATACATAAGAGAAGCAAAGAAAAAGTTAAACAGCATGCCAGACTTGATTAAGATAGGAGTAACCGGCAGTTTAGGAAAGACCAGCACCAAACATTTTCTATCCACCATCCTTTCTGAGCGCTATAACGTTTGCCCGACACCGCTCAGTTATAATACGCCTATGGGTGTGACCAAAACGGTTATTCAATTCCTTTCGCCAAACAACCAAGTGCTAGTATGTGAAATGGGCGCACGCAATGTGGGCGACATAAAAGAGCTATGCGATATTGTTAAGCCAAAGTATGGCATTATCACAGCTATCAGTTCGCAACACATGGCTACATTCGCTACAATCGACAACATTAAAAAAACTAAGGCTGAACTTGCCGAATGCATGCCCGAAGATGGATTTATGGTGTTCAACGGCGACAACAAAGAGGTTATGGATATATATGAGCACACTAAGTGTAAAAAGACGTATACTTGTTTGAACGACAAAAAAAGTGACTTCTGGGCAAGTGACATAAAGATTGATACCGATGGTACAACATTTATGCTACATTACAAAGGCAAAGATAGTGCGAGGTGTGTTACTAGGTTGCTTGGCGAGCACAATATTTCGAATTTGCTACTGTGTGCTTCTATGTCCAAGCAATTGGGATTGAGTTTGGAAGAAATTGCCAGCGGCATCAACAAAGTGAGCGCGGTAGATCATAGGTTACAGCTCATTAAGAGTACAAATGGCGTTGTTGTATTAGACGATACATATAATGCTAGTGTAGAGGGTTCGGAGCGTGCACTGGGGGTGCTTGCATTATTTAAGTCTAATA
>JGI996J12353_1000158_pt1 | contig 19359 bp, 17 predicted proteins | sample IntmicLarv5ML5BL_FD_12353 | JGI IMG/M metagenome (IMG submission 12353) | reverse complement strand
AAAAGCAGCAACTGTATACGTTGTTTCATTAAGCGGAAGTGTTGTTTACAATGCTAAGGTTGTTGGAACAGTAACAGTAAACGTTCCTGCCGGCATCTACGTAGTCGTAGTTGATGGTGTTTCTCAAAAAATTGTGGTTAGATAATAATTTCGTGAACTGTCCAATCTTTAAGGACAGCGTGGACTTTTTGTAAATGTGTGGAACCCTGTTGGCCGTGAGGTTAGCAGGGTTCGTTATTTTAAAGAATCTAGAAGAAAAACTTTTCTAAAGAAAACAAAACAAATGTATTGACTGATGTTTTTTGACTGAATACGATTACATTTGTGTAATCAACATTATATATTAAATATGACAACACGGAAAGACAGAGTCCTTTGGGCTGATGATGAAATAGAATTGCTGAAACCGCATATTCTTTTCTTGCAAGACAAAGGCTACGAGGTTGTTCCTGTTGTTAGTGGTCAGGATGCTCTTGATTGTTGCAGAGAACAGGTGTTCGATATTATCTTTCTTGATGAAAATATGCCTGGACTTACCGGATTGGAGACTTTGGTTAAGATTAAAGAGATTAACCCCAATGTACCCGTTGTGATGGTGACGAAGAGTGAAGAAGAGAGCATCATGAATCAGGCTATTGGCAATAAAATAGCAGACTATCTTATCAAACCGGTCAATCCTAATCAGCTATTTCTTTCTATCAAAAAGAATGTTCATAAGAACGTTATTATATCTGAAACCACAACTGTCAATTATCAACAGGAGTTTGGGCGTATCGGTATGCAGATAGGTGATACACGAACTGCCAACGAATGGATGGAGTTGTACAAAAAGATTGTGTATTGGGAGTTGGAATTGGAAGGTAATCAAGTACCGATGGCAGATATGCTTACTATGCAAAAGCAGGAAGCAAACAATGCCTTTGGTAAATTTGTGAAGAAGAATTACATCAACTGGATTAAGAATCCAGAAGAGCGTCCGCTGATGAGTCCGGATTTGTTCAAGAAGAAAGTATTCCCGATGTTGGATAATGAGGAAAAGGTATTCTTTATTCTGATTGATAACTTTCGCCTTGACCAATGGTGGGTTGTTAAGGATTTATTGGCAAACTATTTCTCGTTTGACGAAGATCTTTATTATAGTATTCTCCCAACAGCAACACAGTATGCCCGCAACTCTATCTTCTCAGGACTTATGCCTTTACAGATAGAAAAGATGTTCCCTGAACTATGGGTGGACGAGGAAAGTGAGGAGGGCAAGAACCTTAATGAATCTCCACTTATACAAACACAGATAGATCGCTTTCGTAAGAAATATACATTCTCGTATCATAAGGTGATAGAGTCGTCTTATGGTGAGAAACTACTGGCTAATATCTCCTCGCTTTCGCATAATGATTTGAATGTTATTGTGCTTAACTTCGTTGATATGCTTTCCCATGCACGTACTGAGATGAAGATGATAAGGGAGTTAGCGCAAAGTGAAGCAGCATATAGGAGTCTGACAAGGTCATGGTTTCAACATTCAACAACGTTGGAGCTTTTTCGTCGCATAGCAGAGAAAGGATATAAAGTAGTGTTGACAACCGACCACGGAACTATTCGTGTAACAGAACCGTTAAAGGTTATCGGTGATAAGAATACAAATACTAATCTTAGATATAAGGTTGGGAAAAACCTTAGCTATAATCCAAAGGATGTTTTTGAAATTCGTAATCCGGAAGACATTGGATTGCCAACGCCCAACCTTACAAGTAAGTATATCTTTGCATTAAATGAATCATTCCTTGCTTATCCTAACAACTACAACTATTATGTATCTTACTATAAGAATACATTCCAACATGGGGGTATTTCAATGGAAGAAATGATGGTTCCTTTTATTGTAATGAATCCCAAATAGAAAAAAAGACAATAGAAAATATGAGTACAATTAAGGTTGATAATTTAGAGACAATACGTGAAGCTGCAAAAGCATTTATTGCAAAAATGGACGATCGTACAGTGTTTGCCTTTCATGGAAGCATGGGAGCGGGAAAGACTACATTCATAAAAGCGATATGTGAGGAATTGGGTGTTGAGGATGTGATTAACAGTCCAACTTTTGCGATTATTAATGAATATAGAAGCGAAACAACAGGGGAGCTTATCTATCATTTCGACTTCTACAGGATAAACAAATTAAGCGAAGCAGAAGATATCGGTTCGTCGGACTATTTCTATAGTGGAGCATTATGCTTTATAGAATGGCCGGAGAAGATAGAAGACTTATTGCCTGGAGACGTTGTAAATGTCTTTATCTCAGAAAGCGAAGACGGAACTCGTGCAGTAGAAATAAAATAATAAAACGACATGAGAACATCGGATATACTTCTATTCTGCATATTCATTATCCTTGGATCATTATCTTTCCTTGCCGCAGTATTTAACGCTAAATGGTTCTTCAAATCAAACGGAGCATCGATGTGGATTAAATGGCTTGGACTGAATGGAGCACGCATATTGTATGGTTTGCTTGGATTAGTGCTTATAGTGTGTGGGGTATATGGAATGTTGTTTCCGAGATAATAAAAAGTCAATTTAAAATAATACTTTTGTGCTTCTTTTTTGAGGTGTTGTGTCATACAAACGAAATATACTATTAATTATGATAAAAGAAGAGATTGAACTTATCCTGAAGCAAGAATCGGAAGCTGTTGCGAACATTCCATTCTCTTCAGATTATGAGAAGGCAATCGATATGATTATAGACCATGTACACACTCAAGGCGGTAGCCTTATAATAAGTGGCATGGGCAAGGCAGGTCAGATAGCGATGAATATTGCTACGACATTTAGTTCCACCGGAACTCCGGCTTTCTTCCTTCATCCAAGTGAGGCTCAGCATGGCGACTTAGGTATTGTAAGGAAGAATGATATAATGTTGCTTATCTCTAACTCCGGAAGAACTCGTGAACTGGTAGAATTGACAGACCTTGCTCGTGGTTTAGTTCCGGGTATAAAGTTCATTGTAATAACAGGTAATCCTGAAAGCGAGCTTGCCAAACAGGCTGATGCTTGTCTGCTGACAGGAGCTCCAAAGGAGGTTTGTCCACTTGGATTGACTCCAACGACATCGACAACGGTTATGACTGTTATTGGTGATCTTTTAGTAGTCAATACAATGAAGAAAATCAATTTCGACAACAAATCTTACGCTCTACGCCATCATGGAGGCTACTTAGGTTCTAAAAGTCGTAAGCAGAGCGAAAAAGAATAAAAGCTATAAGGCAAGCATTATGAGGAAGATTATAGGTATAGGAGAAACTATTCTTGATATTATATTTAAGGACGAACAACCACATAAGGCAGTTCCGGGTGGATCCGTTTTTAATGGATTGATTTCATTAAGTCGCCTAAATGTTCCGGTTTCATTTATTAGTGAAATAGGAAATGACCACGTAGGGGATATTATAAAGTCTTTTATGGCAGAAAACGGCTTGACAACCGATTATATGGATTGTTTTCCTGATGGCAAGAGTCCTATTTCACTTGCCTTTCTGGATAAAGACAATAATGCCAATTATTTATTTTACAAGGATTATCCTAATCAACGGATTGATGTTGCGTTTCCTGTTATAAACAAAGATGATATTCTTATATTTGGTTCATACTATGCTCTGAATCCGGTTTTGCGCGATCGTGTCTTGGAATTGCTTCAGTATGCAAAAGAGCGTGAGGCTATCATTTATTATGACTTGAACTTTCGTAAAGCCCATGCTCACGAGGCTATAAAACTAACACCTACAGTGATTGAAAATCTTGAATATGCAGATATCGTAAGAGGCTCGGATGAAGACTGGCTTAATATTTTCGGGAAAACGGATGTGGATAATATCTACAAGGACAATATAAAATTCTATTGCCAACGTTTCATCACAACGCATGGTGCAGGAGGAGTGAATGTGTTTACCGGAAAAGAATCTACACATATTGATGTTCCTGCGATAGAGACTGTAAGCACAATAGGTGCAGGAGATAACTTCAATGCAGGAATATTGTTCGGACTATTAAAATATAATGTCTGCTATGACGATCTCCCTACATTGGATAAAGAAACATGGTGTAAGATAATTGACTGTGGTATACAGCTTGCATCAGAGGCTTGTCAGAGTTATGATAATTATATATCATGGGACTTTGCAAACGCTTACTCTAAACAATTTTAAACTTAATAGAACTTTAGATGATTAATAAGGCTACAACATTATTGGTAGGCATGATAACATTATTGACGGGATGTACATCAAAGAATCCTGAGATTAATGTCGCTTGTGTACGTGATAACGTTGGTAACTATAAGGTAAAATGGGAAACCTATCCCAAAATTGAAGGAGAAATGACGCTCTATGTTTCAGAGACTCCGGAAGGATACAATTATAACGAGCCTATATCAGTAACAAATATATCTGAAGGAGTTACCACCTATATAACTAAGGATAATATAACCCGCAAATACTTCAAACTGTCATTTAATAATAAATATTTCGTTGAAGTAAGTTCGCGTGATATACCTGGAGACAGCATACATAACTTACGTGATATGGGTGGATATCTCAATTGGGATAAAAGACCAGTCAGATGGGGGAAAGTATATCGTGCCAGTTCTCTTACTGAATTGAGTGACGATGACGAACGACGCCTTAATGATTTGCAGATAAAAACAATTATAGACCTTCGTTCCAAAAAAGAAGTAGAAGAAAAACCTGTTAAGTACAAACACGCGCAAGTGATTCATATACCAATAGAGATTAGCGGAATGTGTGGCACTATGCAAAAAATCAGAGAAGGACGAATACGCAAGGGCGATGGTTACTTGCTTATGCAGGATATGTATTTGCAATTTATAGAAAAGGAGGCACATAAATTTGCAGAAGCCTTGGATATACTCACAAGAGAGGAAAACTATCCTGTATTGTTTACTTGTACATACGGAAAAGATAGTACAGGCCTGCTGGCAATGTTTTTCCTTTCTGCGCTTGATGTTCCTGAAGAAACGATAATGAGGGATTATCTTGCAACAAATGAATTCCTTAATCTAAGACGATTTAATCACTTAGCAAAGGACTTGGATCTTGATGCACAGGAAACAATGGCTTTAATACTTACGGCAAACGAAAACTTCATAGATGTTGTAATGAAGAAGATAAAAAAAGACTATGGTTCTGTCAATAATTATCTATTAGAAGAGTTCGGACTAACTGATGACAAACAGGAGTGTCTAAAAGAAATATTGCTTTATTAATGTGAATCCGAATTAATTACCTTACCTTTGCCCCACATTATTATATTTCACAACATTGAAAACATTTGAAGAATTAGGGGTTGCTTCACCTATATTAAAAGCAATCCAAGAAATGGGTTATGAATCACCCATGCCAGTACAAGAAGAAGTGATTCCATTCTTACTGGGAGAAGACAACGACGTTATAGCATTAGCCCAAACCGGAACCGGAAAAACAGCGGCATTTGGACTGCCTATTTTACAAAAGGTAGATGTCTCAGTTTACCAACCTCAAGCCCTTGTCCTTTGTCCTACAAGAGAATTGTGTTTGCAGATTGCAAACGACTTAATGGATTATTCCAAGTACATTGATAAATTAAAAGTACTTCCTGTTTATGGAGGTTCAAGTATCGATAGCCAAATAAAATCGCTTAAACGTGGTGTTCATGTAGTAGTTGCTACTCCTGGACGTCTACTGGATTTGATGAATCGTAAGACAGTTAATCTGGACACAATCAAAAGTGTGATCATGGATGAAGCTGACGAGATGTTGAACATGGGATTTACAGAAAGCATAAATGCTATTCTTGCTGAAGTTCCGCCATCTCGTAATATGTTGCTGTTCTCGGCTACAATGCCACAAGGTATTGCGTCGATTACTCGCAAGTACATGAAGAATCCTAAAGAGATTGTTATTGGTAAAAAAAATGAGGGTAACAAGAATATCCGTCACCAGTACTTTATGGTACAGGCTAAGGATAAATATCTTGCCTTGAAACGTATTGCCGACTATTATCCTAACATATATGGTATCGTCTTCTGTCGTACACGTAAAGAAACTCAGGAGATTGCTGACAAGCTGATACAGGATGGATATAGTGCAGACTCATTGCATGGAGAACTTAGTCAGGCACAGCGTGACTATGTAATGCAAAAGTTCCGTCTTAAAAACATACAATTGCTCATAGCAACCGATGTTGCTGCACGTGGATTGGACGTTGACGATCTTACTCATGTTATAAACTATGGATTACCTGATGATGTGGAGTCATATACCCACCGTAGCGGACGTACAGGACGTGCAGGTAAGACAGGTATTTCTATCTCAATCTGTCACGTTAAAGAGAAAGGTAAAGTTCGCGAGATTGAGCGTATCATCAACAAGACTTTCGAGAAAGGCGAAATGCCAACCGGACATGATATTTGCGAAAAGCAATTGCTGAATCTTGTAGAGCAGATAGAAACTGTAAAGGTTAACGAAGAAGAAATAGAATCACTAATGCCAGCCATTTTCCGTAAATTGGAATGGTTAGGCAAAGAAGATATAATCAAACGTGTTGTTTCTTTGGAGTTCAATCGTATGATTGATTACTATAAAGATGCCGACGACATACAAACTGTTGACGAACGCAGTATGCGAGGTGCACGTGAGGAAAGAGGCTTTGGTAGAAAAGGAGGAGCAAATTCTGAAGATGGTTATACTCGTTTCTTCCTTAATTTCGGTAAGGCTGACGGATTATTCCCTAACCAACTTATTGAACTTATCAACAAATGCGTTCCAGGACGTGTGAGAGTCGGTAAGATTGACTTGCGTGACAACTTCTCTTTCTTCGAAGTAGAAGAAGGCGAAGGCAAACGTGTAATGGATAGCATGAACGGCTTCGAAATAGAAGGACGTCGTATCTCTGTAGAGTTTGCACAAGGCAAGCAAGGCGGAAGAGGCGGCAGACGCGAAGGCGGAGGTTTCAGAGGCAGCTCTGGCGGACGCGAGAAAAGAGGTGGCTTCGGAGGAGGTCGTGAGCGTAGCGGAGGAGGAGATAAGCCTTGGAGACGCAATTCCCCAAGTCATGATAAAAACCGTAAGCGTAGATAATATCATTTTAATATAAGCGAAAGCGAAGTCGGGTAACGGCTTCGCTTTTTTGTTTTTTGTTTGTATCTTTATTTCTCATAATTAGGTGCATATTAATTATAAAACTGATTTGAATATGAGAATTACTTTAGACAATACAAAGAAAATACTTATTCACTGGGGCTCTGTTATAACGATAATATTATGTCTTATTTCAATACCCTCAGCCAATCAACACCGTGATATTCCTTTTATTATGACAGGAGGTTTTTGGGGTGCGTTCTATATCTTGTATTTTTATAATGCAAGATTTTTGTATAAAACTCACCGTTGGATTTTCTGGGGAAATATGATCTCTTTTGTAATTTATATTGCCTTTCTTATTTATTTTTTTGCTGGTTTATCACACCTCTTTGGTTTCATCGCATGTGCTACATTATTATTCTTGCATTTGTTTGCGTCCAATAAAACATTAGCGATTATACTTCAGAAAGATGAAAGCGAACTGAAGGTACAGAAGGAATAATGTTGAAGCTGGAAACACCAAATGGGGAAATGCGAGTGTTGTTACATGCTTGCTGTGCGCCCTGTTCATCTGCCATCATTGAATGTATGTTGGTGAATGGTGTGCGCCCTACTATTCTTTATTTCAATCCGAATATTTATCCTCTTGAAGAGTACGAGATACGCAAGGCTGAGAATAAACGATATGTATCGGCTCTCGGACTTGATTTTATTGATGGCGATTATGACCACAAACGCTGGCTTGAACAAGTCGAAGGTTTGAAGGACGAGCCGGAAAGGGGCAAACGCTGTATAAGATGTTTCGAGATGCGTATGCTATATACCGCTCAATATGCGGCAGAGAATGGATTTGCAATTATTACAACTACGCTCGCATCGTCTCGATGGAAGAACCTTGACGACATTTTCGCAGCCGGACGTTCCGCTGTGGAGCAATATCTGGACGTTACCTTTTGGGAACAAAATTGGCGTAAAGGCGGACTAAGCGAGCGTCGCTTAGAAATCATTGCGGAATACAATTTTTATAACCAACAGTTTTGCGGCTGCGAGTTTAGTGCAAGAAGTTCATGTAAGAAATAAGTATTATGTTTGTGTGATAGAAATTCTTTTAATAAATACATCTTATGAAAAAACAACTCCTTCTCGCTATCGTTTTCTGTGCATTTACCTTTTCCTCTTGTAATACGAATAAAGAAGAACCTCTTGCTAAGGTTATCGAACGCGGGCTTGAACGCTCTACAGTGCAAGGCTTGCGGATGGCTAAGACTTTGGAAGGGATGGACGGACAGCTACCACGTTCTATAAATCCCGACGGGACATTGCATACAGACGATTATCATTGGTGGTGTTGCGGATTCTTTCCAGGGCAGTTATGGTATTTGTACGAGAATACCCCAACGGACGAACTAAGGCGTTTTGCCGAACTATACACCGACCGTGTTGAGCCCGTAAAATATCAAACAAATACACACGACCTCGGCTTTATGCTTTATTGCAGTTATGGCAATGGTTATCGCATCACGGGCAATCCTGCATACAAAGAAGTTATGATAACCGGAGCAAATTCATTGGCTACACGATTCGATGAGAATATAGGACTTATAAAGTCGTGGGATTTTAATCGTAATGTATGGCAATATCCGGTGATTATAGACAATATGATGAACCTTGAGTTCTTTACTTGGGCAACGCGAGCTACGAACGACAGCCGATTTAGGGAAATTGCTCTTTCGCATGCCGATAAAACGATACAACATCTTTTCCGACCAGATTTTAGCAGCTACCATGTTGTATCTTTCGATACTATCACGGGCTTGCCTCATGCTAAACATACTCATCAGGGATATGCTCACGAATCAGCTTGGTCGCGCGGTCAGGCTTGGGCACTTTATGGCTATACGGTAATGTACAGAGAGACTGCACAGCCTGCCTACCTTGAGCAAGCGAAGGGAATAGCTAAGCTAATAATGAATCATCCTAATTTGCCGGAGGATAAGATACCTTACTGGGATTTCGACGACCCTGCTATTCCAAACGTACCACGCGATGCTTCTGCGGCGGCAATTATCGCTTCGGCACTTATAGAGCTAAGTCAGATGGATAATGGTCAGTTCGGCAAAGACTGCTTCACATTGGCAGAACAGCAGATACGTTCCCTTTCCTCGCCTGCATATTTGTCGGAGGTTGGAGATAATCACAACTTTATTATCATGCACGGTACCGGACATCTTCCAGGCAATTCCGAAATAGATGTACCTCTTTCTTACGGCGACTATTATTATGTAGAAGCATTGATGCGTATGAAGAGGGTATTGGGAAACAAATAATGCTGTTCGATGCTACACGAGAGAATATAGCTCGAGACATACGAAATATCCATCAAGAGGCTGAGCTACAAATCGAACTTGTAAGTCTTTCTTACAGGTTCAAATGGAAGGCAATTCACAAGTATTTCTTGTTAGTTCGAATTACAGCCTTGAATTGAAATCTCAGGCGGATGATGGTCATAAGTAATAAGAGTATGAGCATTACCTACTCCCAGCATTAGAAGCTCAACTCCTTGAAATATACAGCATCTCTAAAAAATGGTTATCTTTGCCCTACTTTATAATAGACTAATTAAAAACAAATTATATAAATGGCTTTACAATGTGGTATCGTAGGCCTTCCTAATGTTGGAAAATCTACGCTCTTTAATTGCTTATCCAATGCGAAGGCGCAATCAGCAAATTTTCCTTTCTGTACGATAGAACCTAATGTCGGTGTTATTACTGTTCCTGACGAACGTCTTAATAAACTGGCTGAAATCATCAATCCACAACGAATCATACCGACAACTGTCGAGATTGTGGATATTGCCGGATTGGTTAAAGGTGCAAGTAAGGGCGAAGGTTTGGGAAACAAATTCCTCGCTAATATTCGTGAGACTGACGCTATCCTACATGTGTTGAGATGTTTTGACGACGAGAATATTGTTCATGTCGATGGACAGGTTAACCCTATACGCGACAAGGAAATTATCGATACTGAACTTCAGATAAAAGACCTTGAAACTGTTGATGCTCGTATCACTAAGGTACAAAAACAGGCACAGACAGGAGGGGATAAGCAGGCAAAACTTATGTATGATGTTCTTGTTAAATTCAAGGAAGCTCTTGAGCAAGGTAAGAATGCCCGTTCAGTTTCTTTTGATACGAAGGACGAGCAAAAGGTAGCGTACGAGCTATTCCTTCTTACAAGCAAACCGGTGTTGTATGTTTGCAACGTAGATGAGGCGAGTGCGGTTAACGGAAATAAGCACGTTGACGCTGTCCGTGATATTGTAAAAGATGAGGATGCGGAAATCCTTGTTGTTGCAGCCAAGATTGAAAGCGAGATTGCAGAGTTTGAAACGTACGACGAACGTCAGATGTTCCTTGCTGAAATCGGACTTGAAGAATCAGGCGTAGGACGTCTTATCAAGGCTGCATATAAATTGTTGAACCTTGAAACATATCTTACCGCAGGTGTGCAGGAAGTTCGTGCGTGGACTTATGTGAAGGGCAGCAAGGCTCCTCAATGTGCCGGTGTAATTCATACTGATTTCGAGAAAGGTTTCATTCGTGCAGAGGTAATAAAGTATGCTGACTTTATCGGCTACGGTTCTGAAGCAGCAGTGAAAGAGGCTGGCAAGATGAGTGTGGAAGGAAAAGAATACGTCGTACAAGATGGCGACATTATGCACTTCCGCTTCAACGTATAAGATATAACTTAGAATTAAGCAAAAGGGGCTATCCGCAAAGTGTCGGATAGCCCCTTTTTGACATATTAACGGATGAAAAGCAGTTCGCGATACTTTGGCAATGGCCACATTTGGTTGTCGACCATTAACTCCAAGTGATCAATGTGGTCGCGGATTGTATCAAGATACGGAACAACATTATCATGATAAGCAATCGCGCGTTCACGCATATCAGAGATGTTATTTGCTTTCTTGCGTTCCTCTATCATTTCTTCTACCATGCGACTTACAGCATTGATATGCTCGGAAATCTTGCGGGTTAGTCTGCGTGGTTCAGCCGAAAGCATTTCGTATTCTTCGCCCTCAAAGGTTTGCTTTAGCTTAGCCAGATTTTCCAATAATACTGATTGATAACGAATGACTACCGGTATGATATGATTGAGTGATAAGTCTCCCAACACACGAGCTTCAATTTGTACCTTCTTGATATATATTTCCCACTTAACCTCGTTGCGGGCTTCGAGCTCTTTCCTGCTTAATACACCTGTTTCTTCAAACATACGGATTGTCTCAGGTTTCAGGTAAGCGTCGTATTGCAGAGGCACACTTGTCTCGCAATCAAGTCCGCGCTTTGCAGCCTCTTCCCTCCACTCGTTGCTATATCCGTTGCCATCAAATCGGATTGGCTTGGACTCCTTAATATATGCTTTCAGCACTTCGTATAGAGCCTCTTGCTTGCTCTTTCCGTTATTGCGCAAAGTCTCAACATCGTTCTTGAATTGTATCAACTGATGGGCTACGGCAGAATATAATGCCAGCATTGCTGCGGCACAATTTACAGACGAACCTGGCGCACGGAATTCAAAGCGATTGCCTGTAAAGGCGAATGGCGATGTACGATTGCGGTCGGTATTATCAAGCAAAATTTCAGGAATTTGTCCGAAACCAAGAGCTAAGCGTTTCTTGCTGTCCATATTGATTGCATCCTCGATAGAGCTATTCTCGAACTCGTCCAACACATTGGAAACGTGTGTGCCGAGGAATGATGAGATAATCGCAGGAGGAGCTTCGTTAGCACCTAGTCGATGAGCATTAGTTGCCGACGCGATACTTGCCTTCAGCAAAGCATTGTTCTTATAAACTGCCATCAATGTATTAACAATGAAGGTGATGAATAGAAGATTATCCTCCCTTGTTTTCCCTGGAGAAAATAGATTGATGCCAGTGTCTGTTCCCATCGACCAATTGCAATGCTTACCCGAGCCATTCACGCCCATGAAAGGCTTCTCGTGTAAAAGTACACGGAAATTGTGTTTGTGTGCGACACGTCTCATGATCGACATGATAAGCTGGTTATGGTCGTTAGCAAGGTTTGCTTCCTCATATATCGGAGCCAATTCAAATTGGTTCGGAGCAACTTCGTTATGGCGAGTCTTAACTGGAATACCCAAGCGATAACTTTCTATCTCCAAGTCCTTCATAAACTCTTGCACCCTCGAAGGTATTGAGCCGAAATAATGGTCGTCAAGCTGTTGATTCTTCGCACTCTCATGCCCAAGTAATGTGCGCTCGGTAAGTGATAAATCAGGACGGGCAGAAAATAAATCCTCATCAACAAGGAAATATTCTTGTTCCCAACCAAGGAAAGTCGTTATGCTGTTTACATCATCCTTGAAGTAAGCGCAAACATCTTTTGCTGCCTTATTAAGCGTTTCGATTGAACGGATAAGCGGAGTTTTATAGTCCAACGCTTCGCCGGTGTAGGCGATAAAGATTGTAGGAATACATAAAGTCTCATCTACGATAAAAGCAGGTGATGACGGATCCCAAGCAGAATAACCACGTGCCTCGAAGGTATTACGAAGTCCACCGTTAGGGAAGCTCGAAGCATCAGGCTCCTGCTGAGCGAGTAATTTACCACTGAACTCCTCGATAAGTCCGCCGTTGCCATCATGTTCGACAAAGGCGTCGTGCTTTTCAGCCGTTCCGTCTGTCAAGGGTTGAAACCAGTGTGTGTAATGCGTCACACCCTTTTCGAGTGCCCACATACGCATACCTGCGGCTACGTGATTTGCGACTTCGCGGTCGATAGGAGTACTATTGTCAATCGACTGCGTGAGCTTTGCATAAGTTTCTTTGGTAAGATACTTCTTCATCGCATTGCGATTGAATACATTCTCTCCGAAAAAATCAGAGACTTTCTGTTCGGGAATGAAAGCCGATACCGCTTTGCGGTTTGATGCTCTCTCTACAGCGTTAAAACGGGAGATAGACATTGCTTCTTATTGATTATTATGTTTGTTATACCGTCTGCAAAGATACGTTTTTTTCAGAGAGAAATACCTGAAAAAAGCTATTTGTACCTTACCTCTATATGTTTAACTTTGCATTACGAAAAGAGTATTAGTTTTTAATAAATAAGAAGTAGAAGATGGGATATAATTATCCAAAGGAAATTGCGATTTATTTTAGAGATTCAGGGTTAATAAAAGGAAGCATGCCGGTTTCAAGGTTTATGGTACTGGCAATATTGGGTGGAGCATTTATATCGCTTGGCGGACTGCTGACTGTGATCGTTGCCGGAGGAATACCGGGTATAGGTGCAGAGAACCCAGGTTTGATAAAACTTGTAGCAGGAGCATTATTCCCTGTCGGACTTATAATGGTAGCAGTATCAGGAGCTGATCTTTTCACCAGTGATTGTACAGCAATGACTTTGCCATACCTTCAGAAGCAGATAAGCATCAAAACTCTTATTAAGGTGTGGGTTCTTTCCTACCTTTTCAATTTCGTGGGGGCACAATTGATTGCGTATGTCTTTGTTGCGGAAACAGGACTTTTATACGGTGACTCGCTCGAATACTTATATAATTACACAGATAAGAAGATGAATCAGGACTTCCTAAGTGTATTTATTAAAGGTGTAGGTGCAAACTGGTTAGTATGTCTTGGTATGTGGCAAGGCTATGCCGCAAAAGATGTCGTAGGCAAATGCATAGGAATCTGGATACCGGTAATGATATTCGTTACGCTCGGCTTCGAACACTCAATCGCTAATATGTTCTTCATCCCGACAGCCATCTACATGGGCTCAAGTATAACATGGGGTGAATTCATTATAAACAACCTTATCCCCGCAACGATAGGCAACATCATAGGCGGTGTAGTATTCGTAGCCTGCGCATATTGGTTCGTTTATATGAGGGAAAATAAACCGCAATCAGAAAAATAAATTAGGTAGTTCTTTAATCTACTTCGCTGTACAAATTCTCCTTACGAAAGGTAGTAGGATATAAACATATATATCATCATACCTATGATATCATTCGTAATGGTTATAAAGGGACCTGTCGCGAGGGCAGGGTCTATACCTATCTTCTCTAGAGTAATTGGTACTACTGTGCCGAATACACTGGCGAACATTACCACAGCAAAAAGGCTGAGTGATACAGATGCGGTGATACCACTATCGCCAAGCATAAAGTAGTTGTAGACAAACACAAGCAAGCTGATTGTGCTGGCGTTGATTAGTGATACTAAAGAGTCCTTTATCAGTTGAGGCACGATATTCTCTGGCTTCAATGTTTTATTCGCAAGACCTTGTACCACGATTGCTGAGGATTGTATACCTACGTTACCGCCTGTTCCTCCGATTAATGGGATGAACAATGCCATCTTTGGATTAGATGCGAAGCTGCTTTCAAAATTACCGAGTATTACCGAGTTCCCGATACCGCCAAGCATACCGATTAGCAACCAAGGCAAGCGGGCTGCTGTTTGAAGCAATACGTTGTCGGTTGTTTCTACGTCTTGAGAGATACCGGATGCTAATTGGTAGTCACGTTCGTGTTGTTCACGTACTTCGTCCATAACGTCATCAATCGTGATTCGCCCAACAAGTCTGCCGATGCTATCTACAACAGGTAGTGCAACTAAGTCGTACTTCTCGATAGTTTGTGCCACTTCCTCTACACTTGTGTTTTCGTGTACTATAATCGGCTCTTTCTTCATTACGTGCTTAATCTTTGACACGGAAGGACTTGTTATCAATCGCTTCAGTGGAAGAACACCCTTCAGGCGTTCATCGTCGTCGATTACATATACGTAATATATCTCGTCTACTTCTTCTGCTTGCTGGCGCATCTCGTCGATACACTGTGGCATACTCCAATTTTCGTTTACGACGATCATTTCGGTACCCATCAACCCCCCTGCGGTGTCTTCATCGTACTTCAATAGGTCTACGATATCACCTGCCTGTTCTACGTCTTGTACGTGGGATAGGATTTCTTCCTGACGCTCTTCATCCAGTTCTCGCATCAAATCAACCGCGTCGTCCGTCTCCATATTGTCGACAAATTGGCGTGCGATTATTTCGTTAGGAAGTTCTTTAAGCAGTTTATGACGATCTTCCTCGTCAAGTTCCATCAATACGTCTGCCGCTTTTTCCCCATCAAGAAGCATATAGAGGAAGATTGCCTCTTTTAGATCAACTTCTTTATATAGTTCAGCGATGTCGGCAGGGTGGAGGTCGTGAAGTAGTTCTTTTGCTTTCTCCTCGTCCTTTGTATTTATAATGTTGCGGAAGTTTTCAATATATTCCTTAGTTAGTTCAACCATGGTAGCCTTGTTTTATTCCGGCTTCTCTACTACCGGATTACGTTTCAGATTTCTTTCTACTATCTCAGTAAGTTCAACGAATTGCTCAACGGAGAGTTGTTCTGGACGCTTATCAAATACTGCCAATTTGTAATCGGGACAATCTTTTCCAAGAATTGGGCGAATCGAATTGCGTATCGTCTTTCGTCGTTGGTTAAAGGATGTTTTGACAACTGTCTTAAACAGTTTTTCATCACACCCTAACTCCGTTCGCGAGTTGCGTGTGGCTCGTAGCACGCCGCTTTTGACTTTCGGCGGAGGGTCGAACACGGTCTCGTCGACAGTAAAAAGATATTCCACATCGTACCATGCTTGCAGTAATACGCTGAGTATGCCGTAGGTTTTACTGCCCGGTCCGGCAGCTAATCGTTCGGCAACCTCTTTCTGCAACATACCTGAACAGCAAGGAATCTGCTCCCGATAGTCGAGTACCTTAAAGAATATCTGGCTGGATATATTATATGGATAGTTCCCTATAACACAGAACTGCTCAGGGAAAATATCAGTAAGATTAAGTTTGAGGAAATCACCTGCAATGATACGCCCTTTTAATTCAGGGAAGTTTTCATTGAGATATTCTACAGATTCATTGTCAAGTTCAACAACAGAAAGGTTATGATTAGCATCCAATAAGAAACGAGTGAGTACCCCCATCCCCGGTCCGATTTCGAGGACGGGTGTGTTGTTATATGCTGATAATGTGTCGGCTATACGTTCGGCTATTTGCAAATCTTTCAAAAAGTGTTGCCCTAGCGCCTTCTTTGGTTTCACTACTCTCATCCACTTCTGTATTGTAATCCGTTAGTTTATAAAAATTGCTTATATTTGCAACTTCGCAAAAGTACAAAATAAATTTAGTATCCTTTGTAAATATGGATTATAAAAGCATTCTACGCACAACTGTAAAGGTCTTTGTTCCTCTAACCTGTGGTCTTCTTCTTCTTTGGTTTCTTTATGGTAAGATGGATTTAAATGAAATAATGAATGTTGTTCGTAAAGGGGTACGTTATGATATAATTATTTTTTCCTGCATATTCTGCCTTTTCGCAAATACTATACGAGCATATCGCTGGGGTCTGCTAATCGAATCGTTGGGAGAGAAGTATAAAACCAGCAATGTGGTTTGTGCTGTTCTTGGCAATTACGCTCTTAACCTTGTCTTGCCTCGTTTGGGTGAGGTGTGGCGTTGCGGAGTCATTGCCAAGTACGAAAAGATATCTTTCACAAAACTATTAGGTACGTTGTTCGTTGACAGGATAAGTGATAGCATAATGGTTGGGTTTATCACACTGTTTATATTTATTTTCAATATTAAATTCTTCAGAAACTTCTTCGCTAGCAATCCTGAACTACTGGAGGGCTTCAAGGATATGTTCAGTTCTATCTGGGTTTATGCTTTGATTGTCTTCATTGTGATATTTGTATGGTTTATGTTTGCTCGTATGGGCGATTCAAAATTAGTGCAGAAGTCGAAGGGTATGCTTCAGAATATCTGGGCAGGTATTAAGAGTATCTGGCTGATGAAGCATAAAACACGCTTTATCTTTCAGACATTACTTATCTGGGCTGGCTATTTCTTTTATTTCTATGTAACGTTTTATGCTTTTGACTTTACAAGCGACCTAAGTATAGGCGTCGGTCTTATTGCATTTACGATGAGTAGTATTGCTGTTGCTGTTCCCGTACAGGCAGGCATTGGCCCATGGCACTTTATGGTAATAGCTACCCTCGTTTTGTTCGGAGTAAAGGAAACAGATGCTGCTGCATTTGCCTTAGTCGTTCATGCTATTCATACAATATGGGAAGGTTTGTGTGGTTTGGTATGCGTTATCCTTCTTCCTATTATCAATAAAGAACGCATCCTTCCTGCAAATAGCTAAGATTGGTAAAAGATGATAAACAAAAAAGGTATCCGAGAAATCTTCGAATACCTTTTCTGTTAATATTACTGTCTTTTCTTTTAGAACATCGCGATTAAGTCATCAACTGTGACCAATTGTTGTTCGCCTGTTATCATGTTCTTCAGGTTTATTTTTCCTTCTGAGATTTCTGTTTCACCTACTATTGCTACATATGGGATTTTCTTTGTGTCGGCGTATCCCATTTGCTTTTTCATCTTTGCGCTTTCAGGGAATAACTCCGTGCGTATTCCTGCTGCGCGTATTTTTGCGATGACTGGTAATAGATGGTTTTCCTCTTTTTCGCCGAAGTTAACGAACAGCACTTGTGTAGTCAGAAGAGAATCCGCAGGGTATAATTCCAGTTGATTAAGGACGTCAAAAATGCGGTCTGCACCGAAGGATATACCTACGCCAGAGACTCCGTCCATTCCGAACACTCCTGTGAGATTGTCATAACGACCGCCTCCTGTGATGCTTCCTATCTGAACGTCTAATGCCTTCACTTCAAAGATTGCTCCTGTGTAATAATTTAGTCCGCGAGCCAGAGTTAAATCTAATTCAATATCGGCAGTCATCTGGGTAGAGCTTAATTTATTCAGAATGATTGCTAACTCTTCAACACCTTTAAGTCCGACTTCCGACGATGCCAGAACTTTGTTTAGCTGTTCTATCTTTTCAAAGTTTGTTCCTGATAACTGAATAATTGGCTGCAAACTTTCAATTGCTTTTTCCGAAAGTCCTTTCGAACGAAGTTCCTCGTTTACATTGTCCAAGCCAATCTTATCAAGCTTGTCTATTGCAACGGTGATATCAATAATCTTATCTGCCTCACCGATAATCTCAGCAATACCGGTTAGAATCTTGCGGTTATTTATTTTGATAGAAACGCGTATGCCAAGGCGGTGAAATACTTCGTTCATTATCTGAACCAATTCGACCTCGTTCATCAAGGAGTCTGAACCTACTACGTCGGCATCACATTGGAAGAATTCGCGATAGCGTCCCTTCTGCGGACGGTCGGCACGCCATACCGGTTGTATCTGATAGCGCTTGAAGGGGAAGCTGATATCGTTGCGATGTTGCACAACGTAACGAGCGAATGGGACGGTTAGGTCGTAGCGCAAACCCTTTTCACAAGCCTTTGCCGCGAACTTCACAGCATTGCGCTCCTTCAAATCCTCATCGTCTACACCTGAGAAACAGTCGCCTGAGTTTAATATCTTAAACAATAGCTTATCGCCTTCCTCGCCATATTTCCCCATCAAAGTAGATAGATTTTCCATAGCAGGAGTTTCTATTTGTTGGAAACCATAGAGGTGATAAACTTCGCGGATTGTGTTGAATATGTAGTTACGTTTCGCCATTTCTTCCGGCGAAAAATCTCGTGTACCTTTTGGTATTGATGGTTTCTGCATCCCTCGTTGTTTTTTTTTATTTCTAAGTCGCAAAGGTAATATTTTATCCAATACCGAACACTCTACAAGATTTAGGTTCACTCCTACACAAGAAGTGAATCTATTTTTGGTCCTGTAGGGACCCATGAACCTAGCCCAACGGCTTTAGCCTTGGGTTTTAATGTATCCCGCATATATTTTGTGTGCTGTAAGTACGCCGGATACAGATTTACGGCGTACTTACAGCACGCATTCGTTTATCGTATTATGAGACCCAAGGCTAAAGCCGTTGGGCTAGTATCAATCGTCCCTGTAGGACGAAAAGACATTCACTATTACACAAATAGTGAACGTAATCATTGTCTTGTGACAATGCAATGGCACAGCTGTGACAAAGTAATGGCACGGTCGTGACAAAGCATTGTCACAAGCGTGCCATTACATTGTCACAAAGGGAGCATAATGATTAGGTGTAAGAGAACCCGGTATGGTGTCCAAAAAAGGAACACTTTACTGAACACAATACTCGCAGGGGCGAGACTATACAT
>JGI996J12353_1000157_pt1 | contig 19371 bp, 16 predicted proteins | sample IntmicLarv5ML5BL_FD_12353 | JGI IMG/M metagenome (IMG submission 12353) | reverse complement strand
GCGTTCATATCAGCATATTGTATCAGCCGTTTTTCCGGATCATTCGCTAAAGTTGCTTCCCGCATATCCAGAAAAGCCTTTCCGTATCCGGCTTCATTTCCTAACGACCACATTACTACGCAAGGAAATTGTCGGCTACGAATCACCATGCGTTTCATCCGGTCGACACAGGCGATACTCCATTCCGAATTGTCGCCCGGCAGATTTTTCCGGTGATAACTTAGTCCGTGTGATTCAACATTAGCCTCATCCATGACCATTATGCCGTATTGGTCGCATAATTCGTACCAGCGCGGATCATTGGGATAATGGGCATTTCTCACAAAATTGACATTGCCTTGTTTCATCAATTCCAAATCTCGAATCATACTTTCTTTGCTAATCGTCCATCCTTGATCCGGCTCAAATTCGTGCCGGTTAACTCCTCTTGCTTTGAATTTTTTACCATTCAGAAAAATCGTATTTCCTTTGATTTCCATTTTTCGGAAAGCCACCGGCAACTTATAGGCTTCAACTTCTTCGCCATTATTCAGTAATTGAACATAGACAGTGTATTGTAATGGGTTTTCATCGTACCATAATTCAACTTTTCCCAAATTGATTTCCGGCAAAACAATTTCTTTTCCAATACCGGAACGAAAGTGCTCTAAATTTCTTATTTGATTGTTGAGCATTTCTTTCCCAAAAGGATCAATTACTGATATTTGCAATGAATAGTCTTTTTTAGCTTTATTCGTGAAATTAGCTGGAGTATAATGCAATAGGAGTTTTCCATTTTGATTTTGAAGATTAATTTCCGGTTGCGTATAAATATCCCAAAGTGTAACTTCCGGAACAGCGCGAATATAAACATCTCTGTATATTCCGCTTAATCGCCAATAATCTTGATCTTCCAAATAAGAACCGTCACAATATTTGTAGGTTTCAATAGCAACTTCATTTTCCGTTGGAAGTAAATATGGGCTGATGTCAAACTCAGCGGGAAGGCGGGAATCTTGCGAATACCCAACTTTTTCGCCATTGATCCAGACAAATGTTCCCGAGCTGGCTCCTGCTAAATGCAGAATGATTCGTTTTCCGTCCCATTCTTTGGGAACAGTAAATGTACGCCAGTAAGACCCAACCGGATTTCGTTCGTTGTATGTGGTAAATCGTTTGTCCGGTTCGTCCATTACAAACGGTGGATTGGTTTTAAATGGATAAGTGGAATTAGTATAGATTGGTGTTCCGTATCCTTGGCGTTCCATTGTGGAAGGAACTGTAATTACAGACCAAGAATCGACAGAATAATCCGTTTTGTAAAAATTGACAGGGCGAGATTGCGGCTCCGGCGACCAATGAAATTTCCAATTGCCGTTTAATGATTTCACCCAAACGGAATGATCGTAATTGGTTATTTTTGCATGAGCCAAATCGGGAGCCGGCCAGATAGCCGTTCTCGCAGGCAATTTGTTACTGGCAATAATCGTTGCATCTTGAATTTCAGCAGGGATTTGAGCAAATCCGCTAAAAGCAAAAACTAAGTATGTAAATACAACAGCAAATCGGTACATATTTTTATTTTTTGAAATCATATTTTAGAGATAATTTTCTATTTTCCTTTTATACGTTTTATTTCTTTGTCAAAGTCAGATTCAAACAAGCTGTCTTGAATCATGCGATATTTCTCAAATTCGCTTTCTGCAAAAGATTTTGCCACTGTTCTGTAATATATCACGATCATCAGCAGTACTGTTGTGAATTTGCAAAGATTTCTTTTTAGACATACCATTATTTTTTTTGATTCGTCAAATTACTAATGTGTTTTGCAAAAATAGGGATTAAATCCAACAAATTCATCTTTGTTTATTATTTAATTTTCAACAGAATACCCGCATCGGCAGTTTGAGTATTATTGTTTCCAAATTTTTGCTTCAAGATTATTCTTCAAGAAACTTACAATATTGCCCCAACCTTCCAAATTTGGTGCGTCATATCCCCATACTTGTAAATATTCATAATTTGAGAGCAAATAATACTGTACCGATATGTTTAAAGTTTAACATTCATAACCAACCGCGAGAGACACTCAAATAATGCTTCTGTTGTGTCATTATTTTAGGTAGAAAAAGTTGATTGGACATACTTTTTCACACGATTCACTTGGAATATTGCTGTCAGGGTTCCAAGTAAACATATTAAAGCGGTTACAACATACATGGAGACATATATACCAAATTTTTTGTCGAATTTTATATAAAACTCGGCATAATTTATTGCAATTTTTTGAAGTATACCTTCTGAGTTTGAAAATAAATATCTGTAACCTAAATAATTATGAATAGTCGCTTCAAACGAAGCAATTAAGTTATGGTAGCAATATACCAATAACAGAAAAAAAATAAAGAAAAGAAGTTTATTAGTTGTAATATTCTGTTTTTTATTTTCAAAATACTTGAGTATATATTTGTTTGATAATACAGCAAACGATATTGTCATTACAAGCATAGAAAAAGCCCAAAGCAGAAGTCCCTGCCACTTCCATCCAAAATATAGAATAATAGGATTTCCTTCCATTTTTAAGTCCGGAGTAGCTAAATAAGTTGTGTATAGATCTGTCCCTGTAAACATTACATATAGAAATATACAAATAGAAGGGAAAACTTGTATCTTCCAATCTTTAAAGTAGCGAATAAATAATTGTATCATTGCTTGTAGCTGTTAAATAATGGTTATCTAAAATACAAAGTTACTATATTTATCTATGTAAAATAAATTGGCTGTGAAAAACAAAGAATGAGGGTGTATCAAAAGCAAAAATAGCACCCCCAACCCCCTGAAGGGGGCTTTTGCTTACGCCTATTACCGCGCTTTGCGAAGCCCCCTTCAGGGGGTTGGGGGTAAACAACCTCTTTTGTTTATGGTAGCTTTTACCTATTCTTGAAAAATAAGTACAGAAGCATAAACAGCAATACCTTCTTCCCGTCCAACAAAACCCATTTTTTCTGAGGTTGTTGCTTTGATTGAAATATCTTCTATTTCGACTTTCATTACTTCAGCCAAGCAAGCTTTCATTTGCGGGATAGACGGATTCAATTTGGGATTTTCAGCACAGACGGTTATATCTGCATTTCCCAATTCATAATTTTTAGAGCGAATCAAATCCATTGTTTGACTCAGCAGAATTTTGCTATCAATGCCTTTGTATTCTCCTGCTGTATCCGGAAAGTGATAACCAATATCTCTCAAATTTCCAGCGCCTAATAATGCGTCACATAATGCATGGATAAGGACATCCGCATCCGAATGTCCTTTTAATCCTTTTGTATGTTGTAAACGAATACCTCCGAGCCACAATTCGCGATCTTCTGCAAATTGATGAACATCGTATCCGAAACCTGTACGTATTTTTTTCATTATCTCATCAATTCTCTCAAGCCATCCATGTCGAAGCTCAATGAAAAACGCAATGTCTGGTCTAATGGATTCGAAGGAACGGTTGAAATTAAATAAGCAACGTCCATTTGAAATGTGGTTAATTTGAATCCTGCTCCCATAGAGAAATATTGACGATTTCCTTTATTCGGATTTTCATAAAAATATCCACCACGAACAAAGAATTTTTGATCGTAAGCATATTCTCCTCCAAGAGACCACATTATTTCTCGCAATTCTTCTTTCATTCCGCCGGGCGCATCATTAAAAGACTTAAAAATACCGGACATGAATGAAGTATTCCTATAAGTTTCCAATGCTTCTTCTTTATCTGCCGGACTCAATCCTTCTGTATCCGGAGGTGTCGGAACTAAATATTTATTCGCATCTGCATTTATAGATAAAGTATTATAATCATCTAACGGAAAAAGCAAAGAAGCTCCTAATCGTAAATTGGTTGGAAGAAAAACATTTGTATGTCCTCCATCGTAAGAAACTTTATTTCCGATATTAGAAACACTAAATCCCAAACCTAAAAGACATTCGTTATTGCCCATCATTAGATAATTATTATAGTAACCGGCAATGTCAGCGGCAAAAGCGGTACCGGCTTCCATTTCTTCTATTCCTGCTCCTAAATCAGATAGGATATATCTAAAAGCAACAGCCCCAGAAAAAGTTTCTGAAAATTTAAGCGCGTAACTGAGGTCAACCGCTAATTCGTAAGGGTTAGTTATATCCATCGTTTCGCCATTCACATCAGTCATTGTAATTTCACCCAAAGAGAAAGAGCGTATGGAAGCTCCAATGGCAGAACGATCATTGTCTCCTAATTTGTAAAATCCGGACAAGTAAACTAAACCAATATCATCTACTAATGATCTTAACCAAGGAGTGTAAGTTAAGCCAATCCCTGCTTTGCTGTATGCAAATGCGTATTTTGCCGGATTCCAATATTGAGAATAAATATCCGGATCGGTTGCTGCTCCAATGTCTCCCATTGCACTACCTCTTGCATCCGGAGCAATCGTTAAAGAAGGAACTCCCGTTCGAAGAGGGTTAAATTCGCTTCTCGGGTTATCATCTGCTGCGTTTATCTGATTATTTATCAAAACAAACAACAAAGTCAATGTTATTAATTTAAGTTTATTCATTCGATTATTCATAATTTATTTTTAGTACAATAATAGCATTTAAACTAGATTCTTACTTATTTTATTGTTCCAATACAATTAATTTTTTAGATTTAGTTGCCTCTTTTCCTTCCTGAGTTTTGATTGCAGCTCGATAAACATAAACTCCCGGACTGACTCTGTTTCCCGCATTATTCGTCAAATTCCATGTTATTCGAGAAGAATTAAGGTAACTTGAAGTCGCAGTTTCCTGATGAGTCCAAATCGCGCGGCCGGCCAAATCGAAAACTTGAATTTCAATTTCTACTAAAGTTTCCGGTCGATCATAAGTTAACAAGAAATCAGTACTTTCCTTTGCTGGGCTTCCGGTAGCTGTAATATCATAAATGTGAGGTTTCAAACCTTTTACGACATTGAATGTCAAAGTGTCTGTACTCGGATTATTCAATATATCCCAAACTCGGAACACGAGTTGGTGTTTTCCGGCAGGCAAAGTTGGAATGGAAAAACGAATACTTCCGCCATTCGCATCTTGCGATTGATAGTATGTATTCAAATTATAAGTCCATGACGGATTATTATCTATACAAATTGTAATATCATGTCCTAAACCGCTTCCGGTCATATTGATTCCATCTTCATCGAATACTTCGGCTACAAAGAATGGCGTTTCATTCACATCATCTCCATCTTTAAATGATTCGGAATTTAAAAACATATAAGTAATTTCCGGACCTAAATCGCTTAAGCTAGAATCTTCATTTGTTCCCGACAATGTATATTTATCAAATGAACCGGATGCATCCAATTGAGTTTGTTCATCAAAAGCATAAAAGTTCATTTTTCCTAAATTCGTTGCATCGTACAAAATATCTAAAGGAACTCTAAAGGAAACAGAAAATCGTCCATCTTTAACCGGACTGCTTCCTTTATAGATAACATTCTGATAATCAGAAAAAAACCAATGAGCATCATCTCCACTTTGTCTGTCATCAACACTCACGGATTTAATCGTCTGTTTTCCATCAAAAACAGTAGTGTAAAATTCGCCATTAAAATCATTGATTGGGTTGCCGGCTTCATCAGCGATAAATCCTTCCAATGTTATTATATCCAATGCCCGAAAGTTAGTCACATCTGATTCCTCTGCTGATACCCCATTAACGGTTTCAAGTACAATTTTTTGCTCCGGATAATTTAATACTAAAGCCGGATCGCCCAACAAAACAAAATTCAGTTTATTGCTATCTGTCCCCACACCAATTTTACTTTTACGAAGGATATCTCCCAACGAAAGAAATTTTCCGTTTTCTTTAGTAAAAAGATTGCGCATGAACTGATTATTTATTGTCAAATTATTAGTCGAATAAACCACCCGAGAAGTTGTAAACAAAGCAATTCCGGCACTGTTTTTATTCAAAAAGACTTCCTCTCCTGCGGAAGTTACAATTCCATCAAACCAACCAAAATCGCAAGTGGCTGTAATCCACAAAGGTAGACTTTCAAATCTCATTTGGCGAATATCTGTCACATTCATCATATCTTCGCCCGACATTGCAGATGTACTTCCGTGGCCGGTATAATTCATCAGAAAACAGCCGTCTCTCAAGGTTGTTAATAATTTATTTTTGGCATCAGGATAGGTCTTTTGCCCATTCCGAGTCTCCGACTGAAACGCATCCATATAAGATTTAACAACCATATACTGAGGATGTGTATTCTCTACATAACGCGCCAATCTATCTGCTTGATCTCCATGCAAACAGAAAGTACTCGGTGGACTATCTGTATCATCTGCCGTAAAAATTAAGGTATTTTTCCATTTTCCGTAATTTTTATTATCCATGTAATTCGTTACCTTATTTAAAGCATTTTGAGCTTGTTCATAAGTACTTACAGGAAAACGACCAATTCCTAAATCTAAGACATCGCGATTTAAAGTCAAGCCTTCATTATCATCCAAAAAACCAAAATAATCGTCTGTTCCGGGAGAGAGCTCCTCGTCTACCGATCCAACGACCTGATAAGTAAGTAAATAATTTTTCGGATCTAAGTTTGATGCAGAAGAAGTTAAATGCCTATTATCAAAAATACCATCTCCATAAAGAAGAAGATATCTGGGTTTTTCGTCTTCATTTGTTGCTCGATCGTAAAACATTTTCATGAAACGGCGATAAGCTGTTGCATCCCGAGTTCCAGACGAAAATTCATTGTAAATCCACTCCGGCTGCACAACGGTAACGTGTAATCCTCGAACGTTTCGGTGTTTTTCTGCCAATGTTTCTGCGAATGGAGCATAAACTTCAGGAACGATAATTACCATATCTGTTTGAGGTAATCCATGTAAATTTTGATTTTTTACTTCGCCTACAATTTCCGGTGTTAAAAAGGATTTAGTATAATCAATCATTACATATTCCGAAATATGTTCATTTGCATTTGCTCCAAAACTCAATTTTGTTCCCTCTAAAGAAGCATTTATTTGTTTCACATTTTGAATATCCGATATATCCCAAACTAAACAAGTAGAGGAGGCATTATCTATTACATATTTCAATGCGGTTTGTGTACTTTCTTTTGAACGAAAAAAGGTATATCCATTATTATAAAATCGCAGATTTCGCGTCACATTCAAACTAATAAAATTGAGATGCGAAAGTCCTGATTGATTATAAGATACTCTTACGGTTACATTTTCTGATTTATTTCCCAACCATGGTTGTATTGAATTTCTTAGCTTCGCTTTTTCATAAGAAGAACTGCCCTTTTGTGGCATATTTAAATTTATGATTTCTTCGTCTCCTACAGATAATGTAACAAATGATGCTTCCGGTGGATAAGCTGCAAATGACAACTGAATTTGTCCCGGATCATTTGTTATTCCCGGAATATTAAAAGAAAAATTCTGATTGGGTCTTGCGGCAAAACTTTCGCCAAACAATTCTCTGCCTGAATTAAGAAGCGCAACTTGATCTAATTCATGAAGGAAATAATCATCAAAGGTGGTAAGGGTAGAAGTTGCTTCTGAATATGAATTTTGAGTAAGCATTTCTTTGGGACCGGAATCGCTTTCAGTCACAAAGTAAGATGCATAAGTCGAATAAGGATTGTTTTCGTGGACAAAAATAGTCGAGCCTAAAGTCCATTTTCTGACTCCTCGCCCATAAAATAAAAGATAATCTCCCGAATTAAATACGCCATCGCTACCTTTATTCAGCCAAACGGGAACTTCCGGAAGGTCATCGATATAAGGTTTTGTGAAATCCTGATCCAAAATCCATCCTCCATAACCATATATTTTTACTTTAGCCGGATCACCAAAACCCATTTTCCGAATATCTTCGTAAGTCAATTTATAAACGGCATTTTCCGTTACTTTCAATTGAACCCATTTTCCTTTCGAGAGAACCGATTCGGAAGCATAACGAGATCCATCATTTGCAATCTGACTAAAACACAAATGAGCAAATCCGAGAAAGGCTATCAAAAATAGTTTCAATTTAATTTTCATTCTTCTATTATTTGACATAGAAATCTAATAGTTTTTTTTCGCCAATAAATCCTTGCAAATGATCATTGATATTCACATTTCCAACACCAACGGGAGTGCCTGTAAAAATAAGGTCTCCTATTTTGAGAGTCACAAACTTACTTACATATTCTATAATTTCAGCAATCTTAAATATCATTTCTGATGTATTTCCTTGTTGTACTGTTTTTTCGTTAATATCTAAATGGAAAGATAAATTATCCATTTTTTTATCTAAATTTTCCAATTGAACAAATTCGCCTACAATGGCGGAATTATCAAATGATTTACCTAATTCCCAAGGTAATCCGTTCTTTCTCAATCTCTGAAGCAAATCGATTGCAGTCATATCAACTCCTACTGTGACTTCATCGAAATACCGAGTCGCAAATCGCTGTGCTATATTTTTGCCCAAACGATTAATTCTCACTACGATTTCCGCTTCGTATTGCATCTCCGAAGAAAAATCCGGAATATAAAAAGGCTTCCCATCTTTAAGTAATGAAGCATCTGACTTCATAAAAATAGTTGGCTCTTTTGTAATTAACGTATTCGGCAACTCTTTATTGTGAACTGCATAATTCATTCCTACGCAAATGATTTTCATTCGTTCTTTGAATTTAATTATTTTACGAGCAAAGATAATGAGAAGTGAAATAAAACTTTATCTTTGTAAGCTTTTATTTAAATACATTCTTATTAATTTATGAAAAATAGCAATAATAACTGGAAAGATCGCTTAAATGTAGTTTATTCTACAAATCCTAATTTTCAATACGAAGAAGAGGAATTTGAAGAAGCTGAAACTTCTCCGAAAGAAAAGCAATTGCTCCGAATTCAATTAGATAAAAGAAATCGAGGAGGAAAAAAAGTTACTTTGATTACCGGTTTTATCGGAAAAGAAGAGGATTTGCAAGACTTAGGAAAATTCTTAAAAACGAAATGCGGTGTCGGCGGTTCAGCGAAAGAGAATGAAATTATTATTCAAGGAGATTTACGAAATAAAGTTCTTGAAATATTACAAAAAGAAGGATACTTAAAAGCACGCATTATTTAAAATGCAAATTTTGTTAAGCGCGCAAAATGACTTACCTTTGCAGCTCAACAATTGAGATTAATCCAATATGAGAATTCACAAAGAAGGATACAAAATAATACTTATTACTTTTTGCATTTTGGCATCGCTGAATGCACTTCTCTATTATTTAGCGTCAAACACGCTATTGTTTTATTTCATTTTGGGTATTTCCGTTTTTGCATTTAGCATTATTCTCAACTTTTTCAGAAGTCCTTGCCGTGCTTGTCCTGTCGAAAAGAAAGAAAATATTGTTGTTGCTCCAGCAGACGGAACGATTGTCGTTGTAGAAGAAGTATTTGAAGCCGAATATTTTCACGAAAAAAGGCTACAAGTATCCATTTTTATGAGCGTTTTCAATGTTCATATTAATTGGATTCCTGCGAATGGAAAAATAATTCATTCGTCTCATCAAAAAGGAAGATTTATGGCTGCTTATCTGCCAAAATCAAGCACTGAAAATGAACGTTCTACGGTTGTTATTGAAAGAGAAAATGGAGAAAAAATTCTGGTTCGGCAAATTGCGGGAGCAATGGCTAAACGCATTGTTACATACGCTCAAGTAGATCAAAAATGTCAAATCAGTGACCAATTGGGTTTTATTAAGTTCGGTTCTCGTGTAGATCTTTTTTTACCTTTAGACACAGAAATTAAGGTAGAATTAGACCAAAAAGTATATGGTAATCAAACGATTATTGCTCAATTAAAATAATTCTATTATGAAAAATATTCCCAATATCATTACCTGTTTAAATCTTTTAGCAGGGTGCATGGCTTGCGTTATGGCTTTACGCTTTGATAATTTTGTAGGAGCTTTTATTTTTATTGTAATTGCCGCTTTATTTGATTTTCTGGACGGTTTTTTTGCGCGCTTATTGAAAGCCTATTCCGATATTGGAGCTGAATTAGATTCTTTGGCTGATATTGTTAGCTTTGGATTGGCTCCCAGTTGCGTTATTTACGTTTACTTGTCTCAAATAAGTGTCGGAACTCCTTACGCATTAGGTTTGCCTTTTTTTGCTTTCCTTATTGCTATTTTTTCCGGTATTCGATTAGCCAAATTTAATGTGGATACACGGCAAACAACTTCGTTTTTGGGACTTCCGGTTCCTGCAAACGGATTATTCTGGACTTCATTTATTCCTGCTATTCTTCCTTATTCGCAAATGAATCCTATTATTTCCATTGTTATCATCACGATATTAATTGTCATTTTCAGTTTATTAATGACTTCGGAAATTCCGATGTTTTCATTAAAATTTAAAAGTTATACTTGGAAAGGAAATGAATGGTCTTATTCTTTAATCTTATTATCCATTTTAATTATTGCATTATCCTCTATTGCAGGAACATTCCTATTGGGAGTGAGTTTAATTATAATTGCTTATATTGTAATGTCTTTAATTAAAAATATTGTCGAGACTAAATCATCGGAGAAAGATCTTTGTTAATTAGGTACAAAGTGTAAGGTAAACTCTTCGTTTTGTCCTAAGTTGTTTCGAAAAAAACACAGTATTTCAAAAAAAATTATATCTTTGCAATATGTCAAACATCAAGAAATGAGAAATGTATATTGATAATTACAAGAATGACTTAACTCAATTATGTATTAAAAACAAGGTAAAGTCGTTGTATGCGTTCGGTTCTGTGTTGACAAACCGTTTCAACAAAGATAGCGATATTGACTTGGTTGTAGATATTGATTCTGCAAATCCGTTGGAATACGCCGATTGTTACTTTAACCTGAAATTTGCACTGCAGGATTTGCTAAATCGTCCTGTTGATTTACTTGAGAATAAAGCCATAAGAAACAACTATTTGCGTCAGGAAATAGATAATTCCAAACAATTGATTTATGCAGGAAAATAAAGACATAAAGATTTTCCTGGAAGATATTGAAAGGTCTATCAGAGAAATATTTGATTTTTTACCAGAAAAACGGAATTTTCTTGATTTTCAGAAAGACTTGAAAACCCGTAAGGCTGTTGAACGAAATATTGAAATCATTGGTGAAGCAATGAATCGAATTATAAAAATTGACTCGCAATTTCCAATTGATGATTCACGCAAAATTATTGATACAAGAAATCGAATTATACATGGTTATGACAGTGTTTCCGAAGACGTTCTGTGGTTGATTATCGTCAATTATCTACCAAAACTCGAAAAGCAGGTAAAAGAATTATTAAATTAGCAGACTATAATTTTCTGAGTCAAAACAAAAAACATGCAGAAACAAAGATTATATATTGACACGTCTGTATTCGGTGGATATTACGATGAAGAATTTGCAGAATTTACAATTCCTTTGTTTGAAAGATTAAACAATGGGGAATTCAAATTATTATTTTCGACGGTTACACAGGATGAACTTGAAAATGCACCACTAAGAGTGCAAGATTTGGTAAAGCAATTGAAAACTGAGAGCACAGATTTTGTGGAAGTTACAGAAGAAGCAATTGATTTGGCGACAGAGTATATTAAGGAAAAAGTTGTAGGTCAAACAAGTTTTGCTGATTGCCTGCACATTGCATTGGCAACAATTAATCAAGCTGATTATCTAATCAGTTGGAATTTTAAACATATTGTAAATGTTCAGAGAATAAGAGGCTACAACGCCATTAACTTGAAAAATGGGTATAAGTTATTAGAAATTCGTTCACCAAGAGATTTTGCAAAATATGAAGACATTGATTGACAAACAGTTTGATGCTGTTAAATTTATGCGTCAACAGCGGGATAAATTAAGCGAGAAGTTATATGAGATGACGAAAAGCGAGATTATAGAATACTTCAAGAAGCGAAAATTTGAATCACAGACAAAGCCCAGTGCTTAATCATCGGAGAAAAATCTTTTGCATCTTAAATTATGGATTGCATTATTTTCCAATTGATTCGCTTTTAGTTGATAAATTCGCCACAAATTATTTGCATACTATCATGGTTTCTTGTAGAAGAATATCTAAATTTGTAATTTATATAACTTTATTAGTTTAGAAACTAAATAATAATACCATGAAACATTTCTTCTTACTCATTTTTGTTTTAATTTCTTTCTCTCTTTTTTCTCAATCGAATAATTTTTGGGAAAACCCAAGCATTGTAGATGAAGGAAAAGAACCTGCAAGAGCGTATTTTATGCCTTATTCTTCTCAAGCGGAACTGCAAAAAGACAATAAATTTGAATCGTCTTTTGTACAATCGTTGAATGGCACTTGGAAATTTAAATTTGTAGAAAATGTTTCGCAACGTCCTGCAAATTACTACGAAATGAATCTTAATGAAACCGAATGGAAAGATATTCAGGTTCCGGGAAGCTGGGAAACGCAAAACTTTGGCGTTCCGGTATATTCGAATATTCCTTATATATTTCCGCCCAATCCTCCTTATTTGGATAATGAAGACTTGCCAATTGGCAGCTATCGTCTTTGGTTTGAGACTCCGGAAACATTCAACGAAAAAGAAATTTTTCTTTATTTTGGGTCTATTTCGGGAGCGGCAACAATTTATCTCAATGGAACAAGAATCGGTTATTCGAAAGCAGCTAAAACTTCAGCAGAATTTAATGTAACTCCTCATTTGAAAGCCGGAAAAAATCTTTTAGCAGTGCAAATTTTCAAATGGAGCGATGCTTCTTATTTGGAAGATCAGGATTTTTGGAGATTAGCCGGAATAGAAAGAGATGTGTTATTAATTGCCCGTCCGAAAGTTTCTATCGACGATTTTTTCATTGTTAGCGATTTGGACAATAATTACAAAAACGGTTTATTTAATGTTGATATTCGCATTCGCAATTTCGATGATTCTCCTGCGAAAAACTACAAATTACGAATGAATTTATTGGATGAAAACCGAAAAAAAATCGTTTCTAAAGATTTTTCAATTGGAAATATTCCTGCTAAAAGTACAGAATCCGTTTCTTTTTCTTCTAAAGTTAATAATCCTAAAAAATGGAGCGCAGAATATCCCAACTTGTATTCTGTTGAATTTGAATTATTGAATAATACCGGAAACACTTTGGAATGGGCAGGTTGCAAAACCGGTTTTAAAAAAGTAGAAATAAAAAATGCTCAATTGCTTTTCAACGGAAAACCCATTTATATCAAAGGAGTTAACTTACACGAACATCACGAATATTATGGTCATTATGTTGATTCGGAAACTCGTTTGAAAGATTTGCTATTGATGAAGCAACACAATATCAACGCGATTCGGACAAGTCATTATCCGCAACCTCCTGAATTTTATCAACTTTGCGATAAATACGGTTTTTATGTCGTAGATGAAGCCAATATTGAAGTTCACGCTTTAGACAATTTTGACAGGAATCGACATCCAGCATTTGTAAAAGATTGGTCCGGACAATTTTTAGATCGAACCATTCGAATGTTTGAGCGAGACAAAAATTTCCCTTGTATTTTTAGCTGGTCTTTGGGAAATGAAACGGATTTGGGTCCAAATCTGGAAGAAACTTACAATTGGTTGAAGAAAAATGACAAAATCAATCGCCCAATTCAAGCAGAACGCGCTTTTGAAGGTCCATTCACAGACATTATTTCGCAAATGTATCATTCCATTGGTCAAATGATTGAATATGCGACAAATCCAAACAGCAATCGTCCTTATATTCAATGTGAATATGCTCACGCCATGGGCAACAGTACCGGAAATCTTCAGGAATATTGGGATACTTTTATGAAATATCCAAAATTGCAAGGTGGATTTATTTGGGATTGGGTCGATCAAGGTTTGGCAAAAGAGGATGAACAAGGACGAAAATACTGGATATATGGAGGCGATTGGGGCGGTCATAAATGGACACACGATGAAAATTTCTGTGCAAACGGATTGATTAATGCCGATCGCACGGTTCATCCGGCAATACACGAAGTAAAAAAAGTGTATCAATCCATTTGGATGAATGCCAATTCAATTCAAGAAGGTTTAATTAATGTTCAAAATCATTTCCTTTTCACAAATCTGAATGAGTATGATTTTGCTTGGGAATTATACGAAAACGGTGAACAAATTGAATCCGGAAAATTAAATATTGAACTGGCTCCGTCTTCTTCTAAAGCATTTAAAATTCCGTTCAATCAAGGACTTATTTCAAAAGAAAAAGAATATTTTCTTATTGTAAAAGCTCTCAATCGAATTGCAACAGATTTAGTTCCGGTTGGATATGTCATTGCGGAAGAGCAATTTTCGCTTGCTTCTGAGTTTATTAATCCGAACAAATCTGCTGCGATTACAGGCGATTTAGTTGTAGAAGAAACGGATCATATTATTGCTTTTTCTTCCGGTGATATCAAAGGAAAAATTAATAAAAGAAATGGGCAGTTATCCGAATATTCTTACAAAGGAAAAGCATTAATTACACAAGCGCCTATTCCTAATTTTTGGCGGGCTCCTATCGATAACGATTTCGGGCAACAACTTCAACGAACTTCAAATGTTTGGAGAACAGCAGGCGAATCAATGAAAACAAGCCAAGTGAATATCGAAAGTCAATCAAATGGCGAATATGTGATTACAGTCAATCAAATAATCAATTATCTCAATATCCCTTATACGATACAATACCATTTACATAAAAATGGTTCGGTAAAAGTTACGGCTCAAATGGATATGACAGGAAAAGATCGTCCGGAATTGCTGCGTTTTGGAATGAAAATGCAATTACCGAAATCGTTCGACAACGTGGAATATTATGGTCGCGGACCTTGGGAAAATTATCAAGATCGCAACACTTCTGCTTTTGTCAAAAAATATCAATGTAAAGTCAATGACTTGAATTTCGATTATATCCGTCCTCAAGAAAACGGATACAGAACTGATGTTCGCTATGTTGCATTTACAGATGCCGGCGGTTTTGGCGTTCGCTTTGAATGTACTGATAATTTGATTTCTTTCAATGCTCGACACAATACAGATGAAGATTTAGATCCCGGATTAACAAAAAAACAACAACATTCCATTGATATTGATCCCAGAAATATTTTAGCAGTAAACATTGACCTCAAACAAATGGGAGTCGGCGGCGACAACTCTTGGGGAGCAAAACCGCTGAATCAATACCGTCTCTTGAATGATGTTTATTCTTATTCTTACATTATTTCAGTAATTAAATGAAAAAAAAGTCTCAACCAATTTTAGAAAAAGTACTAATAACAGGAATTGCAGCGGAAGGAAAAGCAATTGCTAAATGGGACGATCGCATCGTCTTTATTCCCTTTGTCGTTCCGGGAGATATTGTTGACATTCAAATTTCCAGAAAAAAAAGCAGTTATGCGGAAGGAAAAGCAATTCACTTTCACGAATATTCGGCACAAAGAACAGACGCTTTTTGCGAACATTACGGAATTTGCGGTGGATGCAAATGGCAAATTCTTCCTTATTCCGAACAAATACGCTATAAACAACAACAAGTTATAGACAATCTTACTCGCATTGGGAAAATAGAATTGCCGGAAATATCCCCGATTTTAGGTTCCGAAAAAACGCAGTTTTACCGGAATAAATTAGAATATACTTTTTCAAATAAACGTTGGAAGACATTAGAAGAAATTCAATCCGATGAAGAATTCAAGGATATAAATGCTTTGGGATTTCACATTCCCAAAATGTTTGACAAAGTGCTGGACATTCGTAAATGTTGGCTGCAAGCTGAACCATCCAATTCGATTCGGTTGGCAATAAAAGATTTTTGTCTTCAGAATGGCTATACTTTCTTTGACTTAAGGAATCGTGGAGGCTTGATGCGCAACATTATCATCCGAACTTCAACAACCGGAGAAGTAATGTTGATTGTTGTATTTTACGAAAATGAGCCGGAACAAATAAAAGCTTTGCTAACTCACATTGCAGAACAATTTCCGGAAATCAGTTCATTGTTGTATATCATCAATGAAAAAGCCAATGATACAATAACGGATCAAGAGGTGCTTGTTTTTAAAGGAAAAGATCACATTTTTGAAGAAATGGAAGGTTTGAAATTCAAAATCGGACCTAAATCTTTTTATCAAACGAACAGCGAACAGGCTTATAATTTGTACCAAATCACCCGAGATTTTGCCGGGCTGACCGGAGAGGAATTGGTTTACGATTTATATACGGGAACGGGAACAATTGCGAACTTTGTGTCCCGCCAAGCGAAGCAAGTAATTGGAATTGAATATGTTCCGGAAGCAATTGAAGATGCTAAAGTTAATTCCGAAATTAATGGAATTACGAATACTTTATTTTTTGCCGGAGATATGAAAGATTTATTAAATACTGCTTTCATTGAAGAATACGGTCGTCCGGATGTGATTATTACTGATCCTCCCCGTGCAGGAATGCATGACGATGTGATTGAAACGATCTTATTTGCTGAACCTCAACGAATTGTGTATGTAAGTTGCAATCCGGCAACACAAGCAAGGGATTTGAGTTTATTAAGCAGCAAATATAAAGTAGCGAAAGTTCAACCGGTGGATATGTTTCCGCATACGCATCATGTGGAAAATGTGGTGCTTTTGACTCGTGAATAAAAATATCCTCAACAGATAAAAAAAATGCGATAATTTAGGAAATATTAAAAAAATCATATACATTTGAAGCGAATTGAATATGACGAGGAAAAAGTAATCTTACCTGACATACAACAAAGATATTCAGCTACATAAAGAATTAAAAGAAGGTAATATTATTTAGACTCGTCTTTCGCGTTGTTAATTAATTACTATTTTTAATTTTATTTCCATTATGAAAACACGATTTTTATTTTATTTGTTGGGAGTACTTTTTTTAGTCTCCTGTGAAAATTCTCCACTTAATGATGATGGAGAAAAAATTATTGATGAAAATCTTCCTCCTATCGAAGATGCAATTGTTAAGGACATTGTAAAAAAAGATGTCTTTGCCGGCTATGCGCAGAAAGGCCCGTTTATCAATGGCTCGTCTGTGTTGATTCTTGAATTGGATACAAATTTAAATCAAACAGGAAAAAGTTATTCAACCAGCATTGTTAATAATCTGGGAGCTTTTGAGAAAAAAAACATCGAACTTATTTCTAATTATGTTCAGTTGAAAGTTGATGGCTATTATTTTAATGAAATAACCGGAAAGCCTTCAACAGGACAAATATCATTAACCGCTTTAGTTGATGTTGCAGATATAGAATCTGCAAATATTAATGTATTGACTCATTTGGAAAGAAACCGTGTTGAATATTTGGTAAAAGAGGAGAATATTCCTTTTGTGGAAGCAAAGCAACAAGCGCAGAGAGAAATTTTACGCATTTTTAGTCTGGAAATGCCGGATATAACGGATTCTGAATCTCTGAATTTGACAGACGATGCAATTCTTTTGGCTATTTCTTGTATTTTACAAGGAACATTACCTCCTGCTAATATGATAGAATTAATGTCTGATATTAGTTTCGATATTGCCACAGATGGAATTTTAGATGATTTAAGCTTAGGGTCTAAATTAATAGATAATGTTTGGATGATGTCATTACCTGCTATTCGAAAGAATGTAGAACAAAAATACGCAGAAAAACTGGAAATAATCATTCCTGATTTCGAACAGTATATAATTGAATTTCAAAACAATACAACTTACACACGCGACAAATCGCTTATTCATTATCCGGCGGAAGGTTCTCACGGAAAAAACATTTTATCTGATGAAACAGAGTTTATTAAACAAGGAGTTCGATATTCTATGAAAGCTGAATTACCGGAGGGCTCCAGTTTGAAAATTGTATTGAAAGGCGATGGTTGGTCTTATACAGCGCTCCCTCAGCCTATTAATTGGTTTGTGAATGCATACGACGAGAAAAACAAAAGTCAGGTATTTACAGTGACTAAGGCAGAAGAGCTGAATGACATACAGGTTGAATTTCATAGTGCAACTCTCAACGAAGAAGATAACATGTATTATATTACAATCGAATATTATGAGAATGATGCACTTGAGCCTACTCGCGTCAGACAAATGAGATTACAGTCAAAAAAATAAAAATTAAGGGCGCTGAAAGGCGCCCTTAATGCAGAATCTCTACGATATGCAAAGCTCTCGATTAAAATTAATCGTAGAGGGTTTCTGCGGGGAATTATCTCACGATAATTCAGTGACGGCGAGCAAAGCGAGCTTTGCTCACAGTGACAAGTGACAGTTCACCTTGCTCACAGTGACAAGTGACACAAGTGACGAGTTGACAAGTGGCGCAAAGCGACGATAAAGGCTTTTGCTGGCGCGAATTTCTGCTGGCGCGGATTTGTAATCCGTGTCCTACAATCCGTGAAAATCCGCCCAATCCGCTTTATCCGCGGTTCTATTGGCAACTTTTTGACACCGTTCTCCATTTTTAATCCTTCAACAAATCTTTCAATTGAGCATACCGACCACGCACAACACCTTCTTGGTCTGTCAAAATAAATGTAGGCGTACCAACTATGCCGTAATTCTGAAAATTAACACCATCAAAACCTTCAAAATCGCATATTTTATCTTGCCAAAGAAAACGAGAGGAAGTATATTCAAAGACTTCTTGAGAAATATCAGCAGCAATTGAAATTACCCGAATTTGATTATCAGCAAGCAAATTGTATCTGTTTTTCAACATTTCTAATTCGTTATGACAACTTCCGCAGCCCGTTTCGTAAAATACTAACAAGCTGTTTTTCGGCAAAAAGGATATTTCTCCAATCTGTATTTCCGGAGCCAGTTGTCCGTTCAGTGGCATTGTCAAATATTCGGTGCCCAATTCAGCCAACAAATAATCTTTTCCATATCGACTAAATAAACGAATAAACGCTTGCGTTAGTTCACGGCGAAGCAACATATCATTAACTCTATCCAACATTTTTCGACTGTCGGAAAGCAACTGCATATCGTCCTCCAGATTCAATTCACACCAAAAATCCATTGTCAATTGCCAAAATCCACTCGTGTATAAATCATTGAAATCAATCTTTTCCGTAATGAATTTTTGCTGAGTAAAGCGAACCGCTTCTTCTGATTGATTGAAAAAACTACTTGTTCCCGTAAGGCAGCTTAATATTTCTATCAATCGTGCAGCGTACAACGAACTTTGATTGATTTCCATTTGATGAGCTGCATATTGTTTTCCCAAATCTTTTCTTTCTTGACTCAGAGACATATAGAAAATGTCTTTCATTTGCCACATATTTAATCCGGATTCAACCAGTCGATATTTTTCAATTAATTGC
>JGI996J12353_1000156_pt1 | contig 19417 bp, 24 predicted proteins | sample IntmicLarv5ML5BL_FD_12353 | JGI IMG/M metagenome (IMG submission 12353) | reverse complement strand
GAGCTGCATCCAAGCGAAGGAAACTGCATGCGATACCCAATGCCGTACAACCGCCGTGATTGTATTTTTCGTCGTTCAGGAATTCATTCATATTGGCTCCCAGTGCGGCCAGAGCTCTGATAGCATCCGCATCGTTCTTCTGAGCAGCTTGATGTAACGTCATGCCTCCTGCGGTAACGGTATCATAATTGTTGTCAAGTGTACCGTTGAGATATGCCGCGATCTTTTTCGCATTGCCGCTGATCGCGAATTTTAGGGCGGCCTCTCCGTATTCGTTCTTTTCATCGATATCCACGCCTCCGTCATTGAACGCTTTGACGGTCTTGAAATAATCTTCCACTTTCTCTTCAAGCGCCCGGTGTTTTTGTTCCTCTTCGTCTGCTGTAGGGACTCTCTGGCTTTCCATGTACTTTTTTATCCGATCCATATCCCATCCGTTGGCAAGACGCTCGTTGATGAAGTCATTGCTTCGTTTCTTTGCTCTTTCAAGATCGTTTTCTGAGTGTTTCAATGAGGATATTGCATGTTTCACCGCATCCGCTGCCAGATGTATCCCGGTGTTCCCCTTCTTATCGGCCATATTCAACTTTGTGCCACGTTTAGCCAATGTTTCCACGAATTCGTAGTTTCCTGCCTTCGCGGCATAGTGATAACAGACCATCTTTTCATTGTCTTCTTTCCTGAGGACACTTACATTATTGTCAAGAAGTAGGTTCACAACATCGATCATGTCATTTCTCTCGGGGTGGTAGAAACCCCACTCTTTTTTTGCTACCTGATGCAGCAACGTGCGGGAGTAGGTATCAACCGTATTCGGATTCAGACCTTCGTTGAACAATAGTTCGAGTGTACGAGGGTCAGCATACGTGGCAGCGATGAAACCCAATTCTCTCAACCGTTTTTCATCGGTGTTTTTGATCAATTCTTTGTACGCGCCGGAGATAATATCATTCTTCTCGTTCTTTTCGTACATTGTCCTCAAAGTGTAAATGTCCAAAATAATCCCTCCAGCAATATGGTCTGATGAAAGTGCATTGTAGAACAATGGATGTATGGACTTAATAATATTATTTGGAAAATTTTGAAAGAAGGTGTTTGATCGATTCGGTAACAGGTTATTTCGAATTTTTGTTTTTCCCATTTTCCGTTTTGTATTCGAAAACATCTCCGATCGGTACTCCGAATACGTCCGCAATACGAAACGCAAGTTCTAGGGACGGGGTATATTTCCCTGCTTCCAGAGCGACGATGGTTTGACGGGAAGCGCCTGCTTTCTCTGCTAGTTCCAACTGGGTCATCTCTCCTGCAAAGAAACGTAACTTGCGTATGTTGTTGGTTATGATTCGTTTCTTATCCATGTCTGACCCCTTTTCTGTAAAGATACACACCTATGCATCCTTCTATTATTGCACCAATCATGAAAGATATGAATGTTATGTTCAATGCTGTAATAGGTGAAGCTTCGAGGGCCAATGACACAATAGACATAATGAATCCAATTCCCACACAGATGTATCCTGCACGTATGGATTTTAGATAAATCAGTTTGTCCATCTCATCTTCCATCTCGGAAGATGCCATGATCCGTTCAACGTTCTCGCAATCGTCTTTTTCTTTGACCGCGATGCCGATGTAAAAGGCGATATGAAATATGATATGGACCACGATCATCACGACTACGCAGATCCCTATGAATATCAACATGAAGGTCGCCCAGGAACTTAGGCTTTCTTCGGATGGATATTTATCCATGGCAAGAATCACATAGACGCAGAGGAGAATGATTCCCGCTATTACTTCGGTCATGTTTCTTTTGGTTTTATACGACATTTGCATCACATTCTTGTGTTATAATGTCTAATATATTTGACATAATATATAATTATTTTGACACATAGTTAATTTTATTTGACTATAACTCAACAATCAATGTATGATGAAGTAATTTCAAGGATCATTTAACATTCAACCCCAACATATTTGCTGAAAGTTCCTAGTGATCTGTGATGAGGGATGTATCGTCGGTTTGAGGGTTCGTTCGTCTGATTTTTCGGATGCGGTAATAAAATCTCTCGATCTTAATTTAATTCCCGGTTCGACGTTTATGAAGTAAGTCAGAGTTTTACTGTCTTTCTTTGCTGATCTCGGGAAAATTCTCGGAAGGGATCGATAAATGAATCTTATGGTCTCCGGAATCTGAAGAAAATTTGTGCGATTATTCCAGGATCTTGTATTTCTTCACAATATCTAGTTCTTTCCACTTTTTGCCAAATCCGAGATGATCGCCGGCACGGTAAAAATAGACTGCGAGAAGTACGAAGATGTAGACCAGATGATAATCCAAAATCGGATTATCGCCGGGGAACAGGCATATCAGATACATGATGAAGAAAAAGATAGTTCCGGATAGTGTGGCGATCTTCATCCCGATGCCTACCAGAAGCGCAAGGCCAATGAGAATAAGTGCGGCCATCAGGAGAACGTCGATAAAGGCGTTCCCCGCAAGTCCGTGCATTAGTTCCGCGACCGGACCATCAAAGTACAGTATGAATGACGAAGGCGATCCTCCGTCGATCATTCCCGAACCGGAAGGCGTTTCCAATCCGAGGCCCAGCAGTTTATCGAAAAATGACCAAATGAGCATGCACGCGAGGACGATCCTCAGTATAGAAAGTGATATGATCCCTCTGTTCTCTCTGAGGATTTCGTAAGCGTTCATATGCTGGGCTATCGCTTAACTTATCTTTCTTTTTATTGGGATGTCTTTGGACTCTGACGTATCAAACAGAAGGTTGAATACAAAATAGACCGTTGTATTAGATGTGAACGAAGGCCTCTTTGTTAAATTCTCAGAGAGGCGTTTTATATCTTCATTCGCCATGTACGGTTATGAAAGTGTTCCAGTTCATGGGTTATGCGAAGTGGTGGGGACTTTCGAAAGTTGGAAGAAAAAAGTCTTTGATAAACACCACGATAATACATTTCGGTTGCAATCTTCGCTGTAAGCATTGCAGCGTGGTGAAGGAGACTGAATTCTCTCATATGAAATTGAGTTATGATGAGATCGTATCCGATATGCAGAAAAGATTCGATGCAGGTGCGAGGATAATGTATTTCGAAGGCGGGGAGACCACGCTTTGGAAGGACGGAGATAAAACTCTCGGAGATCTCATCTCGAAAAGCAAAGAGATAGGATATCACAACACGGGATACACAACAAACGGAACCGGTACATTTTACACAAACTCCGATGTGATCGCGGTCAGTCTCGACGGGACCAAGGATGTTCACAATACGATACGCGGAGAGGGTGTATTCGAAACATTATTTGAAAATCTTGATAAATTGGAGTTCGACGGTTCTATCTATGCAAACATGGTGATCCAGCGTGATAATTTGGATAATGTGGTCGAAACGATCGAATTGGTCAAATCTTATCCGAAGATCAAAGGAGTTATGATAAACTTCATAACGCCGCCGCCCAACGATATAACGATCGATCCGGAAGAGAAGAAGAAGATCGTTGATCAATTGTTCGAATTGAAATCAAAAGGATACCCGATACTGAATTCAAAAAAGGGTTTGAAGTATCTGGCTATTGATGATTGGAGCAAAAAATGCCCTACATATATGACTCATTTCTTTCTCCCCGGAGGTCATGTGTTCAAAGGATGTCCGCTGGCTGGGACTGACGCCTGCAAACGATGCGGATTCGCAGCGGCAAGGGAATATTATCTGGTCAACAGAGGAGACCCCTCAACGATAGTCGAGATATCTTCACTTTTCGCAATGTCGAAATGAAGTCAGATCCATATCACGATCTGAACGATGATGAACAGTATCTCAAGTGATAACGCTATCAGGAACGTAAGCGGTGCGGTGAAGAACTCCCAGTGTTCTGACTTTTTCGTGATCAATATCCAGGTCTTGGCGGCAATCAATAAAGTCAACAGCAATATTCCATATAACAAATTGAAATACAACATCGCAAAGACCATTATGAAACCGATGATCAGGATGATCTTGATAACTTTCGGCATTCCGTCGATACCGACAATGACCGAGATGCTTTTTTCGTTCGCTTCGACGTGTGCTGATTGTCCGGACATGGAATCCACAGTTCTCATCAATCCTACGAAAGTTCCAATAATCAACGAGAACAACAGGATCTCATAATCAAAAGCGTATTGAGAGCATACTACGAAAGCGGCGAAGACCATCAAGAAAAATGATATTCCTACGAAAAGTTCCCCTAAACCTCTGGCGCCAAGATTTACCGGCGGGGCGGTATAGAAGAAAGCGATCAGTAATCCGGAAAGGCCCAAAACGATGGAATATATGCCACCATATATTACGATCGGAATTGAACAGACGATCGCAATGATCGCAAGCAGGATTATGATCACTTTTGCTTGTTCTTTTGTGACCATGCCGTTGTTCACGGGATTCCCGTCCCAGTAGACCTTCTTCAGCAGAGGCGAGGCGGCACTGTCGAACATGTGTTTATTCTTGAATCTGAGATCATCTACACCCGATAGTGAATCAAAATAATCGTTGGAAAAGTTTACAAATAACGCAAGGATCAGAACAACAACCGGGATCAGTATCGAAATGTACAGCGGGACATCAAAGCGTGTTGCCGCATACAACACCCCGCAAACCGATGCTAAGAAGAACGGTATTGTGTAACTGAATCGAAAAATGAGATTCAATTTTCTGATCGGGGAAATATTTTCCATGGGCCGAAAGAACATTCATTGTTTTTATACTTTCAATAATTTTTGATTGATAGGTATGTTGAGTAATTTCTTTCCGACCGGATCGATTATTTGTTCCAAATGATGCGGTCGCCGTTATTCAACAGTTCTCTCAACCTTTCTATTTCATTATTAAGAGTACGTCTTCCAAGGTCAGTGAGTTGATATTCTTTCTTCTTTGAACCATCGTTACTAGGATACAAACAGATCCATCTTTTGTCAATAAGAGTGCTGATGGCACCGTATAATGTTCCGGGGGCGAGATCGACCCGGCTGTTGCTGAGTTCTTGTACGTTTTTGATTATTCCGTATCCGTGCTTTGGCTCATTCAGAGACAGGAGAATATAGTATACTGCTTCGGTTAGAACCACATTTTCAAGCATAGGACATCAACGTGATATACAACTATATCGTTATTCGATGTATAAAATTGCTTTTGTGAAAGATTAGGTTCAATTCAATAGTAGCAGGGCAAAATTCCATACTGGCTATTCCTAACTCTGTAATGCAAAATATTAAATAATTACAAGATCAATATATCGGCTACCGATATAATATCTTGCAGAGAGGCAGAAATGGAATACCGCTATCATAGATTCTTTTTGGTTACGCAAAGTGATAAAATAAAAAAATGGATAAATGACATGTCATCCAAAGGATTACAGTTAGATCGGATGGAAGGTTATGGTACATTTGTTTTTAGAGATGGATTAGTCGGAGAATATCAATACGATGTGCAATTGATGCACAAGCAGGAAAAGGAAGACTCGAACGGTAATGGTTATTTTGATTTTCTGAGGGATATGAACATCGAGGTTCTAATAACATCGAAAACGGATGTTGTTGTTTTTAAAAGGAGTTCTGAATATGGAGAGTTAAGTCTCTACAATGATCCGACTCCCCATATAAAATATCTCAAACGTGTAAGATGGTATTCGTACGCGATTGTGGCAATGATGGCATTTAATTTTGTACATCTCACATATCGATATTTTGAATCTTTATCGATACAACGAGAGATGCAGATACTTATCGATCAAATATACGAGGAACAAGGGATTATGTTGCAAAATATTGAGCCAACTCCTTTGATTATTGTACTGTTTCTAGCTTTTGGTTTGGGTATCTGTATTTGTATTGTTACAACAATTGAGTTGAAGATACACAGATTAAAAAAAGAGGTTCCTGAAGATTCAACTGATAGTAAAAAAGGTCCCTTTTGAAAAATTCAATCACAAAGGTGACTTGAAAAAGTCAGGTTCTGACAGAATTCGAATATTTACCGTTTTTTACAATCTGTCTGTTTCGTTCGATGCACCTGGTCAAAGTCAACCTATCAGAGTTATGATGCCTACCGAAATCAAAAGGGTCACAAGTGTAACGGGTATCCCGATCAATGCGAACTTCCAGAAATTGAATGAGACGCCGTTGTTCTCGGAATGTTCGGACACAATAACATTTGCGGCCGATCCGATAAGTGTAGCATTCCCTGCAAGCGTGGAAGAGGCTGCCAAAGTTATCAGCAGAGTCAGGTCGGTCGTGGACAACAGANCGGAGATCAATACAACGGCGGGTACGTTACTGACGAGATTGGACAAAATTGCGGTGAAGACGGTCAGGTTCAGAACGGATATCGTCTCACCCGGGCCGAATCCCGGGAAGAATGAGGTTATCTCGTTCAGCAGTCCCGAAGCCGATATGCCGCCCATCAAAATGAAAAGTCCTATGAAAAAGACAAGGATGCTCCAATCGATCTTTTTGGCGACCCAGGTGATGTTCCTGATTGAAGACGACATCACAACAATAAGTGCCAGTACTCCTGCGGTCATGGCAATGATCCACAACTGAATTCCGATGATCCCGGAAATTGTAAATCCAACAAAAGCACCCAGCATAATGATGACGACGGCCCAGAGTCTTGTACGGTCAATCACGATGTTTTTGGTATCGTTGATGCGAGGTACGTCGGAAGTGAGATTCTTTCTGAAGATGAGATAGATTATCAGGAATGCGATCGGCAGACACAACAAGGATATCGGGAGGGAGTGAAGAGTGAAATCAATGAATGAGATCCCCGCTTCAGACGCAATGTAAGCATTCTGAGGATTCCCTATCGGAGTGGCAAGACTTCCGATATTTGCCGAGAACATAACGCCGATTAGATAGGGGATGGGATTGCACCCGGTGCTCCTGCAACATCTGATTATTATGGGAGTAAATATCAGCACTACCGCGTCATTCAGGATCATCGCGGAAAGTACTGCGCAGATGATCATGACACATGCCAACAGTTTCACTTTATTTCCGGAGAATTTGATCAAAAAATCAGATACAAGATGGAAGAATTTGGAGAATTCCAGGCCAGCTGCGAGCATCATCATCCCCAACAGAAGCAGGATGACATCGAAGTTTACCAGATTCGGAATATCCTCAACGGCAACGATGTCGAAAATTATCATCAGGATCCCGCCGACAGCCGCGGCCAGACCCATGTTTATCTTTCTACCGCGGAATTTTCTAAGAAAGATCAAAGCATAAGTAAAAACAAATATGGCCGCGGCCACAAGTATAGTGTTCAAGGTTATGCCTACATCACTAATCAGTATGATGTTAATCAATCTTTTCAAATTCTAATCAAAAAGGATTACAACTAGTGATAAAAATCATTTAGAGAGCGATGTATCTTCCAATTTGTTCTATAAGATTCACACTTTTGATAAGTGTATACCCGAAAAATAAAATCCTTCGCTAACTATTCTGTTGTATGGCGTATGACGGTAGATACAGAATCGAAGAGATCGATGACGAGGGCAAGGTTGTCTATTTTGATCCGTTCCAGATCAAGAAGATCACGGGAACAAGACTTGCACCGATCCTAGGAAAAGGTGATTTTCAGACACCATTCTCTGTGGCATTAGATCTTGCTGGCATATATCGCGAGGATACAAAGACAAAATACATCGAGGCAGGTAATATCCTTGAACCTGTGCTCAGATCATACCTTAAGAAGAATGTTTCTTTACTCACACCCTTGTTGGGTTTTCTGGATGGATCCAAAGCGGTCATAGAGGAACCTGTTCCGGGGGAGAAGTGCGGTTACGATCATTTCCATAACGAGAGTGTTTTCGGCGGACTTGTGGATGGTTATGTGACAGTAGATGGCAAAAGGAATTCCATTCTGGAGATCAAGACCTCCGGCGAAAAGGAGAAGTGGTTGGACGAGAACGGAGATTATACGAATGTGACAGAACAATACATGCTGCAGGCATCACTGTATGCTGAACTCTCCGGGCTGGACAGGATCGTATTTTTAGTGGGATTTTTGGACAATGATGATTACGATAGACCGAAATTCTGGGTTCCCAATGAGAACAATACCAAGATAATCGTCAAGAATAAACTCAATATGGTACCGTACATGAAAGAAGCTACGGAGTGGTACAAAGAATATATGAAGAACGGGCAAACTCCTGAATGGACGGATGCGGACAAGGACCTGGTGAAATACCTCAAGGCATACAAGCCCGGAAAGCGGTGAAAGGAAAAAAATGAAAAGAATCGATCATAATTATTGGATCGGCGAATATGCAGGAAAGGATGCTGATGATTGTAATCCTGATCTCAGAGTTGCGATGATAGAACTGTATGGCCGTAAAGGATTCGACTTCGGGAAGGTCTCCAATACATTCTTTGACAATGACAGGAAAAACCATTATCGGCCTGACGGATATTCGTGTTATACTTCTCTCACTGAAAATTATGCTGGGCGGATGCCTTTCAGATGCGAAGCTGTTGAGAACAACAGAGAATTGGCGGATAGATGTTATTTTCTTGCTGGAACTATAGCGGGGGAATTGTTCTTCCCCGCACACAAGCTCGGTTGCAATACGATAAATCAGGCTCGCGGCTGTCATAGAGGAATAAACGATATGGTGCATCAGACTTTGGAAAGCATCAGAAAATATTATGAGAAAGAGTGCGGAGATTATCCGCTAAAAAGGGAAATAGAAGCGTATGGGTATTTCTTTGATTCTTTCTCCTCTTTTGATGAATATATCGAATATAATTTTTTACAGGATCATGAATCATTACCGAAAGAATTTCCGAAGAATGAGAATGAAATTATTGAGTTTTGGAAACAATCTATCGATTTTCTGGAAGCGAGATCAAAAAGGATCGAGGAATATGCGATACAAAACAATCTGTTTGATTCCGATCTATAGATTATTTCAAATCTCCGGTCTTTTTGTACGGCAGGTCGAAAATAGTCTATTATAACGCATATGACAAAATCGATCATTTATAAGTGGAGTTCAGCTTATTGGTTCAATTCTAAAAAATACTCACGACTGTCGAATATGTGAACACCATCGACATGGAGAGTGATATCGTCCCTGTCATAAACGAATCCCAGTTTCTCGATTACTCTGGCAGAAGCAAAGTTTTCCTTTGCATGACCGCCGGCAACTTTTCTTATGCCAAGATCTTCAACCGCGAATTGTAAAACGGCTTTCATAGCCTCGGTGGTATATCCCATGTTCCAATATTGTTTCATGATGTTATATCCAATTTGAAACATCAGCAGATTCTTTTCCCAGATCAATCCTCCGGATCCGAAAAGCTCACCTGTTTCTTTCAATATAAATCCCCAGATGTAATATTCGCTTTTGCAAACATTGCCTAAATCATTTACTTTCCATTCAATTTCTTTTAGCCATTTTATCGTGTCATCAATCGAGTGATGTGGAAGCCAACTGACGTATTTCGCTACTTCCGGGTCGCCGGTCCAACCATAGTATGCTTTCTCGGCATCAGCTAGGGTAAGAGGCCGGAGGATCAACCGTTCTGTCTCGATTATTATCATCAAATGTAATATCTTCAAATTCTTGTAAAAGCTTTTTTCTCAGTTGTCTCAATCATTTGTTCATCATTTCTTCATAAACAAAACATTTTGTGAAGTGATCGTTAACTATTCCGGTTGCCTGCATGAATGCATAGATAATAGTTGAACCAACGAATTTGAAACCCATTTTTTTCATATCCTTGCTTATCTTGTCGGATATCGGAGTTTTGGCATGTACATCTTCAAACCTGCGATTATGGTTTACAATCGGGGTGTGGTCGACATATGTCCATATGAATTGATCAAAACTTCCGAATTTTTCAACAACATCCAGGAACAATCTTGCATTGATAACGGCAGCATTGATCTTCAGACGATTTCTGATGATCCCGGGATTTGCCATCAGCTCTTCGATCTTATCTTCGTTGTAAAGAGCTATTTTTTTGGGATCGAATCCATCAAAGGCCTCTCTGTAGGTTTCTCTCTTCTTCAGCACGGTCTCCCATGACAGTCCGGCCTGAGCGCCCTCCAAGATCAGCATCTCGAATAGCTTGTTATCGTCATGTACGGGTCGCCCCCATTCATTGTCGTGGTAGTCCATGTATAGAGGATTTCCATTGCCAAAGCATCTAAATTTTTCGCATTTGTGATTATTGTCTTCCATCAGCGTTTCACTTTGTCCTTTCAGCCTTCTTGAAATATTTTCTTGTGGATTATGTGTTATTCTTTATTTTCAGTATTTTTTCAAAGAGTTCGGCATCAGCATCGGTTTTGATGTCTATCATGAACGATCGCCCCTCCATATAGGGTCTTGCCTCTGATATTGAAAGTAATATGGATTCAGGTAAATCTGCATATTTTGCTTCTGTCACAGCTTTTTCTCCAAAAACAAAATTTACTTTAAAGAATCCTTTCAATGGAATAAAATAGGCCATTTTACGTTTTTTACTACTTGCAACAAGCGTCCAGCCTGCTGATTTGCTGTAATATTTCCATTCAGTATTCAGATCCCCGCATGTTTGATCTATTGAGTTTTAATGCATTATTCCAAATTGTTCCGGTATTCGATAGAGCTTCGGAGAGCATATCTTCTGTAGGGACCAGAGCCTTTTCGTTAAAAATACTAAGCGACATCTCAATTGTGTTTGAATGATGCTTTGAGCTATAAATCAATTATCCAATCGGATATCTAAGGGGTTTAGGACTTTTCCTTTTTATGCAATTTTGCCAATGCTTTAAGTTGCTTTTTTAAAAACCTTGTCTAAACATAAATTGCGGCCTGTGATCTTGAAATTAGTGGGCATGAAGAAATGTGCATGTATAAATCAGCAACCAATGAAGCAAAAATAGTAAAAGATGCAGATCTTCGGGAAGATAGGCGGAGCATCGTAATATGAGCGAAATCGTTTACAAGAATGAAAAAGATATCGATTCGAGAAGTCTGAGTAGTTTATTTTTATCCGTGGAGTGGTCTTCAGGAAATTATCCTGAAAAATTGGCAGTTGCAATGAAAAATTCCGGATCCGTTTTCACTGCATGGGACGGAAACAAACTCATAGGTCTCATCAACGTTCTAGATGATAGTGTGATGACCGCATACATTCACTATCTGTTGGTGGATCCAAATTACCAAAACGGAGGCATAGGAAAAGAACTCGTTCGGTTGGTTTTGGAAAAATATAGAGACTATTTGCGAATCGTTCTAGTAGCTTATGATAAAGAAGTCGATTTCTATACGAAGAGTGGGTTCGCTGCGGGCAACGATAAGACGCCTATGTTCATTACATCTCTATGGACGTGATTACGCTACGTTGCAAAAAGCGGGTATGAAGGGTTAGAAGCTATTGTGAATGTTGAAATTCATCATAGTCAACTTTACTTTATTATCATCATATTGTTATTATATTATTATAATAATATATGAAAATAAAATAATATTTAAATATTATAAGGTTGTATTTCTTTTATTATGATAGAAGATTATGATAAAAAACTTGATTATAGCCGATTCAAAATGGCGATGTATCCAGTCTCTCATAAAAGGAAAGTGCCATTTAATCCTTGTGTAAGATTGAATTTAGAATATAGGAGGATGTTGGATGAAATACGAAATCTAGATCGAAGACTTGGCGAAATGATACTAAGCGGAAATGATTACATGGAATTAGTTAATGATGCTTATGCCGACAATATTCATTGGTCTGTGAAATTAGAGGGTAATAATTTGCCACTGGGTGAGGTAAGGAGACTAACCACATTATTCACAGAAGGAAAGACAGAAGAAGTAAATCCAGGACCACACCAAGAGATTCTGAATCACTTATATTCCTTCTTTGCGAAGGATTACTTTACATTACCTTGGAAAATGAAAAACATTACGCAGACGCACAAGATTTTGATGGATGGTGTAAGTCAGCCAGAGATCTCGGGGGTCATAAGGGTAGATAGAGTATCGATCAAAGGAAATGATGGCCAAGAATATTTCATAACTTGCCCTCCTGAAAATATTATGGGCGAAATGATTTCTCTCCTGGAATGGTTGGAAGAGTCTCCGTATGATGAGATTGTGACTTCCGTTTTATTTTTTCATGAATTTGAAAGTATACACCCTTTTCGAGATGGAAATGGAAGAACAGGAAGAACATTATTTCAGATTCTGCTCCAAGAGTTAGGATTGAAGAACGCAGGATTATGTAAATTTGAACAGAAATTACTGAAGAACTCTGAAAATTACTACAATCTATTGGCATATGTGGATGGTACTGCCGAATATTATCCCTTCATAATGTATGTTACAGAATCGTTATTGCAGGCATACAATGAAGCAGTTGAGATATTTGAAAAGAAAGATGTTCTAAGGGATCTCGATGAGAATTCGAAAGTGTTTGCGATAAGAGCAAAAAAGGTGCGTTCATTCACTCTTGCGGATGCTCGTAGCTGGATCGAACCACTTGGTGAACAAACAATGCGAATGAAATTGAACGAACTGGTCGATAAAGGCGTTCTGAAGAAATCCGGAAAAACAAAGGGCATGACATTCGAATTCAATGATCCACTCAAGGATGTTTTAAAATCAAGACCTGGTAATGCTAAACGTTAAGTTCGTAAAAGCGGGCCTGAAGGGATTCGAACCCTTGGCCGATCGATTAAGAGTCGATCGCTCTACCTAGCTGAGCTACAGGCCCGTATGTCACGCGGATTGCATCCTGATTAATAAAACTGTCTGTTTTGTTGCTTTGCACGACACGGCATTATTACGTGAAATCCAAATTAATATATCTCTATGCAACCATGCTCAACCCAATGAAGGAGCTCAGGGTAAGGGATCTGATGACCACACAGGTGGTCACCGTTAAGCCGACAGACACAGTCAAACGTGCCATACTTAAGTTTGCGGTCGATAACGTCACGGGTGCACCCGTTGTCGACAACAGGAATCATGTATTAGGGATAATATCCGAAAATGATGTTTTGGAATTGATCCTGAAGTACCAAGGCGAGTTGGATAAAGATAACAATTACCACCCTTTGCTAAGTACCCCGATGGATGGAGAGATAACAGACGAACTCGTGGCAAAGGCCAACGAATCGATATCCGAGATGAAGGTCGAGGATATAATGACCCGAAGCGTTCTCACCACTACACCGGACGGAGAGATCATCGAAGCGCTCAAGTGCATGATGAAGCTCAATGTGAACAAACTTCCTGTGCTGGAACAGGGTGTTCTTGTGGGTACGATCTCAAGATCCGACATAATATTCTACATCTACAAGAAAAAGGTCTGAACCGATGTTCGAGGTCCACGTCCTAGCCAGCGGCAGTGACGGGAATTGCACCGTGATCGAATTCGATGACGAAGCGGTAATGATAGATGCAGGCATAAGTTGCAAAAGAACAATGGAATTGATGAATCAGGAAGGATTCGATCATAAAAAACTCAAAGCTCTTTTGATCACTCACGAACATTCCGATCACATCGCGGGAGCCGGGCCGGTATCAAGAAAGTTTGACATTCCCGTTATGTGCAACCGGGCAACCTTCGATAGCAGTGGGTTCACTAAAGTGGTGTATTCCGAGATAAAAACAATGAGTTCTTTTTGTGTCGGCAACATGGAGATAACTCCTTTGCCGACATCGCACAACGCGGCGGAACCGAATGCGTTCCTTGTTGAAGCCGGAGGAAGAAAGGTTCTGCTTGCAACGGACACGGGAATGCTGACATTCCAGGTTGAACACGCGCTGGCGGAAGCTGATGTTGCGGTCATCGAATCCAATTACGACAAGAAGATGCTTGTTGAAGGTCCTTACCCTCTGTATCTGAAGAGACAGATCGCCAGCGATAAAGGACACTTGTCCAACGTGGACTGTGCCGGAGCGATAAAACGTACCGCAAAAGAGAGCAGACAGATATTCCTGGCACATCTGAGCAAAACGAACAATGTGCCGGATCTTGCAAGGGAGACCGTTGCAGAAATAACCGGAATGAAACGTCTTAAGATCGATTGTCTTGAGTTCCAGGGAGATACCAGGACGCTCAGGGTGCAGGGTTGAGAGGAACGGCTTTTTCCCTGTTGATCAAAGCTTCAGCCATGATCTTCGGCATTCTTACGATATCTTCTTTTGTTAGTTCGTAATTTCTGTCGGGACCGGAAAACGCGGGCAAGTCCTCGAGGATACGGATGACAACCATATCTTCTTCAACATCGACGATTGGAGCAGGTATATCCTCTTCATGCATCTGTTCCGGCTCTTCCATATCATATTCGTCTTCAGGTATATAGGGCGGCATTTCCACGGGAACTTCCGGTTCTTTCTTGCACAGAGGAGTCTTATCGACAACGACATCTCCCTTCGATACAGGTTCCGGATCGATCGGAGGGGTTTCGAATTTCTTCTTTCCGCTGAGCCTCTCCACGATATTCACATGGCGGCGCGAATATTCTAGAATGGAAGTGTAATATTCCTTTTCCTCCGAGGTAAGGTTGTCCAGGACGTTCTGTCCTCCTCTGGCTCCCAAAAGCGCAAGAGAACATATCTTCGCCATTCTGATCTCCGTGATCTCTCTGGACAGATCATTTGCTCGCTTTCTGCGCTGATTCGCGCCTTCGCAAAACAATGATTCCGAATCGATGGATAATTGTTTCTCATATTCCAGTCTGAGGCTGATCAATAAAGCCGCCATTGCCGGATAAAGGTCTTTCCTGACAGCTGAAAGCGTGGCTGTCTTCTTCTCTATCCTGTAGGCCGAGCTGAGGTCCTCGAAAGAGAGTGCGTCGGAAAGATTCGACATAATAACCCCTATTTCATGTCGATATATGGTTTTATTGTAGAGCGTGAGGGAAAGAACGATATTCATCCCGGGACATATCATGCTATGAGGGTCGAAGACGTCTCGAAGAGGGTATCCGGCGGGATAGAGTTCTACGTCATGGTGTCTCCGAGGTCCAGTAGATCCGGTGTCGAAGGTATTGATGAATGGAGGAAGAGACTGATCATCAAGGTCAAGGCTCCTCCTCTCGACGGAAAAGCGAATAAAGAGGTCGAAGAGGTGATCAAAGGGATCACCGGGTGCAGGTCGGAGATAACAGCGGGACACATCGACAGACAGAAGACGGTGTTCGTTGAAGGCGATCCGGATGAGATATTGAAAAAGGTGGGAGAAAACCTGTGAACGACAGGGAGCGCCTAGAGAAGATACAGGAGGTCCTTACGGAACTGTCTTTGCTTGCAGAGGATCATATCCTTCTTATCGAGGGATCGAAGGATAAAAGGTCTCTGGAAACTTTGGGGATAAGAGGCACTATGTTCATGATACAGTCGGAAGGCGGCCCGATGAAGGCGGCGGAATTCGTGTACCGCAGTAATAAAAAAGCGGTAATATTGACCGATTGGGACAGAAAAGGTGGAACCATCGCATCGGAATTATCCAAACAATTGTCGTCGTTGGACGTCGAATACGATACATCGATAAGAGCGAGACTTTCTATCCTCTGCAAGAAATATGCCAAGGATGTGGAATCGTTGGATTCCGTGGTCGAAAGATTAACAGCAGATACAAGCGATATTAAAACGGATGATATGATACCGTAAAGGTGAAAAGATTGAAGGGAGCATTTCTTGTTATCGAGGGGATAGACGGGGCTGGTAAATCTACGCTTTGCGAGATCATGAGGAAGTCTCTGGAAAGCGAGGGAAGAAAAGTTATTGTTACACAGGAACCGACCCATGACGAGATAGGTTCTTTCATAAGAAGGGGAGACGTAAAAGGAATATCCCAGAAGGGTGAAGCACTTCTATTCGTCGCAGACCGTGCGGTCCACACGGAGAGGATCGAAAAGTGGATGGAAGAGGGGAATATCGTGATATGCGACAGATATTTCGCATCTACCGTGGCCTATCAGTCCGTAGTCCTTAACGGAGTGGCTTTGGATAAAAAATGGCTCATATCCCTCAATATGCCGGTGATCAGGGAGCCCGATCTGACAGTCCTCCTGGACATCGATCCAAAAAAAGGACTCAGCCGCATCGGTGGAAGGGGCGAGATAAGCAAATTCGAGAACGCCGGATATCTGAAGGGAGTACGGAAGGCATATCTGGAATTGGCGGAAGAATTCGGATTCGTGGTAATGGATGCCGAAAGGGATAAGAAGGTCTTGTCAAAAGAGATAATAGAGAAACTTATGGAGAGATTGTGATGCACCCGTCCGAAGAAATATACTGTGAGAAAAGCAACAGACTCAGGGGAAAAACGATAGTATTGGGAATAACCGGAAGTATTGCGGCAACAGAATGTTTCGCCGTCATAAGGGATATGGTCAGACACGGTGCGAAGGTGGTTCCGGTCATGACGGAAAGCGCAACAAAACTTGTTGCACCGGACGCGATAGAATTTGCGACGGGAATAAAACCGATAATATCGATGACCGGGCAGACCGAGCACATAAAGTATCTCGGAGATCCTACGGCGGCAGACCTCTTCATAATCTATCCGGCGACCGCCAACACAATCTCCAAGATAGCGAATGGGATCGACGATACTTCCGTCACGTCGATGGCGACTGTCGCAATAGGATCGAATATACCTGTGGCTGTGGCGCCGGCAATGCATCTGTTCATGTATGTTAATCCTGCAGTGATGAAGAACCTTGAAACTCTGAGGTCCTGGGGAGTTCATGTTATCGGCCCCCATTCCGACGGCATACGCGCCAAAGCAGCTTCGAGGGATGAAGTTGTATCATGGGCAATAAAACTCTTGTCAAGGAATGATCTGTGGGGTAAACGAGTGCTCATCATAGGTGGAAGAAGCGAAGAGCCTTTGGATTCGATGAGAATGATAACCAATCGTTCAACGGGACAGATGGCCGTAGCTCTGGCACAACGCGCATTCGAACGCGGTGCAGAGGTGGAATTATGGATGGGAGGGCATTCGGTACCTCTCCCGGATTTCATTCCTCTGAAAAGATTTACTACGGTCTCGGACCTGGTAAAAATGGTTGACACGATAGATCATGATATGGTGATCGTGCCGGCCGCATTGGCGGATTTCGCACCGTCCGAGGCAAAAGAGGGAAAGATCCCGAGCGACAAGAGTTTCGAAATGATATTGCAGCCTGTTCCGAAGGTCCTTCCTCTCATTCGCAAGAAATGCGACAAGGTCGTCGGCTTCAAAGCGGAATCTGGACTGGACCTGAAGGAACTGGAGGTCAAAGCGAAGGCAAGGATGAACGAGTACGGATTAACAGCGGTCGTTGCCAATGATATCGACGATGCCGGAAGATCCACATCATCGGTCATTTTGGTGACCGACAGAGCTTCCAGGAATATCACAGGTACAAAGGCCGAGGTATCGGATGATATACTCGATTTCTGTGCGGAAATAATATGATAAAGGCATACTGCCCCGCGCACATAACGTGTTTCTTCAGACCTGTGGAATCGTCAGATATATTATCGAAAGGATCCTTGGGCGCAGGTATCCGTTTGGAATCTGGAACTATCGTATCAATGGAAGAAAAGACAGGCAACACAAGGATCTCTCTCAACGGAGTTTCCGTCGATGCCAAGATAACTCAACTTGTTCTGGAGAAGATGATCCCGGAGAAAGGGGTCGAACTGAACATTGAAACACAACTCCCCTTTGGACAAGGGTTCGGGATGAGCGCATCGGGGGCGATCGCTACGGCGTTATGTGCGGCGGAAATTTCTGGTGCGAACAGATACGATTCATTCGTGGTAGCACATACAGCGGATATCGAAGGAGGCGGAGGATTGGGAGATGTCGCGGCACTGATGACGGAAGCTTATCAGCCTGTTCGAATAAAGGCGGGTATACCTCCAAAGGGGTCGATCGTCGATACAAAATTATCGTTTGACAGGGTTACGGTCGTTGTTCTGGGTCTTAACATGAAGACCTCGGACATCTTAAAAGATGACGGTAAGTGCAACGCGATAATATCCGCAGGCGAATCCACGGTTGCAGATTATATGAAGGATGCGACGAAAGAGCGTTTATTTGATATTTCCAACAGATTCTCTACGGTATCGGGAGTCGAACAAAACAATGTCTCCGATGCTATTGGAAAACTGAAGGAAAGGGGAATAAGATCGGCAATGTGTATGTTGGGCAACTCGATATTCTCTGAGGCGTCGGAGGATGAGATCAAAGAGGTATTGGGAGAGGACATTTGGACATTTTCCACTCGATCTACAAACGAAAGCGCAAGGATCATTCGAAAAGAGTGAAAAGGACATCGTCCTCTCCGACATCGAAAAGACCTATCCTAGCACCGCAGTCCAGCCATCCGTGTGCATAATTCACTGCTGCGAAAGCTGTTACGAGATCCCCTGATTCCCTGAAGTGTTTAGCATCGTTGTGATACGAGATCGCCATTTTCAGGAAATCATCGGCTAGTCTTCTGTTGTAAGAACGTTCGGGAGCGGCTATTTTGATCTTATCCAGGGCCTTCTGGGTTATGTCGAGGTACCGATCTATTTTTTCTTCGGTGACAACGTTCTGCATATTGGATTATACACCAACAACGATAAAATGATAGTCATTCGCAGAGCCGCTTCATGCGTATGTAATTATAATACCATGCGAATTATGCCACTATGATAGTGGTTGGGGGATCATCATCGAGGGACCTCGCAAAGGAATTGTCACGCCTTTTGGGGTGTCGGTTCGTACAGGCGACAACAACAAGGTTCCCGGATACTGAATGCTATACGAGGATCGACAGCGAACAATTGGACGACGACGTTGTGATAGTACAGAACACTTATCCGGATTCCAATCTGATTGAGATGTTCCTTCTTCAGGATGCGGTCAAGAAAATGGGTGCCAAGACGATAACTTTGGTGATACCGTATTTCGGATATGCCAGACAGGACAGGGTATTCAAACCCGGAGAGCCAGAAAGCGCTAAGGTAATGGCAAAGCATCTGGGCATGGTATGCGACAGGGTGATCACGATAGATATTCACAAAGAAACAGTTCTGGATCATTTCGATTGCCCCCACAGGGATCTGAAAGCGGCTTCCGCGATCGCAGATCAATTCAGGAACAAGGGAATAGATCTGGTACTCTCCCCGGACCTGGGTGCTAAAGACCGTGCACAGTCCGTCGGGGAAGGAATGGGAGTTCCTTACGATCACTTGGAAAAGGTAAGACTTTCCGGTTCAGATGTCAAGATATCGCCAGCGAAAATGGACTGCAAAGGAAAGAACATCCTGATCGTGGACGATATGATATCGACCGGCGGAACGATAGTGGCGGCAAAACAGGCGTTGAAGGAAGCGGGAGCAAAAAGTGTATCG
>JGI996J12353_1000155_pt1 | contig 19490 bp, 17 predicted proteins | sample IntmicLarv5ML5BL_FD_12353 | JGI IMG/M metagenome (IMG submission 12353) | reverse complement strand
TCTTCCACCAAAAGCCGCCAAGCAATTCGAGAAAGAGTTTCCGGGCCTTGCAAAAGCACAGCCTCATCTGCATCAAATTTTGGATGGTGATGAGGGTAAGTTGCCCCTTTTTCCGGATTACCGGCACCGGCGAAAAAATATACCCCCGGTGCTTTTTCCAGATAATAGGAAAAATCTTCTGCGCCCAAACTGGGCTTCACATCCAGACGTTTTTCTCGGCCATAGCGTTCATCAATGACCTGTCGGGCTACTTCCAGTACTGCTTTATCATTGATAAGCGCCGGAAAACCGTGGATTCGCTCCAATTTATAAGTCGCCCCCATCGCCGAGCAAATTCCCTGACAGATTTCTTCGATTCGACTAAAAATCAAATTCCTTGTTTCCTCATTTAGAGTTCGGACATTGCCGGTAATCTCTGCAGTATCCGGAATGATGTTGAAAACTGTTCCGGAGTGAAAACTTCCCACCGATAGCACCCCGGTTTCCAATGGATCCACACTGCGGCTTAAAATCGTATTCAGCGCCAACACAATCTGGGAACCCACCAATACCGGATCCACACATTGATGAGGCATCGAGCCATGACCTCCCACTCCTTTAACCAAGATGCTAAAGGCATTCGGCGAACCCATCTGCACTTCATTAATACCGATCAAACCCGTCGGCACCGGCTCCCACACATGGAGCCCCAGCACATAATCCACCCCCTCCATACAGCCCTCGGCAATCATAGATAAAGCGCCACCGGGCAACACTTCCTCCATAGGCTGGAATAGCAGCCGAATTGTACCGGGCAAATCATCTCGGTTTGCCATAAAAGCACCACCGACCCCCAAAAGCCCCGCAGTATGAAAATCATGACCGCAAGCATGACAAATCCCCTCATTTTTTGATTGATAAGGCTTACCGCACTCATCATTTAAGGGCAACGCATCAATATCAGCACGAATAGCAATCATCTTACCGGGTCTAGCACCCACAATATCCGCGATCACACCGGTTCCGGCAATCTTTTCGCCTTCAATACCCAAAGAATTCAAGACTTCAAGAATTTTCTCCTGGGTCTTAAATTCTTTGCCGCCCACTTCCGGATATTGACGAAAATGGCGACGCCAACCGACGATATCCGCCTGATGATCTTCCAGCCATTTTACAATTTTTTCATTCATCTTCGCCCCTCCTAATTTCCCAAATTAGTCTTTCTTCTGCTTGCCACGCGGAGCAAAATATTTCTCAATTAAAAAAGAAAATTTCTCGTTTTCATAGTCCTGCCAAAATTCTTCATAGCGACGATTTTTAAAAGTCGGACGGTTGAGCGCCCCATTGCCGGCAGCCGCTTCAGCCAGCGTCTTTGGAAGGTCAATCACTTTTTTCCGAATCGCCTCATAATGAGCCCTCCCTTTTGGAGTATTCGTGATGACCAATGTAATCCCTCGGTCATCATCTAAAAAATCCTTTTCCTCTTGATAGCCCCAAAAATCTGCAATCGTCACATCTCCCTGCCGATTCGCATTCGCAAATTGACAGCGATAACAAGAGTCATTCAAAAAATAATTCTTCAAAAATCCAACTAAATAAGGGTCGGTCAGCACATCCGCAAAATAATTCTCCGACTTTTCAAAGGTCAGCAACATTCCAAAATTTTTCCATCCCTCAAGTTTGCTGCGAAACGACACTTGAACAATCCGGTCTTGCCGCACCTCAGCCTGATAATTCAAGTAATCTCGATACAATTTAGGAGATGCCGCACCGTGACAAACTAAATCCACCAGCAGTAGATTCTCTCTTTCTGAGGCAGTCAAAATTTTCTTCAACCCCGCAATCTGGCAAGGCGTACCTGCAAAAAGTACCTGCCTACCGCAAGTCAAAAAACTTTTAACTTTTTTAAAATTCTCTCCCATTCGACTCTGCACATACTTCGAGCCCCGTAGACGAGCCAAATCATCCACCGTTTCAATTCCGCAGTGACCTATTGTAAAGTCTTTAAAAAAACTGCCCCCAAATACTACTCCACCTGCCTCTAAAACCTGTTCCGCCAAATGAGAAAAGACCCCACCGGAACTACTGGCAAGGCGAATTTCTTCCTGCCGACTCCAAGCAGCAAAAACTCCCTGATTTTCCACCACTGCCTGAGATTCCTGATTCGCCGGACAAATTTCTCGACATTTCCCGCAGTCTAAGCAAACTCCCTCATCAATTTGAGGACGATAAAATCCCTTCTCATTCTGCGCCATTTCAATCGCCCCTACCGGACAAGCAGCATCACACCCACTACATCCGGTACAAACACCGACTTGACAGATATCCATCATCATCACCCCTCCTTTCAACAAGCCTCTGTTTTTTCATTTTACCACTTTACTCCACAAAATATAAAACTCACCTACAAAAATCTATCCACTACTTTATATTTTTTGAAAATTGCCGTACAATAAATATGGCAAATGCGGTAATTTTATTTTGCCGAAAGGGCGTGACTTCTCATGCAAAAAATCGATCTTAATACTCTTTTTCAAAAGCTGAAAAAAGACTGTATCTCCATTAAATCTACTCCGGCCAACGTCCATCTTCCGCTAGGCAGCAGTAAATTCGGCGGCAAACCCCATTTGCCAGCAAACTTCTCATGGCCCTATTATGAAGGGACAGATTATGAAAATATCGCCCAAAATCGACCTCTCGCTTTTTTAGCACAGATCAATCTTCAAGACATCGCCGCTTATGATAAAGAAAAGCTTTTACCCGCCAAAGGTTTTTTATATTTCTTTTACGAATTGTCCTCTATGACTTGGGGATACGACCCGAAAGACAAAGGCAGTGCTGCGGTCTATTATTTTGATGAAGAGGTTCATCATTTACATGAAGTCGAATTTCCAAAAGAAAGGGATCCTGAAAGCATCTTGCCTGAATTTTCCATGGCTTTTGAAAATAAGACGGATCTTCCTGATTTTGAAGAATTTACCGATTATTATGAGGATTGCGATTGGGATGATTTCGATAAAGCCCGCGAAACCTTCGGATATGACGACTATCCGGAAGATGACGAAGGCACAAAACTCTTGGGCTATGCAGATATCATACAAAACAGTATGCTTTTAGAGTGCGAATACACTACCAACGGCATTTATTGCGGTGACGGAAATATCAAACTGACCCCACAGGAAAAGCAAGTTTTCTTTGATCGAAGCAAAGAATGGACGTTACTTTTTCAAATGAGCACTCTGGAAAGTGATGACTTTGAACTGATGTTCGGAGATTGCGGAAATATCTATTTTTATATCAAAAAATCCGATTTAGCCCAAGCCAACTTCGACAATATTTGGCTTGTATTGCAGTGCAGCTGACAATATCTGCGGTATAATTCATTGGATAGCTTTTTCTTCTTGCAATGTAAGAGGTATTTTTAGCTCGAAAAACAATCAATATTTTAAGTCAGATAAAAGGTGATCATATGGGAATTTTACCGGTTTCCGATCGTACATTGAAGATGCGAATCGGAAAATCTACCCGGGCTTTTCGCTCGCGGAATTATCGCCTATTCTTTACCGGTCAAAGTATTACTTTGATTGGAAATTGGATGCAGCAGCTCGCTTTGGGGTGGCTGCTTTTACGCTTGGGCGGTAGTGCTACTGATTTGGGGCTTCTGGCGGCTCTCACTCAGATGCCGACGATTTTTCTCGGACCGGTGGCAGGAGTGGTTGCCGATCGCTACGAAAAGCGATCTTTGCTCCGCTATATCCAGTTTGCCGCCAGCCTTCACGCATTTATCCTTTTTGGCCTGACTTATACCGAAGTCATTACCCTCTGGATGTTACTGGGTCTGGCCTTTTTTATGGGTCTTGTAAATGCTTTCGAGATGACGACTCGACAATCTTTTGTGGTCGAGATGGTAGACGATCGGCGAGATTTACCCAATGCAATCGCTCTCAATTCGCTGATGTTCAACTCAGCTCGCGCCATTGGGCCGGCGCTAGGCGGGCAACTGGTCTATTTTTTCGGTGAAGCGCTTTGCTTCTTATTAAATGCCATCGGCTATGGAGCTTCCAATTTTGCGCTCCGGTCTATGAAATTACCGTCTTTTCAGAAAGTGGATTCGGTTCAACGCAATATCCTACAAGAGTTTAACGCCGGGTTTCGCTATATTAAAAGCACACCTGTACTGACTTATTCGCTTTTGATGTTGACCTCGGTCAGTATGTTCGGCGCTCAGCAGCTGGTCATTTTGCCTCTTTTGGTGCGGGATTTCCTGCAAGGCGATTCTGATATTTTGGGGCTAATGATGATGTCCTTTGGTCTTGGAGCAGTAATTGCTGCCATTACCATTACAGTGCGTAGCAAAATTGCCGGTACTGAAAAAATCATTTACCGAGGCGCTTTTATCGTGGGCATTAGCCAAATTCTCTTAGTTCTCTACCCCAATGTCCTATGGATAGGTATTCTCAATGCCCTGACTGGCTACGGCGCAATTGCGGCGATTGTCTCGACCAATACAGTACTTCAACTCATTGCCGCCCCTGCCATGCGAGGTCGAGTCGTCAGCTTTTATTCTCTTTGCCTGATAGGGCTTGGCCCTTGTGGCGGCTTCGTTATCGGCCTCTTTATCGACTGGTACGGAGTACCAATTCTTTTGCCAATCTTGGGGCTTTGCTGCATAGCGGCCTCATTGATTTATCGCCGCTATGCGGCATCAGTCATCTCAGAAGCTCTACACAAAATCAATCGATAAGAAAGAAGGGATTTTCATGACAAAACAAATCATTTCCACCGACAAAGCCCCCGGTGCTATCGGACCTTACTCTCAAGCAGTCTGGGCCGGCGACATTCTTTTCGCTTCCGGTCAAATACCCATCGACCCGACTACCGGCGAAATCGCCTCGGACAACGTCCAAGACCAAGCTCACCAATCCCTTAAAAATGTACAGGCCATCTTGGAAGCCGCCGGTCTGACTTTTGAAAATGTCATCAAAGCCACAGTATTTATCAAAAATATGGATGACTTTGCCGCTATCAATGAAGTCTACGCCCAATACTTCTCCAGCCCCTATCCGGCTCGCTCCTGCGTCGAAGTTGCCAGACTCCCCAGAGATGTAAAAGTCGAAGTTGAAGTTATTGCAAAAAAATAATTCCTTCTGCTCTTTAAACCGCAAAAAAGGAACTACCTACAACAGGTAGTTCCTTTTTCTATATCTAACAAATCTGAGCCTCTTTATGCAAATTCTTATTTTGCCGCTACCTTGGCAATCACTTCCGCCATTGGGCTTCGGCAAGTATTACCGGTGCAAACAAATAAAATTTTAATTGGTTCTTCCCTTTGAGTCGGCTCAGCGCTACAAACCGCCGACAACAAGCCAACAATCAGCCAAACGCTCAGTAAAAATAATTTTTTCATTTTTTCAATAATAAAAAAAGAACCCTATTCCAAACAGGAATAGGGCTTGCTACATTTAATCTCAATCAAAAAATTCCGACTACCAAAAATAGCGAGTATTTAGGATAAAGCGTTAGGCAAAGTAAGCACAGAGTGATGATGTGTACATTTAGTACATGAAGAACGCTGTGCGCTGCTTTAACAACACGCTTTGCCTAAAGACGAAGCTATTAGCCGGCGATTTCTGCACCAAAGGCTTTACATTCAGCGCCTTCCGGTGTTCCTTGTACGCCATGGGGTTCACCGACGATTACAGCGCCGTAGCCTTCCATGCGCTCTTTCCATTCTCTGAGCCATTGGCCGTCACCCCAGCCGTAGGAGCCGAAGAGCGCTACTTTTTTGCCTTTGACTACACTTTCAAGAGAAGCCACAAAGGGCTCCATTTCAGCTTCCTCAATTACTTCCATGCCCATGGATGGGGAGCCGAGTACCAGTACATCGGCATTTACAGCGTCATCTACACTTGCAGAGCTAACTTGGGTGACCGCTACATCGGCACCGGCCTCTTTTGCGCCTTCAGCGATGAAATTTGCCATTTGCTCGGTATTTCCCGATCCAGACCAATAAATAATAGTTACTTTACTCATTTTTTCTTCCTCCTCTTGTTTATAGCCGCTTTAATTTAGATTTTTTAAAGCAACTTCGGGTCTTTTTCTTAAATTCATTCGGATGTCCGCCAAGGTCGCCCCTTGGAAAAGAAGACCGCCAATATATTCGGTTGCCTTTTGGTATTTGCGGCACTTTCGCCGTGCCCTGCCTATATTTCCATAGACTTTCCATAAACCGACTGCTTTGGAGCAAGCTCCATTGCGCCGAATGAATTCACATACATCTTGAGCCGGATACCCCAGAAAAATTCCGACTTCATGAGGAACCTCTTCCTCTTCAAACCGCTCTTTAAGCCGACCCAACCATTCTTCTAAGCTAAGAGAGCAGGTGGGATAGCCGCGACTTTCAAGCAAATTTCTTGCACCTTGACACCAAAATCTTAGCATCAAAAGCTCCGGACGATAGACAAGAAGAAGTAAATTGCCTTCTGTCATCTTCATTTCTTGAATTTGGATGCCCAATTCCTCAGTCAGTCGTCTTTTACAACAGGGCCAAATCTTTGCAATCTCTCGACCCTCAAAGCGGATATTTACCAAATTTGCCGGCTTGAAGCCCTGCAAAGTCGGCGCTCCGTGATAACTCACCAGAGCCTCTATATAACCGCAATCATCTCTTTTTCTGAGAAATTTTGCCAGATGGAAGAAGTTTCTCTTTGGCTCATCTTGCAGATCTTTCAGCGATTCGCCCAAAAGCATCCCTCCTTTTAATTAGGAATGAAAATCATTTTCAATATAACTTTAGCAATCTCAGCCTTTTTTGTCAATCGAATTTGTCCGTTTCATTTCTAACCTATTTGTTACCCCAACAAAAAAACTCCCGCCTTTCCGGCGAGAGTTTCTTTATTTGAATTATTGACGACTGGCGAAATACTCAACTGCGCTAACCAGACCGTAGCACACAAGATAGGCTCCCATGTACATTTGAAGCGGCAGCGCCCAAAGACCTGGAAAGAAAATAAGTACGAAAGCAGAACAAATGCCGAGAAGCCCGGAAAGCAACGTCCAAAACCAGTGAGGGCCGTCATTTCGGAGCAAATGAAAGGTCGCGACCATGCGATTCAGACCTACAAAAAGTGTCCAGAAGGCAAACATCAGCGGGATTTCTTCACTATTTTTACTGCTATAAATAATGAAAATAATGCCGATGAAAAAATCTGCCATACCTTGAGTGAGCGACCAACTTGACCAGTTTCGAAAGAGTGACAAAGGGTAACAAATACCGGTAGCAATCAGAGCAACTCCCAAATAAAGAGCCACAGTTTTAAGTGATTCTTCGGAATTAAACCAAATATATCCACCTAATGAGGCCATGATGACTCCAATCAGAAGAATAAAAATACTATTCTCCTCCAGACGCCCTCTCATACCACTTAGCGACATTTTCACCAACCCTCTCACTATTAAATATCTATTTTAAAACTTATCGTCCTTTTTTTGATTGTCTCTTTTCTATTTCACTATTATACACTTTTTTTAATTTTTTTACCATTCCGGGTTTAAGATAAAAATCTTTATTTAGTAAAATTTTCTGCATTAATGAAAGTTTATACCATTTTTGTCCTTTTTTTGCTTCATTTTTGTGACTTTTCCGAAAAAAACCGTTAAAAAATGATCCACTTAGTTTATTCAGGCTTTTATTCGTGATAAAATAATCTCATAGGATATCCGTGAGCGATTATCATTTCAATCGACGCATTCATTCTATATTTACCAGGGAAAGGAGTATATTTATGCATCATTATCATTTGTTGGAGATTCTTGCGGTCGGTTTTACAGCAGCTTTAATATTCGGCTATATCGCTCAACGGGTCGGGCTTTCTCCCATTGTCGGCTATTTATTAGCCGGATTTCTAGTAGGTCCCCAATCTCCGGGATTTGTAGCCAATCAAGAACTTGCCGTTGAGCTTTCCGAGGCCGGAGTCATTCTCCTAATGTTTGGCGTTGGTCTTCATTTCAATCTAAAAGATCTGATGGCAGTGAAAGAAGTTGCGCTACCCGGCGCAGTTGTCCAGTCTTTGGCCGCTACATTTTGCGGTATTATCGTTGCTTCTCTTTTCGGGCTTTCTACCTCAGAAGGTTTGATCTTAGGACTGGGACTTGCAGTAGCCAGTACAGTAGTGTTACTTCGGGTTCTTACGGACAATAATGTGCTCAATACGATTCATGGACATGTTGCGATAGGCTGGCTAATTGTGGAAGATATTTTCACGGTTCTGGTTCTTGTCCTTCTGCCGGCATTGGCAAGTATCTTGTTGGGTGCTCAAGCTCTTAATTTTGTCAATCTTCTCCAGGCCCTACTCTTTGCGATTCTTAAATTGGCGATCCTTTGGGTGCTGATTCTGGCAGTCGGCGGACGAATAGTCCCGTGGCTTTTGGGCAAAATCGTCCGTACTCGCTCCCAAGAGCTTTTTACCCTGACAATTCTTGTAGTGGCATTCCTCACTGCAGTAGCAGCGGCTTATCTCTTTGATGCCTCTTTCGCCCTGGGAGCTTTCCTGGGCGGCATGGTAGTCGGCAAGAGTAATGTCAGCCATCAAGCCGGAGCGGATTTGATTCCTCTGAGAGATGCTTTTGCAGTGCTTTTCTTCCTATCCGTGGGAATGCTCTTCGATCCGATGTTCCTCATTCAAGAGCCTTGGCTTGTCCTTGCGGCTCTCATTATCGTGTTGGTAGTCAAGCCAATCACTGCAATTTTAGTGGTCTCCGGCCTGGGGTATTCAGTTCGAACAGCCTTAACGGTCGCTACCGGCCTGGCTCAAGTGGGAGAATTTTCTTTCATTTTGGCTCATGCCGGTCAATCTCTCGGGCTGATTTCTCAAAGTGTCTATAATATCCTTGTGGCTTGCGCTTTAGTTTCGATTGCTCTTAATCCGTGGATCGTCCGTAAAGTGCCGACACTAGAAGAATCCCTTCAGCAGCACGAATTTTTGTGGAAAATCCTCACCTATCGCGCCGAAAAGCGGGCTCAGGCTTTGCGGGATGCCGCTCAGTCTGAGGTCGATTTGGAAAAACTCGCTGACCCCACCACTGCAGTCGTTGTCGGCTTTGGCCCTACCGGTCAAAAGGCGGTTAATGTACTAAAGAAAAAAGATGTAGTGCCTGTAGTCATTGAGATGAATGTGGATACTGTTGATAATTTGGATGGTCGCGGAAAGTTAACGATTTACGGAGATTCTACAAAAAAAGATATCCTTTTGGCGGCCGGAATCGAGTCTGCTCAGTATCTGATTATTACAATCCCCTCGGTCGCAGCAACCGCAGCAACTGCTCTGTGCGCGAAGGAAATCAATCCGGACATCCGTATTTTCGCACGAGCCCGTTTTTTGAGTGATGGCGAACTTTTAGATCAAGTCGGCGTCAATATCATCGCTTTTGAAGAAGAGGAAGTCGGTATTACCCTTGCAAAGCGGCTATTAGAAGATGTTGAAAACTGCAAGCTCAGCGGCGAGTGCCCTAGCTGATTAAATTTTTTATTTTAATATGTGAATCTAAATGCTCCATTTCGGTGGAGCATTTTTGTCTGCTTTTTTAAAAATTTTTATCTAATTAAAACCACCCTGCGGATACATTGCAACTAGTCAGTACTTCTATCATTTCAGCCTTATCTGTTCAAGCGGTTTTCGGCAAATGTAGACCGAAGTACGGTTGAGAATTTCGATGACTTTAAAATTTCTATTGACATCTTTTCATGCTATGTATACAATATTACACATAGCATAAGAAAATAACGAAGACGGAGACAGTACTCTCAATCAGACGCTTCAGAGAGCCGGCAGTAGGTGTGAGGTCGGCAGCTGAGAATTGAAAGGAAAATCACTCCTGAGTTGCAGGCTCGAATTATTTAGTAGGGTTTGCCGGTCGCCACCGTTATTCAGGCACAAGAGGATTCATTGATTGAATTGACTAGGGTGGTACCGTGGGCCTTGCTCACCCCTTTGGTATCACTCTTTTTTATTTCCCGGAGCAGGAAATTTAATTCATCACTGAGTCAAATTAGGGTGGTACCACGATGCATAGTCGTCCCTTTAGCGGGGCGGTTTTTTTATTGCCCTTTTTAAAGCCTTTTTTCATTATGCAGAAGCAGGCTTTCATGAAAATTTCTTTAAAAATCAGGAGGTATCATATGAAATCATTTGACAAACTCGCTCACTATTTGACCCAGCTCTTTCCGGTATGGATTGTCCTTTTTGCAGTCATTGCTTTTTTCTATCCTACTGTGTTTAATAGCTACGGATCCTCAATTCCTTGGCTTTTAGGAGTCATTATGCTCAGCATGGGGCTTACCATGACCCCTAAAGATTTTCAGCTCGTCTTTACCCGCCCCAAAGATGTGTTTTATAGCGTGGCTCTCCGATTTGCCATTATGCCGACGGTTGCCTTTCTCATTGTAAAGCTTCTTGACCTGCCACCGGCTCTGGCAGCCGGAGTAATTCTGGTCGGTTGCTGCCCTAGTGGTACTTCTTCTAATGTAATGACCTTTATTGCCCGGGGTGATACTGCTCTATCAATCACCGCCACCAGTATTAATACCTTGGTTTCACCGATTCTGACCCCTTATATCTTCGTTCTTTTGGCAGGCACTTTTATTCCTATTGATGCGATGGCTCTTTTTGCTGATATTTTAAAAATTGTTATCTTCCCTGTCATCGCAGGGCTTTTACTTCGTATGGCGATTCCAAATATTATTGATCGGCTTGGAAAAGCCGTTTCTGTTATTTCTGTATTTTCAGTAGTTACCATTCTCGGTATCGTCGTGGCTCTCAGCGCTGAAAAATTAATGACTGTTGCGTCAATTGCTTTCGTTGCAGTCATCCTTCACAATTGTCTGGGACTGGGTCTTGGATATGGAAGCAGCCGTGCATTAGGGCTTGACCACCGAAAAGCAAAAACCCTTTCCTTTGAAGTCGGCATGGAAAACTCCGGGCTTGCAGTTGCTCTCGCTCTCGCCCATTTAGACCCGATAGCAGCTCTGCCGGGTGCTATCTTTAGCTTCTGGGGCACCCTAAGTGGCTCGCTTCTTGCCAGCTTCTGGGGAAATCGAGATAAAGACGACCCAACCTGAACTTCATAAATTTTAAAAATAAACCCTTGAGGCGCGTGCACTGCATCCCGAAAATGAGACACTAAATAAAAAAGGAAAATGAAACATTTTGACCGGACATAGCAAGACCTCCTGTCTTAGATTTTATTCTAAGATAGGAGGTCTTTTTTATTTTGCCTGTCTATTCCCAATTATCAATGGAATAAATATTTGGGGCTTGCCCATTTTGCGGGAAACCGATTTTTTTGATTTGCCTGAGTACAAGGGAGAGTTCTTTGGTTATTTTATATTGGAGAGTTTTTCGGACAATTAGATAAGTGAGATGCCGAGCCGGATGTTCAAGCTCGCCGGACGTGATATAGACGAGCTCGTCTTTGGAGCTATTTGCCAGTCGAAGCAGAAAGATATCGCCCCCATTATCCAGATAAAAATCAAGCTCGCAATTTGGCGGGTAGGTTTCCGGAACTTGATGAACCGCATTCAGCCGAATACCCTCAATGAAGAAGTCGTCTTCCCCAAAGTGGCAGGCAAAAAATTTTCGACGGGCAAGTTGGATAGACATCTACTGATTCCTCCAAAATGAGCTAATTGGAAGCTCGCTCAATCCCATAGAGAGCGGCTTTATCATCGGGAATTTTTGCAAGAGCCTGCTCAAAAAGGGCTTTAGCGGTAGCCTTATTGCCTTGCCTCAAAGCTTGTTCCCCTTCGGTCATGGCATTGGCATAGTTATCTATTTTTTCGCCGTCCAGATTGTAGAAAAGCTGGTTGACTGTAATGACTTGACCGGAGTGCTCTAGCAGGCTCAAATCCGGCTCTTGCTCCCAAGTTGGCTTGAGCAACCATTCGTAGCCGTCTGCGACAAAATCGCCTGGCTTCATCTGCACCCAGCGACCGCCTGCTTTTACGACGCTACTATTTTTGGAAGAATAGACAAAGGTCGGCGTGATTAGACCCCAAAGGCCGTCTTTTTTTACGGCTCCGAGAGTTGGATTGATGAAAGCTTGGGCATCTTCAAATTCTGCCGGGATTAGCCATTGGGTTTCCAAATCAATGTAGCCCCATTTGCCATTTTGCTTGACCGGAGCCCCAAAGAATTTGTAAGGCTTGGCATCTTCTGCTTTAAAGGAATTGATTGCAAAGGCGGTATTATTGACAACTTCATAGTAGGGAATGAACTGTTTTTTGCCTTTATCAACTTTGCCGACCAGATAATTTTTCTCTCCTTGTAGGGGTGCATAAATCGCTCCAAATCGAGGTGTTAGCATCCATTCGCCGGTGCGACTAATCAGACCATAGAAGCCTCGCTCCTCCAGCGCAATCGCTCGGTCACCAATGAAGGAGTAGGCGAAAGAAAAATCTCGTAAGACTGCTTTTTTTCCTTGAGGGTTGATATAGGTCCAACGGCCGGGGCGATTTTCGATCGCCGCCAGACCACCGCTGAATTCTCGCGCTTGCAGGAAGGTCGGTGGAATAGCGAAAGTACCGTCCTGAATCGAAAGATAGCCCCATTTACTGTCTAATTTGAAGCGAGCCAATCCCTCCGAGGGGGGCGCTACATCCTCAAAAGGCATTGGCGCGGTAAGTTGCGTGCCCGATGGATTGATGAGGGTATAGCCGCGATTTTCCAGCTGAACCCAAGCCAGAAAATCCGGAGATGCAGTAAAGGAATGAGCTTCTCTATACTGCGGCGCAATTTGCCAATCTTGATCGACCGCATTCCAATAGCCCCAACGTTTTCCTTCGGGCAGCATGACTGCAAGGGGAATCGGCAGAGATTTTTTCGGTTTAAGAAGGGCTTCGGCAGTCTGAGCAGAAGCCGGAAGAGTAGTCATAAAAGTAGCTACAATTAAGAGAGTCAAAAATTTCTTCATGGATATCCTCACTTTCAAATCAATCGGCAGGCTGTCCAGTAGCCAAGCCCCGCCGCCAGCAGGGAAAGTCCCAGGTTTAGCGCGATATTAAGCAGCCCCTGCGCCCATTGTCCCGCTAGAAAAAAGCTCCAACATTCAAAGCTGAAAGTGGAAAAAGTCGTCAGACCGCCTAAAACACCGGTCATCAGAAGCAGCCGCATTGGCACTGGTACTTTAATTAGTCCGATAGGTAGAAAAAAACCGATAAAAAAGCAGCCCGCCACATTGACCGTCAGAGTGCCCCAAGGTAAGTAGCTGCCCCAGCGCAAAGCCGAGGTAGAAATCAGATAGCGAAGCACTGAGCCGATAGCGCCGCCCAAGGCGACCCAGAGAATATTCATCAGTTGCCGGCACCTTCTTTGAGGGGTAGAAGAACTTCAACAGGACTTCGCAAAATGAGCCCTTTTCTGAGATTTTTTTCCAAGTAAGGGAGCAAAAGCTCCAGATTTTCCGGTCGATCGATCATCTCAATGCGAATCGGCACATCATTCGAGGGCATCAAGGATGTTCGCCCCCGGATTAGATTCTCCGGCCCGTAGCCCATGATACATTTAGAGACCGTAGCGCCGGCGATTCCCAAGTTCTTAGCCTCTAAAAGAATCGCTTCATAAAGCGGGATATCCTTTAAAAAAATACCGATGGACAGGTAAATCTCCATTCTCACTAAGTCTTTTTTTTCAAACATCATTAACACCTCCTGGAAAATTAACCTTTTTTCACATGGGTAATTCCCTCAATTTTTCGGATTTCTTCCATCAACTCCGTAAGGGAGATTTTGCCCTTATCGGTATCAAAGGTAACAGAGAGATGGAAATAGCCCGGCTTGCTATCAAGAACAGTGATATCCTCAATCAAGAGGCCTTTTTCGGTAAGCAGGGCACTCAGCAGATTGACCGGAGATCGTTCCGAGTAAGACTCCACTTCAAGAGTGATATGGTGTTGTTGCCTGAGAAGCCGGAATTTATCAAATCGCCCGATGAAAGTCAAAGTAATAAATCCGAATGCAGTAGCGATACCGGCACTGAAAAATGAACCTACACCGGTCGCAAGGCCAATTGCTGCAATCAACCAAAGGCTTGCAGCAGTAGTGAGACCAATCACACTAACCCCCTCTTTTAAAATCGCTCCGGCTCCGAGAAAACCGATACCGCTGACAACCTGAGCCGCCAAACGCCCGGGGTCGCCGCTACTATTTGGGAGTGAGGTGGCAATTTCCACCGATAAAATCATAATGAGGCAGGCTCCAAGGGATACCAAAACATGGGTGCGAAGCCCGGCAACTTTATGACGGGCCTGCCGCTCGGCGCCGATAATCAGCCCAAAGAGGCAAGCTAGACTTAGTCGGATAACCATATCTTCAGGAGTCATATATTCTCCCCCTTTCTAGCTTCGTATTTGGCTCGACTACCATATTTCAAGAAATGGAATGACGCTGAAATATATGTAGGAAACCCATCGACCTCTTGGCGACTGGCAAGCGTAAGTGAAGACAGAGCCTAGCCAAGTCGATGATGTAAAGCACGTTGTTGTAGTTTCGCTCAATGCGGCTTATGTACTTGTATGTACACCGCGCCACATTTCTCTCACTCCGCCTGGTGCTTTTTCCCAAATCCTCGCTATAATACGACTCATTGGCATTTTTAAAAGTTTTATCTCTAAAATATTTATGATAATTTAAATGTATCCAGACTATTTTTCTATATTGGAATAATTCTCTTTTTGTAGTGAAAACCCTTTTATAAGAGGTCATGATAAATTTTTAAGAAGTGGGTGTTTCGTGAATTTCCGGTGCTTTTTCAAGTTTGGGTTGGAGGAAAGTCCGGTAGAGGAAGCCAAGCCCCATAAGGATAGCGGCAGACATGATAAAGACCGGATTAAAGGGAATGTAGTCCAGTAGCACTCCAAGGAAAATTGAACCGGTTGCGGCACCGATGTCGACAGAGACTGTAAAGACCCCGAAAGCAGTGCCCCGCTCGTTGAGGTGGGTGTGATTGGCGACAATGGGGATAAGGGCCGGAAAGGCGATACCATAGGTGAAGCCGATTAAAAGACCAAGCAGGATACTGCTGAAGGGCCCCGGCGGAATGAGCGTGCAGGCTAAGGTGATGCCAAAGCCATAAAGAAGAAGACCCAGTAGGCGGGTAGAGGGCATAAAAGTCAAGATGCGGGCGACAAAGATTCGGGTCAGGACAACCGCAATGGCATAAGCAATATAGTAGTAGGTGAGGCCGCTGGCATTGGCACGCTCAAAGAGCAGAGGCACAAAGGCAAAAAGGGCACCGTAGGCGAAATTAGATCCAAATTGGCAAATCGAAGGTATCCAAACACCGGGGTTTTTGGCAACTTCCGGTATGGAAATCGGGGGGGCATTTTTGCTTTTATTGGGGGGAATGATATTTTTCGGGAATAAGAGGAAGGTGAGTATGGTAGCTAGAAAACCGATTCCGGCAACGGTGCTGAAATCAAAAGCCCGATATAAAAAAAGGGAGCTTGAAAAAGCGATGCCATTACCAATCATGATAAATAGCGTGAAAGCACCGACCGCTTCATTTTGATGAGCCGACTTGTGCATGACGGAATTAATCGTCAGGGCAGCGGCGGAAAATCCGGTGATACTTGCGCCGTGGATGAAGCGTGCCAAGAGAATCAGCTCGGTAGATTTGGAAAAAAGAAGCAGTAGCAAGGAAAGCCCGGCAATAATGATGCCGGTACCTAAAACTTTAGTGCTTCCGTAGCGATCCACCCAGCGGCCGGAAGGAATCCGAAAAAGCACCGCTCCGAGGGCAAAAAAGCCGATGATTGCGCCGATTGCCGAGGCAGGATAGCCCAGATTATGGAAATGAACCGGAATGGTTGGCACTAAAAGATTGGTACTCATCCAGAAAAAAAGATTGGAGAGAAGCAGGCGAATAAAGCTAGGGGTATAGAGTTCACGGTTCAAGAGGAAGGACTCCTTTCGGTTTGGCTGAAAATGTTGTTATCTTCATTATAAAGAGTGTTGATGAAAACAGCAAAATAAAAACAGGAAAAGACTCAGAAAAGTGGAATTAGAAATAACAACGAAAACATTTTTCGAAGGAGGAAAAAGGGATGACAAGTACAGTCTATTTTGCAAATCTAAGATCCCGGAGCGCCAAGGAAAATAAGAGTGCCAAAGTGAGAAAACTCTTCGAAAAGGCAGGTTTTGAAAAAGCATTTTCAAAAAAAGATTTGGTCGCAGTCAAGCTTCATTTTGGTGAAGAAGGGGGCGACACTTTTATTAGCCCATTGTTTGTCCGTCAGGTCGTGGATAAAATCAAAGAAACCGGCGGCAATCCATTTTTAACCGATACAAATACCCTCTATTCCGGTAGTCGCCATAATGGAGTAGACCATCTGAAAACTGCTCATTTACATGGCTTTGTGCCGGAAGTGGTCGGCGCGCCGGTCATTATCGCCGATGGCCTGTTGGGAGACAATCGAGTAGATGTCTCCTTGGATGGCAAAGGCAAGTATTTTGAAAAAGCTCATATCGCCGGTGACATCGTCAGGGCAAATAGCATGATGGTGCTGTCTCATTTTAAAGGTCATGGTATGGCAGGTTTTGGCGGGGCGATTAAAAATTTGGCAATGGGCTGTGCTCCGGCGGCGGGGAAAAAAGATCAGCATTTTACCCGCATCGCAGTGGACGAGGAAAAATGTATCGGCTGTGGCGTTTGTGCTCAGGTCTGTCCGGTGCAGGCATTATCTTTTGAGGCCAAAGACAGCGGCCCCAAGGCTGTCAGTGATGTAGCTGTCTGCATTGGCTGCGGCGAGTGTATTACAGTCTGCCCGAAAAGCGCGCTGGCGATGGACTGGGAAGAAGCGGGCAAGGAATTTTTGGAGCGCATGAGCGAGTATGCTTGGGCGGCGGTCAAAGGTAAGCCCGGCAAAGTCTGCTATATTAATTTTCTGATGAATATCACTCCGGACTGTGATTGCGTACCTTGGAGTGATGCACCGATTGTGCCGGACATCGGCATTTTGGCATCCTGGGATCCGGTCGCGCTGGATCAGGCTTGTCACGATCTGGTGACTGCCCAGGAAGGATTTAATCATTCCCTTTTAGAGTGTAATCATGCTAAAGGAGAAGATAAATTTCAGGGAATGGGACGAGTTGACGGACGTTTTCAAATTAGCCATGCCGAAGAGCTGGGCATGGGTAGCCGCCAATATGAATTGGTAGAGATTTAAAAAAGCGAGGGAATTATATGAAGCTGAAAGTAATTTTTTCGGCACTGGCTTGCAGTCTGGGTTTATTACTTGGGCAATGCGAAGCCAAAGAGCCGAAATGGCAAGATCCGGATGTGAATTTCTCTCAGTGGAGCCGAGTGATACTGGTGGACTTAGTAGATACGAATAGTGAGAAATTTAGAGGGAAAATCGGCTGGGTGTCGCCGGAATTGGGTGGCTCTGTAGAACCAGACGCAACCTCTGACGAAATCAAAGTCGAAGTGAATATTCCGGCATCGGAGGAAGTACAGCCGACAATCGAGACAAAATCAGAACCGGAAACCCGGCAAGAGTCAGAGGAAGAAGCGGACGAACAACCAGAAGAAGAAAGTGCTTTTGCGAAAGCGATGAAAGAATCGGCGAAAAATGCTGATAAAGCGGACAAACCGGAAGAAAAACTTTTTGGCTTTGCCGCCGCTGAAGAACAATGGAAAGAGCAGGCTCAGAAAAAACTGGGGAAAAAAGTAACTTTGATTCCTATGAGTGATTGCTTGACCTATCTGGAGACCAAAGCACCGGAAGCGAATTGGCAAGAACTTTGGCAAGGAGAGGACAAAAAAGCCTTCTGGGAAACTGCGGCTCCTCACTTGGAAGGCTACGCGGATGGTGTACTGTTTGGACAAATGACCGCAATTGGCGAAGGCACTCATTATGTTCCGCCCTCGACCCAATCGGTCAGAACTGTACAGGGTGGCTCTTATCGCAAAGGAGTTTATACTCCCCGCTATGTGACCCACTATCATAGAACTCCCGGCTATTATGTGGATACTTGGCAAGCAAGCGGTAACTTTACCTTAGCGAAAATAGATAGTACCCCCTGCTGGACATATACGAAACATTCTAATAAAGCGCAGAGAGGTTTTTTGAAAAGACGAAATCAAGAATCTTTCTTCTCCGGCTTTTTCTCCCGCATGATGAGCGAAGTCCCCTTAAGTGGCGAAAAGAGCCAAAAACCCGATCGGGATGAGCTCTGATAATTAAAGCTCTTAAATAGCAAAGAAAATGCACTACTTATAAAAGTAGTGCATTTTTTATGCAATTTTCGGTTATCAATCACCGCTGCCAATGGTTGCCAGAGTTTCGACTTCGATAGCTTTGTTGTCAATGAAATAGACCACAAAATAAGTGAGAGTGCAGACAATCCATTCGGCAAAGACCACATGGGGGAAGATTCGCACTGCCGGAATGTATTTCCAAGCGGCTAGGGTAGCGATGGCAGCGACAAAAGTCCAGAAGGCGCTGCTACGGCGACAATATTGGGGCGCAAACAGGGTGAAGAGCAGAATTACTCCGAAAGCTGCACAAAGGGACAGACCGAAAAGCAAGACCGTAAGAATTCCTTGCATGAACATCGCCATAGTACAGGTAAGTACGCCGAAGAAAAGGACTGAAAATTTATTAATCCAGACATACTTTTCCGGTGAGACGCTGGGATTAATGAAGCGTTTGTAAATATCTTGGGAGATGAGAGTGGAAGAGCCTAAAAGTAGATTGCAAGCAGTAGAAACATCGGCGGCCCACAAAGCTGCAAGAGTAATTCCGGCAATCCACGGATTGAGGGTCATGATGACCTGGGGTAATGCCAATGTCGCAGTCGCATCAGGAAACATTGATTTTGCGGCAACTCCCAAAAGAGCCGAAACAAAGCCAATAGGCAACATTGCCAATCCGGCGTAGAGAAAGGCCTTGGCTGTGCCGGAAGTGGTCTTACCGCTCATGGCGATTTGAGTAACGCTTTGCAATCCCAGATTCATTGCCATACCAATGACCAGATAGGCAGTCACACCTGCCCACCCGATGCCGGCGATTGGATCCATCCACGTTCCGTCTGCGGGCAAATTGAGTGTGATGGCCTCCATTCCGCCGTGACCATTGACGACAGCCACAGCGGCAAGCATGATGCCGCCATAAATCAAAGTGATATTTAGAATATTCGATAGGCTGGCTGACCACATTCCGCCGATAAAAGTAATGGCTACAAAGACAATGCCGCTGACCAAAACACCCATCTCAAGAGTTGTGAATACATCCGGCAAAACGATGTGGAGAATGGAGCCTCCGGCGATATATTGGATGGATGTAGCAACGATGCAGATAAGTACCTGAGTCGCAATCGCCGCAATAGAGCCTTTTTTATCATAGTAGCGATCCAAAATTTCTGGCAAAGTAGTGAAATCACGGCGGGCTCGCATTCGGTCAATCAAGAGCCAGCCCATCAGCATCGAGCCGACGCCCCACCCCACATTGTACCAACC
>JGI996J12353_1000154_pt1 | contig 19649 bp, 22 predicted proteins | sample IntmicLarv5ML5BL_FD_12353 | JGI IMG/M metagenome (IMG submission 12353) | reverse complement strand
AGTGGCCGCCATAACCATACCGATAGCCGCCATGCTCATTCAGCTTGCCATCTCAAGGAACAGGGAGTACCTTGCAGACGAGACCAGCGCCATGATCACGAGGAAGCCACGTGCCCTTGCCAGTGCGCTCAACAAGATAAGCAACGGCTGCGCATCCCCACAGAACACGTATGCGGACAACTGCTATGCGAACATGTGGATATCCGACCCCATTAGGAAGAAGAGCATATCCCAAAGGATATTCGGCACCCATCCTCCGATGGATGACAGGGTGCAGAAGCTCTTCGACCTTGCAGAGAAGATGGAGACAGGAATTCTCTGATCAATTCACTGGCTCCCACTTTGCCAACTCATTGACCTTGGAAAGCGTGGAGCCCCTTTTTATTTCCTCTCTGGTTCGATTCTCCCTTTCATTGACGTCGACGGAACGGTTTGCCACCTCCACCGCGACCTCCTTAGGAACCACTATCACACCGCTGGCATCGCCTATTATCCAGTCCCCTGTTCGGACGACCTGGCCACATATGGATATCTCCATCCCTATGCCTCCATAGCCCTTGGGCTCTCCGGCACATGGGACGCTATGCTTTGCGAATGATGGGAACCCTAGGTCCATTATGTCCTCTATGTCCCGTATGGCCCCATCTATGACTATGCCTTTGACGCCCTTGTTCATTGCAGAGTTCGATGCCAGCTCCCCCCACACAGCAACCTGCGAGCCTCCAGCATCCACGACGATGACATCCCCTGGCTGTGCCTGGTCTATGGCCTCCACCGGCTTTGCCCAATCACCGTTGGTGGTCTGAACGGTCAATGCCCTTCCCACCATCCTCTGACCATGCTTTAGATAGGGGGTCAATCCGAACACGATGCCCCTCTTATGGAACGCGTCGGATATGTTACAGGTCGACGCCTTGGAGAATGCCTCGAAGAGCTCTGATTCGCCGAACTTCCTTGATAGGGCATCGTTAACCTCGATGCCATTCATCGCATCCTTCATGATACGAGTGGCGGCGGTCACGTCTGCAGCCTTTATTATCGCACCGCCTACGATTACCACTGAAGCGCCTGCCTCGATGTAATCCCCGACGGTCTTGGATGTTATGCCACCTGCGACCGCTACTGGGATGGATGCCTTGGACACCATCTCCCTGAGATTGTCAAGCGGGGCGGCCCCACCTCTCATCTGGGTATCGATCCCCACATGCATGCAGACGTATGATGCTCCAAGCCTCTCGACCTGCAACGCCCTTTCAACGATGTTCTCGACGTTGATCATGTCCACCATGACCTCTGCGCCATACTTCCTTCCAGCGGCAACAGCCTCCGATATTGTGGAGTCGTCTGCAAGTCCCAGCACCGTGACTATGCTTGCGCCGGACTTGGCCGCGATCTCCACCTCGAACCCTCCGACGTCCATCGTCTTGGTATCTGCAATTATCTTGTACCCTGGAAACGTCCTCTTCAGTGAACGTATGGCCTCGGAGCCCTCGCTCTTTATCAACGGCGTTCCAACCTCAATCCAATCAGCCCCTCCCTCGATTGCCTCCTTGGAGATTGCGGTCGCCCTGTTCAGTTGAATCATGTCCAATGCCACTTGGAGAACTGGCTTCATATAAGGGTAATCTTAAGTGAATTATTTACATTTATTGAAAGTTCTACAAAAATATAATTGTCAATTGGGAAAATAATCCCCGATATTACATAATATTTCTTGACAGGATGCAGATGGCCCATATTCCATGAAACATTATTTTACCCCGCACGTATATATTTCTTGAAAGTATACGATTGTTTAATCATAATCCACTACCCTATAACATAGTCATGCTTACGAGGTTTACTGAAATCCATATAATATGTACCATCTTCCAAATTTACAAAAGTCACATCGGTTCGCCCATATCTCTCAAAATCTTCCAAAGTTACCTTTTTTCCTGGGGGAACACCCAATCTATTTCGAAAGTATAATCCCAATTCACTATTATTTGAAGATTCTATTTGTTTTGGAATGTCGTTCTCCTTATTTCCAGCAGTAACACATTGGAAAATAATACCGTCGTCAGTTAGTATCGTAAAAGTTATTTTTTTTAATGGAAAAAATTCCTTTTTACCTATGGATCTGGGCAATGGAATATATGCTTGATTTGGTTCTCGACCCAATCTTTGGCCCCAATTTAATGATGAGACGTCCCCCATTTTACCTTTAACAGTCAATAGGGATAAAACAACCACATTTTTTTCATTCCCAGTGCTATTTTCCATAGAACTCATTCTTTTTCTAAATTCATCTTCGGAAACAATGCTTACCATGTCTTCTATCTCATCTATTGTACAATATGCCGTATCGCTTGAAAATGATTGGAAAATTTTCTCTGCCTCGTATGGGTCCATGGTAGTCATGATCTCAATTTGATTACCAAAAAATGCATTTTGAGAATAATTAGCCGAACCTGTAAAGGAAATTTGTGGAATCCCATCTTTCAACCATGTATATATTTTTGCATGTGTTGCATGCTTACCAGTCATTATATATGAAATTTCCACATCATTCCTCGAAGATACTATCGATTTGAATCCTTCATGCTCTACAATTGAAAGACCTCCTCGGGGAATCATCCCAATGATTATGTTAAGTTTAATCTTACGATTTAACGCGATATTCAACTCATCAATCAGCTCAAGGTGACGTTTGACCATTGAGGATGAGACATATCCAGATAACACATGCAATTCGTTACAACATTCAATGGGACCCATCAAGATCTCATTGAATAGCTCGTTTTTCTTACTATTACCAAAGACATAATCTCGATTAAACAATACCCTCAAACTCTAAACTCTCCTTTAATGTCTGTGATGCAACATCTTCTGAATCGTGCAACATAGGTCGCATTGATGAAGCAACTGATTCATAATCAATCCCCTGCAGGGTTTTAAATATTGCCTCGAATATTATTTTTGCCCCATTGGGGGGAACAGCCATTCCAATCTGTTTTCTAACACTCTCCTTAGACCCCTGGAATATGTAACTATCTGGAAAAGTCTGTATTCTTGCACGTTCCCTATTGGTAAGTGCCCTATCCTCAGACCAATGATACATATGAGTTCCCCCTCCTCCAGAACCTGTTAGTGTGTATGCTGGCTTATTTGGATCCAATCGGCGATAAATTTGACTTATTTTAGCACCTTTCACATTTAACTTTAAATTTTCAGGAAGATTTGCAGTAAACGCATTTTCTCCAGGTTTTATATATCTTAAACGTTCAATAACCGCGGGACTTTGAGATGTGAACTCATTATTAGCCGCATTTATTGGAATTTGGGGATTTTCTATTGCGTCCCTACATGTTTTTATTTGAGATGATGGTGCAGGCACATTGAATTTCATATTAAGATCTTTTTTAAATCCCACAATAATTATTCTATGCCTTGATTGAGGAACTCCATATTCTTCAAATTTATACAAATTAGGAAATACACTATACCCTGCTTCGAACATCTCTTCCAATATTACCTTAAAATCTTGCCCATCATTTGCATTCCTTAACCCACTCACATTTTCAGCAAAGAACCATTTGGGGCTATGCGATTTTAAAATTGAAATGCCATATGTATAGAGTGGCCCATATGTTCCCTGCATCCCCTTCTGCTCTCCAACTACACTGTAATCATTGCATGGAAACCCAAAGGATAATGCATCAATTGGCCCTAACTTGCCTATATCCAATTTACGAACATCTTCACAATGAACATTTTTTTCATTTATTTCTATATTCTTCTTATAGGTATTGCAAGTATCCTTATCAAAATCATTTGCCCATGCGTGAATAAGGTCTATTCCTTCAACTAGATGAGGGGATTTAGAAGCCATATCCGTAGCTAAGGCTATTCCTCCGGGACCTGAAAATAATTCACCCATTCTGCATATACTCATAATGAATATATTAGGTGTAAAAAGTATATAACGTATCTTAAGAGGGGTCACTGAAAGTGAATAAATAAATCTCTATTATTTTCTTAAATTGAAAATATCTGTTATTTTACCAATATATGCATCTCTTCACAAAATAAAAATACCACTCAGCTCGCCCGTCTATCATCAGAAATCAGCTCTGAAAGGTTTCATCATTGTGGCACTCCGACCAATCTGTGACCCTATTTATAACTTCATTGGTCAAAGACCTCAAAAATGTTTTGAATCGCCATCTCACACCACATTGCCTACTGACATTTGTACCCATTGTCATTACCGTACAAAAATCCATTCTCCGTGCAATCGACCTCAAAAACACTACATTTAGCAATATGTCAATAAATCCAAAATAATGTTACATATGGTCTGCCGCCGAGGTGAGCACAGCTTGCCGTTAGCGCGGCGGAGGCTGTGACCTCGGCGACAGGAGGTGATGAATCACCATGATAATAGCATCTTTCTGTCTTCGCGGCACCAAGATCCATATCATCATATCCGCGTTGGTCATTGTGATCGACGTGGATGTTCCATGACATGGATCAACTGCCTGACAGGCACGTATGGTCCACGTCACGGACCTGGCCCCGCAAGGGGCTCACAGCCTCAATCTACTCCCAAGTAGATAAAAATTTCGATTTTCTCAAATTATCACCCCAACCCCATCGTTTCCTATGATTTCCACCCCATCTCCTCCAACCTGCTTATCCTTGAAGATAAATCAATGATAACATTCCCGACTGCGATAATAAAGATATATCCGATACCTATCACCCATCATGGCAAAGACCCCAACGAAGTTAAGGATACTATTCGTTGACAAAATGAATGACGTTACATCCCAACTTGCAGAGTACTTCACGAGAAAGATGTTCGGAGACAGGTATGACGTGTTCAGTGCAGGGCCGGAGCACGACATAATCGATTGCGAGCTCATATCCGTCATGTACCAGAGGGGGGATGACATGAGAAGGCAGACATCCAAGGACTTCAGGGACCAGGAGACGCTACCTGCCGATGCGAAGTTCGACCTTGTGATCTATCTGGACAGGGAGGTTTTCGATGAGTGGTCCACCAAGACCCCTTGGAAGGGCATCCAGATTTATGTGGACATGCCATCCACAAAGGATTTCGATGCGACCGACGATGCCGAACTGTTCCAATGCTATATGGGCCTTATTGGTAAGATAGAGGGGTGGGTCAAGGAAAGCATGGGCGATGTTGAGTCATTGAGGCCCATGGTGACCGCATGATGCCTGTCTTGATATACGACGAGTGCCAGTGTGATCCTAAGAAGTGCACTGCGAAGAGGATGTTGAAATTCGACCTCGGAAGGGAGGTCAAGAACCTCAAATCGATTCCATCTGGGTCGATCCTGCTATCCCCATTTGCCGATACCGCGCTCTCACCAAGCGATGCGCAATATGCAAGGAAGGGATTGGTCGTCGTGGACATGACCTGGACCAACATAGACTCGTTTCCCAACATCCACAGGGTTCGCCCTCGCTCGCTCCCCTATCTGATCGCAGCCAATCCAGTCAACTGGGGAAGGCCTATGGAGCTGAACAGCGCCGAGGCGGTCATGGCCTCCTTGATAATACTTGGCGAAACGTGTCAGGCAGAGGAGTTCCTAGGTAGGTTCAACTGGGCACCGGAGTTCATGAGGCTCAACAGATATCTTCTTGACGACTACTCCCAGGCAAAGGATAGCTCCGAGGTCGTTAAGATTCAAAATGAGTACCTGGAGTCGATAAGAAAGGATTCTGAATGAGAGGGCATTCCTCTATCACCTTAATTTAAAACCTCTTGGGACCATCAATTTCGATCATTCGATTTTCGCATATGTACCACATGTTATGTCTAATTGTGAAAACCTTGATCGGACCATTTCATCGCAATAGCCTCATCAAAAGGTTAATAGCCCAACAGCTAACTTCACAATTGGAGATATATTGCAGAAAATCATAGTGAGAAAGGCTTCGAAGGAGGATTCAAAGGATGTGTTCGAACTTGTAAAGGGACTCTCCGAATATGAGAATCTTGATATCGACACGGATGAGAAAACCCTTGGCGAGGCCATCGAAAGGGGACATATTGAGGCCCTCCTATGTTACTCTGACGATGCCGCTTGTGGAATGGTCACGTTCTTCCATGACTACTCCACGTTCGGGGGGTACAGGGGCATGTACCTGGAGGACCTGTTCGTGATGCCAGAGTTCAGAGGATCGGGAATCGGAAGGATGATGCTGTCCGAATTGGCAAGGATTGCATTGGAGAGAGGATGCAAAAGGATGTCTTGGACATGTCTGGATTGGAATGAGCCCAGCATAGGGTTCTACGAGTCACTGGGTGCTAAGAGCACTCCCGAATGGGTAAGGTTCGCAATGCCAGAGGACAGAATGAGGGAGCTGCTATTGTGATGCATGCACGCTCAATCAGCTGAGCCCCATTAGATTTACGAAATATCCAACAAACATGCTATATATTTTTAGGAATCATTTCCTAATTATTTCTAAATTTAAAATTTTTAGGAACTATTTCCTAAATATGGTTTCATAATGGCCCAAAAATGTGATGAAGAGATAAATTTACTCCCAATTGCGTAAAGGTAAAGTAACAAAAAAAATTATTTTAACTCTGATCCACCGAGGATTGACTCACACTCCTTCTTCAGTAGAGGGATGTCATTCATGATCACATCCCATACCGCTGGCATCTCTACCTTCCCATAGTTGTGCGTCAGTATGTCCCTGAATCTTGCAATGCTGCTCCATTCAACCGCCGGGTGCTTGAAGGTCAACTCAGGTGATAGCCTCTTTACGATTTCCCCTATTTGAAGCAACGAGAATGCACAACTATGTTGGAATTGCACATTATTAAGGAAATCCTCCTCATCCGCGCCAAACATTTGAATGGCATCTCCAATGCTGTTGCAATACTCAAGAATCGACTCGATTAGCCCAATGTCACGATTCATAGACCAACCTCCTTTCGCGAAGAAGCTCCTGCGTAAAGCCGCTTGTCAACTGTACACCATCCGTTACAATGTCAACCTTTTCATTGAGGGCCTCCTCCAGTTCCCTCATCAGCCCACATATCTTTATCAGGTTCCTCACATCACCCAAAACTACGTAGAAATCGTAATCGCTGCCCTCATTATCCTCATTGCGAACTCTTGACCCAAATAGATACATGCGGTTTACGCCATACTTCCTGGCTATGGGTGCAACTGTTTCACACAGTTTTTCGAAGGTGGAACTCTGTTTGGAACTTAGTGTTTGCACGTTAAGAAGTATCACATATTACGCTATAAGGATTACCATATTGCATTGTGCAACAGTTCAACCCCCTTAGCATTCGTTCAACCTCTTAGGAATTGAATGAAACCCCATAGGTTGAGTTCCACATTTTTTATTAGACTATGTTAGATCTTTAGGAATCTTTTCCTAATTGTTTTTAAATTTAGAATTTTTAGGAATTATTTCCTAACTTTTATATCCATAGAGAACATTCTGACATCATGGTCAGGCATACCGTCCTTCGAAGGGATTACCTGGACGCCTTGAACAGGCACAGGAATCGGACCGACATAGTCAAGGTCATAACCGGTATAAGGAGAAGCGGCAAATCGACGCTTATGCAGCAATATGCGACCATGCTTAGGGAGGATGGTGTCAAGGAGGAACAGATAACCTACTTGAACCTCGACTCAAAGACCAATAAGGGACTTCTGGACGAGGATGCCCTGTATAGATTCCTGATATCAAAGAGGACCGAGGGCCGTTCGTACTTCCTGCTCGATGAGATTCAAAATGTGCCAGGATGGGAAAGGGCCATCGACTCTCTGATGATCGACATGGATGCGGACATCTATGTCACTGGATCCAATGCATACTTCCTTTCGACGGAGCTGTCAACCTATCTTACAGGCAGATCGATATCCCTGCACATGCTTCCATTGTCCTTCAAGGAATTCATGGAGCTGAACGAGCTTGATGACAGCCAAGAGGCATTTGGCCTATACCTTTCCGTGGGGTCCATGCCAATAGTGCGGAAGGACATGTCAAAGGACGATGCGCTTGGGATCGTCGGAGCCATACGCTCGGACATAATGGTCAAGGACATAGCGTTCAGGAAGAGGCTAACAGATGTCTCGATGTTGGAAAGGATGTCTGATTACCTGTTCTCCGAGATAGGCAATCCCATATCCGGGAACTCCATATCAAAGCAGCTTAGAATCGACAACAAGACGGCAGAGTCGTATCTCCAAATGATCAGGGAGTCCCTGATGTTCTATCAGGCGAGGAGATATGACCTTCGAGGCAGGGTCATCCTTACAACCCCCTCCAAGTACTATTGCACCGACCTTGGGATGAGAAACTCGGCAATAGGGGAGTATTCCAGGGACATAGGTCGATCTATCGAGAACATAGTGTACCTTGAATTGATGAGAAGGGGCTATTCCATCCACGTGGGCAAGCTGGGGAATCTGGAGATAGACTTCGTTGCGGACAAGGGAGGGAGAAGGGAGTACTACCAGGTCTCAATGACCCTTCTTGATGACGATACGTACGGCAGGGAGGTGCATCCGCTGACGAACCTGAATGAGGAAGGCAGAAAGATAGTGCTGACCATGGATAGGATAGGCATGGGGTTAAGGGATGGCATAGAGGTCTTGAACATCATCGATTGGCTGCTTGAGCCGATTGATGGAGGTCATTAGGATGAGGGCTGAATCATGGAGGTGTTGATAACATGAATGCCAGTGAAAGTAAAACATTAATAGTGCTCTTCGCACGTCCCTCGAGATATTTGAAAAGATATCTGAAGGGAATGGGCGGGGAATACGTTGACAGCACAGAGATAGTCCAGCGACCGATATCTTTTGATGGATATGACCATATCATCGTGGTCAAAGATCGAAGCCTTGACCCCACCTACTTCAAGTTTCAATCCCTATACTCCCGATTCGCGGATAGGATGACATCCATACTGGACCTTCAATACTTTCAAGGCGGCACCCTCATGCCAAGCACATACAGCTATGAATGGGTCCTGACAGGGATCAGGGAGCATAAGGAGGTCCACGAAAGACTGTGCCCTGCCCCTACAATGAAGCTTGCATGGAGCGATAAGTGGGAAAAACGTCTGGTGGACAATTTGATGCATGACATGAGGCCAATGGAATTTGAGCTGACACATATTCAGGACCTGGCAATCCATCCTGGCGACAATGTGGTTATATCATCATATAGCGGCAATAAGTCCCCATACCCCCTTACATTTGCGTTTGCATTGCTTTGCTACATTTTCATCTTTCTGCCTACGATATATCTTTCAACCCCCGAGTCAAACATCATCGGGGCGATCCTGTTGCCCCCAATATTGGCAACGGTCATTGCAATGATCATAGGTCTAAACACCCGAATCTTCATTGACCCCTACTTTCCAAAGGCCTCTGTTGAACACGAAGGCCTGGTACCAATAAAATGGAAGCCTCTCACCAATGTTGTACTTATAATCATTCTTATTGCAAGCGCCATCGGGATCTTGGCAAGCCTATCTGGAACCATATAAGGCAAATATGCTAATAGGTACATTTGACTGCTAAAGGTTTTTTTACTGATTATGCATCCTGTCACACAGAGCATCATGTGTGAGGCGCATTTGTGAATACCGCAATTATCTGTTCAAAATATCTGATGAGCCGTCATTTGCTAAGGAGTCTGGTCAGAAAGACAGATGGGAAGGTCATAAAGGCCATAGGCACGAGCAAGCAAGTCAATCTGGAACCGTATGATAGGATAATCCTGGTCTACCATTGGCCATTGCCTCCGATCAGGGCCGAATTCATGGATTTTTGCAAAAGGCACAAGGGTAAGCTGAGGAACATAACGCTCATCCTTGACATACCCGATGCACAACCGTATGAAAAGGTGGACTATGGACTGTCCAAGATCAAGGATATGGTTGAGACCCTCAAAACGGAGTGTGACATCCATTTGGACAATGGGATCGCCATCATAGAGAGCGACTCGGTAGATGAGCGCACACTAATGAAGTACTCAACCGCCTCCGGTTTTCGATATATAGAGTCATTCAGCGGCAGGGACCTGTACGTCCATTCCATGCTCATATCGTTCTTCTTGCCATCGGAGGTGCAGATGGAGATGAGCAGGTGGAAGTCCAGATTCTATCTCACTGTGGGGCTGCTGATGATTCCACTAGGCGTGGCCATCTTGATAATTGGGGCGTTGGTGATAGATTATCCCAACAGAATAGGGAGTTTATCATTTTTTATGATCATAAGTGGCATAATGACCATGTATGTTGGAATCAAAAACAGGAAATTTGCACATTAATTTTAAAATACATCCCCATTGATCCTTGAATAAACAAAATACAAGTGAGTTGTCTCTATTCCATTAAACTTGAATGCCAATATTTATTTTCACAAAGGCATTGCACCCTCATGGGTATGGAGAGCGTTATCATCCACATTTCTAAAAAAACAAATGGAAATCGTCGTTTTTTAAAAACATATGATTCAGATGAGATATACATGGATGGCTGCCTTGATGAGTCGGTGGATCTCTCCATGTATGATTCCATTCTCATAGATTTCAACGAGAGCACCTCTCCTGCAAATGATTTTGAAAGAGTGATTGCCAGATTATCCTTGGATGTTAATCTGAAAAGGAAGATATCATTCCTTGTCACCATGAAAACCATCCCCTATGGGTCATCCTCCGAATATGACAACTTGACGCAATCCATTATGAACTGTACCATAATGATTGAGGGGCATTCATTGAAAGCCAACATGTTCATAGCAAAGCCTTCGAAGAGAGCGGATGCTCAACTGGGAGAGTGCATCTCAAGGGATATGCACATGAAGGTCTTTGACTTTAGTCAAGAGGCCCCGATTCAACCAGGGTCCATACTGTTTTTCTTGAGTTGTAAGAAAAATTTGAAATTCTTTGATCATGAGACGCTTCGCATATTTCTTGGTGGGCCAATCATATTGTCAATCCCTGTGATTCTGCTAACAAGGGATGCCACTTTGATTTCCATGTCCCTGTTCCTGTCAATCGTGACAATCGTACTTCTAAAAATGTCCTCGGAACTGCTGATGAAAAAGGTAAGGAACCCTCTATTCCATCATAAGGAGTATGCCAGTGGCAAACCAATGCCTGCATTAAATCGAAGAACGAGGGGATGGGGGCTTCTACTGTGTGCATCCCTCTGCATCATCATTAACCTATCCCTTGGAATCCTATTCATGCATGGATCATGGTGAACCATCTAAGATTTTAGATATTCATGGTGCCCCATTGGACGTCCTGTCAGCTAAATCATTGTTCGACTATGATTATATATGATTTCCACAGTACCTATCATGTGTCAAACAGCGCAATCAACATTATGAAAAAAGGGAGGATTGGCATGTTCATACTTTCTGCCATATTCCTGGTCTTTGGAATCTACAGCCTACAATCGAACTTTTTCGAGGATGATCTGCTTGCATACATGTTCATTTGCATTGGAGTGCTCTATATGCTCATGGGGCTTATCCTATATCCATTTTTGATAAAGAGGATGGAGAGAAACCTGGAAAGGCATCAGTATAAGCAAGAATGAACTCAGGCTACAAGTGGGACAATTAGGTTTACATGGAAAAATGACTATGGCCAGTGACAACCGCCCCAAACAACGAAAGTATAAAGCATACTTTTCCATAATTCTTTGGCTTATTTTCGCGCTCTATCTTGTGGACATGATAATCCGTGCACGATCAAATGAGCATATCAGCAATTTGCGCATCATAATTGCAGTGATTTATAGTCTTCTGGCATCATACCTAACAATTGATTGGGCCCGCACGAGATAATGAGCCCATCGTTTGTTTAGACCGCCTCAGCCTTCAGAGATAAGCGCCCTTATTGAATGGTGCCGTTCCAGACGAACCTGCGAGTAAAGACCGAGGATATTGTCTGACATCCAATGTAGCTAATGCCATATCATTCCACAGCACACTATGAAAAAAGGATCTTTTTTTACAAACCTCATTATTGAAAATACTTATTGAGGCCCAACACGTCTGGTTCTATAGTGATGCTCCGATTCCTGAAAGATTTCAATCCACATTCTTGTTCGACAATAATTATATACGATTCCCGCAATACCCATGACGTGTCAAACAACGCAATCAATGTGATAAAGAAGGCAAGGATTATAATGATCGTCGCATCCTTGGCATTCTTGGCCTTCGGAATCTACAGCCTCCAAGCCAACTTGTTCGAGGATGATTACTATGCCTACATACTCATATTCGTAGGAGTGATCTACATACTTTCTGGACTTGTAATCTATCCATTTTTGATAAAGAAGATGGAGAGGAACATGGAAAGGAATCAGTACGAGCAGAAATAAACCTCTCCACTTCATATCAGTGGAAACAATGATTCAAACTTTTTACATATGCCTTTTCTGTTCGATTTAGCCCTTTTCCACATCAAACATTGAAGCACTGGAACAATTGTTTGCAAAATGTTCAGAGTATCATCGATTCGATTCAAGCTCACAATAGCCTCACTTTCAAATGAAGACAATGTTTGACAATAAATATATACAATTCCTGCAATGTCTTTATGATGCTTAGTGAAGAGATTAATGTGTTGAAAAAGAAAAGAATCAGCGCATTATATCTTTCCATATTATTTTTAATTCTCAGCATATGTGGCCTCACATTCTTTCAAATCAATGGCATATTTGCATGTGGATACATACTCATGGGAGCAGGCTTCATGCTTCTTGCACTCATCCACTATCCACGTTCAATAGGAAAATTGGAACAGATCTTAGAAAGGCAACGGCGTGAGGGATTGTGAATCCGAACTACATGAAGGAGATCGTATGAATCAAAAATTTCCATTTTATATGATAACAATTGGATTGACCTTAATGGTTATACCCAATACTCTGATCATGATCACAGATGGATTCGAATGATTGTAATGGCGGCATTGACCATATTTGCCTTCGCTATAGCGTACATCATGTGGGTTAAAGCAAAAGGTGAATCGCCAACTGAGGTTATGCATTGAGCACATTGATTTTTTATGGCCATGTGCGAAACCACTGTTGAATCATGCGCATTCCTATGTTGTTCTTACGCATTATCTTACATGTTTTCTTACACACTTTTTATTTAATACACAGTTAAATATGCAATTTATGTTATATATATATATATATATATATATTCAAGCAAAATGAATCATATTCCTTAAAGACGACCATATGTTGCAAGGAAATGGGAATTCAAGCACTTGAAATCGCATCTTGAGAGTTTCCATAATTATCCAAAATGATTGAAACAATTAAATATGGCAATTTTATTTTTATTTTGGAGAAATAGTTTGGACATTTATTTTTATGCATATTTTTCACTATTCATCATGGTTACATTGTTTGTTATACAAAATCTACTAGTTTCATTTGGAAACACGATATCCATCAGAAAAGCCAAAAGGAAAGCAAGTATCAAAAACTTGTTTCCAGACGGGAATAGGGATTTGCACATCATATGCTCAAAACAGACATTCATGACAGCTCCAATTGAGGTGTACATTGATGGGGAACATGTAACGACCGCTTTTCGAGGTGACAAAATTCACATACCCCTGGATGACAACAAACATATTCTAAGGGTCGTAAGAACCATCTCTGAAGACAGCGTATCAATATCCGAACAAGAGAACCAGCAAGCATACGTATCCACCAACCACTCCACGATACAATTACGTTTAACGCATGGAAACCTTAAAGCCCTTGATGATGAGGCTTGTAAAAATTTTAGTAAGCAGAAATGGTCTGTTTTAACGATTATAGCCTCTATTCAGCTTTTTGGGATATTGCTGTTGCTTAAGGCATTTGCTGTGTTCTAACCTCCATCCGATCCACTCCGTGAAATCAATACTGGATCAAATGCAATTTACAGGCCAAAGATCCATATGCCAGATGGGGCAACATTAACCATTCATTGCAAAGGATTAATTCCTCAAACAGCCGATTGGTACGACCATGATCCCATCTTCAAGTGTGAAAGCATGTTGTCCCGCGGTCAATATCATCAAGAAGGATGGCTTCATCATTCTTTCCTCATCGATCGAATCCCTCAACCTCAACAGATTCCTACTGGCCTTATCGATCTCATTCATTCCCAGCTTGATCTCAATGGCACCCCATCGACCATCTCTCATTTGGACTATGGCATCTATCTCAAAATCACTAGAATCCCGATAGTGATATACCTCCCCATCGATTGATTCAGCATATATCCTCAAATCACGTATGCAAAGCGATTCAAACAGGAATCCCAATGTGTTCATGTCCTTTAACAATGCCTCTTCACTCACGTTCAATATGGAGGTTGCTATCGACGGATCGACAAAATGCCTCTTTGGGGACGTCCTAACTATGGCGGATGATCTCAAGGATGGATTCCATGCGTACAGGTCCTCCAAGATGTAGATGCGGTTAAGTGCGTTTATGTATCCCGAAAGGGTCTTATCCGAGATTGACTCGCAATTTTGTATATCCCTTTGAATCGTCGTGTTGCTCACCACGGTTGAGACATTCCTTGAGATCGACCTTAGGAGCTGCCATACCAGCAACGGATTCCTCTTCACGTTATCTACGGAGGAGATGTCTATGTTAGCCACGTTGTTGATGTAATTCTTAATGTATTCGGCAGAGTACGCCTTATCCTTGTTGATCGTTGCAGGCCATCCCCCTCTGATGAGCGCCGATACCATTCCCTTTACGGATAGGCTTGAGGCTCCTTTGATGTCCGATGATGCGAACAGCCCCTCCAATGAGATGGTTCCGTTCGAATCCCCCGACTCGAACAGGCTCAATGGCCTCATTAGAACCCTCGTTATCCTTCCTGCACCACTGTGGCGATTGTCATCGGCAGGCGGCGTTGCCGATCCGGTTAGAATGAATTGTCCAGGGTCCTCCCTCACATCTATCAGGTACTTTATGCCATTCCACAGTTCAGGGAATAGCTGCCACTCATCGATCAGCCTTGGGGCCTCCCCTTCCAATATCAACGCAGGCATCGTCTCTGCCATTTTTTTGTAATTTGGATACTCATAGGGGTCATGCAGATAGATCGAGCTCTTGGAGTGCATCGATGCGGACCTGGTCTTGCCGCATCCTTTGACCCCTTCTATCAGGATCCCTCCCGAGTATCTCACTGACCTTTCGATGATGGAATCGATTATGCGAGGGATGTACGTTTCCATGTATAATGCATAGAGGTGGCATATATTTAAATTTTCATATTATCGGAAGCATTACTTCCCTCATTGTTGGAAATATCACTTCCGATATTGTAGAATTTTTAAATAATTTTTATTGACAATATCTATGCTAAACTGAATTTAAAGCGATTATTTCATCAAAAATCAACCAGGGTCCACATCATAGTTTCATATTTTTGAAATTGAAAGGAGACTTGCTAGGGACGGAGAAGGACAATATCAAAAAATGAAATGGAAAGAAGATTACACTACCATTTTTTAAATGAGGATTGCATTCATATTCCAATGTCAAACTCCTAGGCGGATTAAACCCATGTTGACTCAATTGAAAAAACAATAGCCCTCGCAGCATCCTCGGACATTGCTGGAGGTAAACTTGTTCTTGCAATAGGGACTATGCCCTGGGACATCCCATCAACGGTGGGATCAGCACTGAAAACATAATGAGGACATACGATGGAACCGCTTAGGATACTGCATATAATCATTTTTGTTTGCATCACCTTTTGGGTGATCCACCAATTCAATAAATCATATGATGTCCTAAAGCGCTTCAAGAAAAAAACTCCTTCAAACCATATTATTACAGAAGATTGCATAAGGTTGAGTGTTACATATTCTCGATACACATATTCAACCGCGATAATGGACATAAGCCTGAACGGGGAAACCATTGCAACTCTCGAGAGAGGGGATGAGATCACACTTCCCATATCGACGGAGGAGAAAAACATAGCCCTAAACATTATGGGGGATGAGTTCCACACTCAATTAGGCGCATCTGTAAACTACCAACTATACGTATGGGCGCACACCACCCCCATGAGAGTGTACATGGTTAACGAAAATCTAGATGAAATAGTAAGCGAAGTCAAATCAAAATTCATGAAATGGTCTCGTCTAGAAATCACAATACTATTATTTGCAGAAATCTTTGGAATGGCCCTATTGGTCAAATCTCTCTGGTTTATGTGAGCAGGTTCATTAGAGTCTGTTAAAAAAAATTAAAAAGCCTAATGGAGTCGATATATGCAAACGATGTGAACCATTTAACCGTATTTGAACATTGGATGGCGTACGGATGTGACAATGCTGCATTCCGAGAGATTTAAATGAATTAATGGAATCGAGGGTTGGAACGTATGTTAAAGGCAATATGGAAAAAAATCACCCCCTGAATTCAGTTCCTCGATTCGAAAACCATTATGCGAGCCGGCAACGTAGCCTGTACCTCATCTTGGCATCTGCATCGATTGTAATCACGCTATTCTGTGCAATGTACCATCTGTTTATCCTTGGCTCACGCAGTGGGGCATATGCAATTGCCATGATGGCATGGTTGCCTCTCTTCATTGTGGGAATCACTCCTCTGATCTATGCCAATAAGATTCAAGACACGGCAGACACATTGGGTTCGGATGCAGCTAGAAACCTAGCACATCGCGCGTTTACTTCAAGTGTGGCTATAACCATGATTATGATGTCAATTATAGTCACATTTTCTATTTGGATAGCATTTTGAATTTTTCTTGATTGAATATGCTCCCATGTCGCGATTTCACTATGCGATGGCATGGCCATCACATCATCTGTTTCGATTGTTCTTTCCCATTCTCTCAGAATGTGTAGCTGATGCAATCTTTAAAATAATAAGGCCAACTATGGCAGGGATGATTAGGTAAATTAGACCTACGATTCTTAACAGGCTCAACCCCATATGAATTCCAACTGAATCGACCTTAGTGATGCCTGAAAAAATTGACAATTCGTAGCACAATTCTCTATTCAATGTAACTGCCACATCATGACGAATGTTTCAAAAAGAATGGATCCATACTCTCCCTGGTATCAAATCAAAAACAACAACAGTGCATAACCCTCAAAATCACTGCAACATGCCATATATCACATGCTGTCGGTTTAACGTTGGGTATACGAACACAGAAATTATATAACGGCGAATATGTCAATGCTATACCGATTAGGTGCATCATGAAAGACGAAGATGGCAATGAAGTTGGAATTCCACTTTTTACGAAAATATTCATATATGCGATATCAACAGGAGTAGCGGGAGTATTTTCTAAAGACTTGATGTTTGTTATGTTCATCTTAGCACTGTTTGTAATAATAATCGTCACACTTGATTGCATCATTGGAAATAAAATACCACGAAGAAAAAAGATTTTTAAAAGGGCATCTGAAGGAGACATTTTGATTCCAGTTCACTGTACAAAATACTATCTAGGGTCACATCGCGTTTGTATTGAAACCGAGGAGGGTGTGCTGGCAAAAATTGTTAGAGGCAAAACAACAATGTTGCCTTTTAAACCTGGCCCCAATAGGATTCTCATATATCGAAATAAACACGATAAAACTGAGAAAATTATAAACATTAAACAAGATTTGGAAGTGTATGCGTGGTTCAATCATGGAGAATTAAATCCCACTAGCATTATTGAAATGAGAAAGGGAGACCCCATTCCTGAAGCTAAATCAAAAGAATCCTACGTAGGTATGCGGAATGTTGCGGTTCCATTATCCGCAATCACTATTGCGCTATGCTTATTCTTCATTGCTTGGGCCCTTCACCATCTGAATATAATATAATCCCAACCTTTCCAATGTTGCAAATAGAATAGCATAAATACCAATCAATTGATGGATTGCACTGGAATCAATATGCAAAAGATAAATGGTTTCACTGAGTTTAAACATGATGATGCCAATCAAATGGGGCGGCTATCATTCTATACGATCACCACAACACTGTTATTCTCACTACCTTGCATTTTCTATCTAGCATTGTCTGAGAAAAATGTTGCTATTCTAGGCGTCATTGTTTTGTTTTCTGAGATCATAGTCGGTACATTAACCTTGATATGCGCCATAAATATAGAGAAATCCATAGATCTGAACGATACATCGGGGGCAAAGTCGCTGATGAAGAAGGGCAGAATGCGAGGGGTTTTAGGACTTATCGCATCTTTGGTTCTGATTTACGGTTTCACTTATATCTCATTCATTGAAATGGTGTAAGTTCCAACAATTCATAGCCCAAATATTTGAGGATTGCCAGGCTCTATTTGTAAATAGTGGGAATCATCTTGTTTTAATATGAATTTCCAATCGTCTGATAGTTAATAGGAATATGATGATTATCAAGATTAACAATAATATCGAGGTGGCAAATGCAGAGAATCCAAATCTAATATTTAATTCAGGAGACATTGTGAGGGGGATTAACAAGAAAAATGCTGTTGAAACCAACCCCACTGTGACAATTGCACCCACATTACGATCGCACCTTTGAGTCATAAGCGTTAACAATCCAATTGCGATTGAAAAAAGTGAAACCGATATGGCTATGCATGTCATTAGTGTAAAGCCATCCAGGTATACAGGAACTATTTCAGAATCCAATTTTGCAAATACGGGGGAGACAATAAACAAGATTGAAGATACGAATATTGCTAATATCGAGAAAAATCCGATGATTTTCACCCTAGCATGGAGTAGATTTGCATCAGAGTGTGAAAAGTTGACATCAAAATAATATGGTCTTAAAAATGGAAGATTTACAATTAAATGTGTAAAGATTAGAAATAAAAGCATCCCAGAAAAAAATACACAGATTGGTGACGCTATCATGGTGCTAAACATAACTATGGCAAGAAATGCCACAAATGCATGATACCATGATTTTGGCGTACTAATTAATATTTCTTGTACTGCTTTATCCATTTTTTCAACTCTAATCGCAATTGATAGTAACTCCTATCTTTACCCACATCCATTCGGTATGACCTTTTCAAGCCATCTTATCATATCAGTTCGTAATTTATACTCACATCATATATTTCTCCCTTCCAGTCTAGCCCTTCTTTTTTATTTCCCGACCAATCAAGAAGTGCCAATTAATTGCAACCATTATACTTAACCATCATTTAGAAGTAATCGCCCAGGCCTATCTGCTCCATGAGGTACTTGAAGTAGGTGACCTTCTCGTATGTGACCCATGCCCTGACGGTCATGCCGTTCCTTATCTCCACCTCCCCACCCTTGGAGTCGGAGATGTGCGTGTCCTCGAACCCGATGGTCACCTTGAATATGATCGCCCCCTGCTGCGCTATGGCGTCGCTGGATATGTCCATGACCGTCCCCCTAAGGGAGCCGTACTCCGTCTGGGCGAGGCCGTCCACGGTGAACCTGCACTCCTGCCCAATGTCTATCTTGGACCTGTCGCCAGAGAGGATGTACATCTCGATGACCCTGTCGCCATCCCCTCCGCTTATGCTGCCCACAAGGGCGCCCGCCTGCACGTACATCCCCTTCAGGATGTCCAC
>JGI996J12353_1000153_pt1 | contig 19792 bp, 13 predicted proteins | sample IntmicLarv5ML5BL_FD_12353 | JGI IMG/M metagenome (IMG submission 12353) | reverse complement strand
CAATTGATTTTTACGACAGTGGAAGAAGAAATCAGAACCGGACTCGAAACACGAAAATTGACCGAGTCTGAAATTAACGACAAGCTGAACGCGCTTTATGAAATGACATCGACGAAAGAAATTTGCGACAAAGCGCCGCATTCTCTTTCCGGCGGTCAAAAACAGCGTGTCGCATTCGCGGCGGCTTTATCAAAAGAGACGCCGATTTTGATTTTGGACGAAGCGACGTCTGAATTGGACAAAAAAGCCAGAACTCAGGTCTATTCAATTTTAAAAACATTGGCGGAAAGCGGCAAAACAATAATTTTAGTCGAGCATATGGTTGATGAAACGGTTGATTACGCCACGCGCCAAATTCGTTTGGAAAACGGAAAAATCGTTTACGATGGAATTCCTGTTAAAGATTCGGCGGCAATTCCGAATTTCAATAAAGTTCGGCAAAACGGCAAAACAATTGCAGCCGTGAAAAATTTGGTTCATGTTTACGGCAAAAATTTCAAGGCGCTTGACGATGTTTCAATCGAACTTTCCGCCGGCGAAATCGTTGCCGTTGTCGGCGAAAACGGCTCGGGAAAAACAACTTTAATTAAACATTTAAACGGACTGCTGCGCCCGACTTCCGGAACGGTTGAAATTTTCGAACAGAAAATTGAAAATCAAAGCATTTCAAAAATTGCAGGAACAGTCGGATTGGTTTTCCAAAATCCTGACACAATGCTTTTTGAAAATTCGTGTGTTAAAGAAGTTGCGTTCGGTTTAAAAAATATCGAGAAAACGAATTCGAAGGATTCAACAGAGGAAGACGCGAACAAAGCAATTCTTCAAGCACTTGAAGATGTCGGACTTTCGGCAAAAAAAGACGTCAATCCGCGTTATCTCAGCCGCGGCGAGCGTCAAAGATTAGCGCTTGCCTGCGTTTTAGCGATGAATCAGCCGATTTTAATTTTAGATGAGCCGACGACCGGATTGGATTTGAAAGAATCTTTTGAAATTATGGAGCTTTTAATGAAAATCCGCAATGAAGGCAAAACGATTTTAATGGTGACGCACAGCCCGAAAATTGCTGAAATTGTTGCCGACCGAGTCATTGAAATGAAATTCGGAAAAATCATGTCTGTTACAAACGAAAACTCGAGATCGAAGTTGGCAGGAGAAATTCTTGAAAGCACCGATCTCAAAATCGCGCGAGGTGATTAAGATGGATGATATTATGCAATTCACACCCGGAAACGGATTATTCCATCGACTGAATGCGATGACGAAAATTATCTTTGCCGTCGGCATGCTGATTGCTGCGGTTTTAACCGACAATCAATACATTTTAGCAGCAATGGTTATTTTCATAATCGCTCTTGCCGCGGTTTCCGGACTCGGTAAAGCGTTGCTGAAACAGTTCCCGATAATTATGATTCTCAGCGTTCTGTTGATTCTGCTGACGATTTTAACAATGCGGGACGGAAATATTCTGTTCTATCTCATCCCGATCAGCAGCGGATACATTCCGGTTACAGACGGCGCAATTATATTCGCAATCACAATGGTTCTTCGCTTTACAGTTTTGATTTCATCATTCCAATTGCTTGTGATTTCAACAAAACCGAGCGAACTTGTCAATGCGCTTTACGTGCTTCGCGTTCCGAGCGATTACGCGTTGATGCTTTTAATTGCGATTCGCTTTATTCCGACACTTCAGCGCGAAGGAATACGAATCAATGAAGCGCAGCTTTCAAGAGGATACAATCCCGGCGGCGGCTTAATCGGAAAAATTAAACAAACCGGACCGGTCATGCTTCCGTTAATGCTCAATTCAATTTCAAAAGCGGATACGCTCGGATTGACAATTGACATGCGCGGATATCGAAAAGCAGCGGAACACCGAAGAAAAATCAAATATCATTTCCTTGATTTCTTAATGATTTTCATAACAGCGGCAATTCTGATAGCAACAGCAGTATTTACATTCCAATGAAAAACGGATTAATTCAGGACTTAATAAAATGGCACAAAAAATAAATGTATCATACATAGGAACAGGCTTGTTGGTGTTGGTTGCGCTCATCATCATGATAACAAAACCATTTTCCGCAAGCTTAAACGACTCGGCGCAATTGATGTTGGGAGGCATATTGATTACTTTATCCATTTGGATTTTCAAGCCTTTCAATCTGCCTTATTCTGTCGGCGGATTGTTTTTGGCTTTCTTCGCGCTGGCACTCGGACTCACGCCCGCAGTTGTCTTTTCCGGATTTACGCAATCTGCTATTTGGACGCTGGTTCCCGCGCTTTTCTTCGGTTACGTTCTTCAAAAAACAGGACTGGGAAAACGAATCGCAATGGAAATTATAAAACGATTCAAACCGACATACACTTCATTGGTTTTTGCATGGGTGCTTATCGGCATTGTATTGAGTTTATTAACGCCTTCCAGCACCGTTCGAGTTGCAATAATGATCCCGATCGCCGTTCAATGCTGTGAGCTGTTCAAGCTTGAAAAAGGATCAAAAGGAAATTCATTGATTCTCTTGACTGCGTTTGGAATGGCAACAATTCCCGGATTGGGATGGATGACCGGCACTCTTTGGGGACCGGTTTTGTCCGGCATGATAAATTCCGTTCCCGAAACGCAGGGACTGATTACGTTTGACGTTTGGTTCAGCACGCTGTTTATTCCGGCGATGATTGTAACAATAATTTTGATTGCGGGCAGTTTGATTTTACTCAAACCCAAAGAAAAACTATCCAGAGATGCCATTGATGCAATCAAAAACGAAACAGTTCAAAAAATGAGCAGACACGAAATCATTACGGGAATAATTCTCATTGCCGTTTTTGTTCTGTTTATGACAAATAAGATTCACGGTTTGCCCGATGCCGCAGTGTGTCTTATCGCTGTCTTTTTGTTCTTCCTGTCAGGTGTTTTGGAATCAAAAGACTTCAATATCGGCGTCAATTGGGACTTGATTGTTTTCATCGCAATCGCGCTCAGTTTCAGCGCAATCTTTACTGAAACCGGAATATCAGAATGGCTGGCAGGAATTATTGTGCCGCTCATCGCACCGATTGCCGGCAACCCGTATGTGTTTATGTTCAGTATTATGATCTTTGTATATTTGTGGAAATTCGTCGATGTTGCGCTCTTCATACCGACCATAGCGATACTTGTACCGGTTCTTCCTGCGATTCAGGAAGCATACGGCATTAGTCCGCTGGTTTGGTTATTCGTCTTTGTCATGGCCGCCAGCGCGTTCATTATGGCGTATCAGAATCTGTGGGCGATGATGAGCCGATCAATTGCCGGTGACAGAACTTTTACAAATAAACATCTCGGCACATACGGAATGATCTATTTCGCAGCGAGCTTTATCGCGCTGCTTGTGGCAATTCCGATGTGGATTAAAGCCGGATTATTCGGATAAAACGACAAAAGACAAAATTTAAGCATTAAAAAAGGATTCGGGAGAAATCCCGATTTTTTCATTTTTAATTTGATTATTTTTTAAAAACAAAAAGATATTCATGTGCAATTAAAAGAAAATTATATTTGATGCTGTTTGTTTTCCAAAACCCAGTTGCTCTGCAATTGTGTTGCTCTTTTATAATTAATTCTTTAAGTTTAAATCCTGAATTTTCAAATATTTTCATTACTTCAAAACTCATGGGAATCATATGACCTTTTTGTCTTGTATCGCCCATCAATATTGAACAATATTTATCTTTTTTTAAAACACGATAACATTCAGAAGCAACTTTTTCCATTTCCTTTAAAAAATCAGGTACTTTGTAATTAGAGAGATCATTTTCCAGATCATCGCTATATTTTATGATATTTGAATAAGGAGGATGAGTACATATAAAATCAATTTTTTCATCCGGAATGAAACCCAAATTTCGAGCATCCCCTCTTTTGATCTTAACTTTGCCTGCATTATCACAGTCGAAAGCAACAGCAGTTTTGCACAATTTCAAACTTTCGGGATTTATGTCAACACCGATTATATTCCGGTTAAGAAGTTTAGATTCTACAAGAGTTGTGCCGCCACCGACAAATTGGTCGAGAATTAAGTCACCCTCATTTGAATACCTTAATATTAGATTTCGTGGAATGTAGGGAGACCAATTTCCACGGTATTTGGAATTGTGTGTTGCCCAATCACCTCTTTGAGGAAAAGACCACATAGTTGTCATTTCTTGCTCAAAATTATCAGGACCAGTTGAAAACGTTTTTGTTCGACCCATTTACAATCCCTTTGAAATAATTTCTTCTAATAAGCCATCTTCAATCATTTTAAGGTTTAAAACATAGTCAGTCGAGTTAAAAGTTTCTTCAAGTGATCTTTTTGCAGTTTCCCAACCCTTTCCTTCAGTAATCCAAATAAAACCAACATCTGTATCTTGCTTAATTAATTCAAATAAACTTTTAAACTCGCCTGCAACAGATTTGAGTTTTGAGCCGCCGCCACTGTAATAATTAACCTCAATCAAATAGATTTTACTGAATGTGTTTATAGCAAAATCAAAATGTCTGTCTGCTTTATCAGTAGGAACAGTTTTTCCAAAAACAGATTTTATTTTCAAAGCTGTTGCTTGAGGAATATATGCATATCCATACCGATCACAAATGGATTGAATGTAAGCTTCAGCTAATTTTTCCATTTCAATTCCGCTTCTGTTTTTCCGTGCATTTGTGTCTAATCCGACTTCCACTCCAAAACAATAATCGACCAAATTTTTTACATTTTTATCTTCAATAATTTTTAAGAGACCGCATTGTCTTGAAAAATAAATAATTTCATCAATTTCCGAATCTGAATATTGTTTTTTACGAGAGAAAGAATATTCAAGATCTCCTTTGAAAGTGTCTGCAATTTTGATTTTGTTATCTCGAACTGCAATTAATATTGGAAGAACCGGAACAATTTCAGGATGCCCTTTTATAAGATTTCGAAATTCAGTTTCAATGTCTGATTTTCCAATTAAATAATTTAAAATGTTTAATGAGACCTCGATTTGTGATACATTTTCTGAAATTTTGTCCCATGCAACAAAAAAATCATAAGTCCTAATTGTATCTTTTAGATTATCCATAAAATACTCAAAAACCTCAGTTTCTGTATGTAGTCCTAATTTTGTATATTGAGAAATCATTTTCATTGGAATCACTTAGAAATTATTAATAAGAAGCTCGTTGATTGCTCCTCGATTTTCAGCATTGCAATTAATTATTCTTTTTGCGGGAACACGTTCAATATTATATTTAGAATACAAATTGTCAAAGAAAAGGTCATCTAAATTTTTATTTTTGGGATCTGAATTACTTACTAAAATTCGAGCACCCTTTTCATGGATTTTGTGAACAAAACGACTTAGTTCAACTTGATCATTATCGTTGAAAGAGAATTCGGAATAAGAAGTAAAACTGGAAGTTTGGGATAAGGGACGATACGGCGGATCAATATAGACAAATGTATTATGATCAATAAATGAAAAGCAATTTTTGTAATCAGAGCATTGAATTTGAACACTCTTCAAAATTTTATTCAGGTTCAAAAGATTTGCTTTATCATAAATTAATGGATTTTTATATGACCCGATTGGAACGTTGAATTGCCCTTTCTTATTAACTCTGTAAAGCCCATTGAAACATGTCCTATTTAAAAAAATAAATAAAACGGCTTTTTCCAAATCATCAAGACTATTATTTAATTTAATTGAATTGAATTTATCCCTGCGCTTAAGAAATTCAATTTTTCTGTTATCAGAATTTAGTGAATGATATTGACTTTGAATTTTTTCTAATTCATTTAACAATTCAAAAACATTATTTTGAATTTGAAAATAAACGTTAATAAGTTCTGAATTGATATCATTAATTAAAACATCATCCAACCTATATTGTGACAAAATATCGAACAAAATTGCACCGCCCCCTACAAAAGGCTCGCAGTATTTATTGATTTCAGAACCTAACTGAGCAGGATACTTAGAACGGATATTTGGCAATAATTGACCTTTGCCGCCAGCCCATTTTACAAACGGCCTCGCAGAAACATTTTGATTAATCATAATCTCTTCCATATTCATTTAGAGGAAGCATAATAAATTTTAATAGATTATTAACCCTTTTAAATTTTTACATTAAAATTTATTTGAGCAAGGATACAAATGTTTCATAACAAGGAAATATTCAATTATTCGTCTCAAACTTCTTTTTCAATTTCTCATAAAACGCATTCTCTTCACCCTTTGACGTTAAAAACAGTTTTTCAACAATCAATTCGGGCGTGCTTTTCGCAATATGATTTTTAATCGGATTTCTGTTGACGATTAAGTTCAAATCATCATCAAGTCCGCCGGCTTCAATGCCGTCAACTCTGATCGGAATGCTGCAATTTTCCATGATGGATTCAGCCAAGTGAGAAACAAAAAGCGACAGCGTTTTTCCGTTTTCACAAAATGTTTCCAAAAGCCCCGCGATAATTTTGGCGGACGCGCCGGGTTCTGTAATAGATTCCAATTCATCGGCAAAAACGGCGCGCTCGGTTCCGTTGCTTTGAGAAACAATTGAAAAGTTTCGAAGCGTTGTTTCAAAAGCGCCGGCGTCCAACGTTCCTTTGGATTTTCCGAAATAATAAAATTCTTCAATCGGCGAAAACGTGAATGAATCTGCCGGAACCGGAAATCCCATGTGCGCTAAAATTAAGCATTGTCCGACAAGTTCGAGGAGCGTCGTTTTTCCGCCGGAATTCACGCCGCTCAAAAGAACAGCGTTTTCAACATCGTAAGAAACCGGCGTTACTGTATCAACGCCGTATTTTGAAGAAAGGAAAAGATTTCTGCCGTTTTTCAAATTAAAGAAAACGGATGCGGAATGAGATGCCGATAAATTTTCAAGATTCAAACCGGCATCCGGATTTTCTTTTGCAAATTGAGGAAATGTCATTTGATAAGCGTTTGAAAAACGCGCGGCGGAATACCAACAATCAAAATCGAGACACGCATTAACAAGCATTGAAATCTCTGATTTTTTCGCCGCCAATTCTTTTGAAATTCGTTTCTTGTGTTTTTGTTCCAATTCCGCGGATTTTCCGAAAATATCTTTTTTGAAACGTGTCAAAGCCTCCAAATTTAAAACAACAGGACAAACAATTTCATCGCCGAAAATATCCGACAAAATCATTTCTTCTTCCTTTTTCAATGACAGCGTCTCTGAAATTTCAACAAGAGAATTTTTTAAGAGTTCACGATATGGTTTTGAAACGTTACTCGTAACGATTTCTTTTAAATCCGCGCCGGAAAGAATATTCATTAATTGCGAGCCGTCGAGCGTCAGCGTATTTCCGGACAAAACATCTTTCAGCTGTTCGGATAAAACTGCCGCCTGCTTCAAAAGAATTTCATCGCATTCGGTTGTAATTGTTTTCAGCCGATCGGATTCTTCATCGGCGCCGGCACAAAGACTGCCGTCTGTGTTTATTTGTTTCAAAAGCATTCGAAGTTCCAAAGCGTCTTCTGCCGAAAATTCGGAAAAAATACCGTCAGCGGATCCCGCCGCAAGAATTTCGGCAAGTTTTAAGGACGCGTCAAAGCTTTTCAAGTTTTTAACGAAAAAGGAAAGCGAGATTTCGGGAATGATTTGCTCAATTTCAACCGCTTCGATGTCGCGGAAATAATCGTATTCAATATCGGGCAAATCAAATTCGGGGAAGTCGAATAAAATAACGGCGCGGTAGGAAGAAAACAAATCAAAACATTCCTGCGGATCGGTAACGTAATGAATCGGCAAAATGCTTCCGAATTTTTCTCGCGCCTCGAGAAAAACGGATTCGGAAAATGCAATGACTGCGCGGTCACGAATTTTTGAAACCGCGCCGTGTTTTGCAGGAGCGATTTGAGACAAAAGCGCCTGAATCATTTCTCTTTCATCCGGCGAAAACGATTGCAAAAGATAAAGATGCGCTTCGATTTTTTCACGAATATCCAGCGCCAAATCCAATCTTCTTTTCGGATACGGAACCAGCCGCTCAACAAAATCGGCGGAATATTCTGTGTGACAATATTTTTTGATGAGTTTTAAAATGTTTGCGTAAAGCGTTTCGGCTTCCTTTGTTTTCAAGAAATCTTCGATTGAGACGCCGCTCTGCTCTTTGGAAATGTTTAAAATCAAAGATTGAGCCGTCTTTCGTGTCATTCCTTCAACATGGCACAGCTCGGAAACATCGCCCTTTAACAATGTTTCAAGAGCTTTTTCTTCGCTTCCGAAATGAGTAACCAAACGCTTTTCAAGAATGGAGCCGACGCCCGAAATATCTCGCAATCGGAATGAATCTTGAATTTGTTCCGAAATTTCGCTTTCCGCAATCATAAACCATAATCGGCAAAAAAGAATATAAGGTGCTGGCAAGCGGAGTGAAAGTATAGAAAAAAAAGAAAAAGAGAGAAAGAAAAAGATTAAAAAAATCAAAAATGAAAAAACAGCAGATTGCTGTTTTATTCATTCAAGATTATGCCTTTTCTTCAACAAATTTTGTGTTTTCCAAATCTGTTTTTCCGAGAAGTCTTTTGTAAAGAACAAACCACGGTGTGTCGGCAACGCCGATTAAAACTTTGATAACAATTTGTCCGACAATCAAACCGATGACATATTCCCCTGACATACCGCCGAAGATATAGAAAGCGACAACAACGAAAATAACAGAGTCAAGCGCCAAACTGAAAGCGTCTGTTAACAAAGAACGAATCCAAATGTACGGGTTGAGGAAAGTGTCTCCTTTGAATGATTCTTCTTTTGTGTGAAGTTTGCGTTTGATGTAAGAGAACATGTAAGTGTCTAAAAGGGAGCAGACCAAAAAGGCAACCCAGCTTCCGACGGTGATACCGATACTGAGCGCGAAAATCGAAATCCAGGCTTCTTCAAATTCAAAGAAAGGCGCGCCGGGGATTTTCATTGCCATTGCAACAAACAAAATGTAAAGAACTTGCGTGATAAAAGCAATAATGATAGCGACAACAGCTTTTTTGCGGCCGTAAACTTCGTTAATCATGTCCAAAACTTGCGCGATGAACGGATAAATGATAGAAGCCGTCGTTGTGAAGAAAATAAGATGATAACCGAACCATGTTCCCAAATCAAATGTGGAAATGCGTGTTGCGATTACTTGTGAGCTGAGAAGATAAGCGACATAAAAAGCAGTCAATGCTGCAAAACCGTATGCCGGATATTTTTTTACAATTTTAACAGATCCGACCGTGACAATTGTCATGGCGATCATCCATAATATTATTACAAAAACCAAGTCCATATTCATATTTTTAAAACCTCTTTGAACTAGAAAAGAACATAATATAAAAATGATTTCGGCGACAAAAATAAAAATGCAAATAACAAAAGAATCAAAAAATAAAAATCAAAAACGGTAAAAATAAATGAAAACTGAGAAAAGAAGACAGCCGATAGAATTAAGATAGAATTAAATAACTTGCATAGATTTATGATTTATTTATAAAGTGTTTGATTCATAAATTTTCATAAATTATTACAGCTGTCTGTTTTTAGAACAGTTGTTGAATCAGGACGAATTTATTCTCATTAATTAAAAATCTAATCATTTTGAGGTTATATATTGGCGAAAAAAACAATCCATAAACAACCTTCGCACTCAAATGATTCTGAGACTTCCAAATTGGAAAAAGCAGCAGACACAAGCACTGTTGCCGCAGAATCAAATGAAAACAGTGCCAAAGAGGCAGCAGCGCTGCCGAAAAGCGATGAAAAATCGAAAGAGAATTCAAAAGGAAAACTCGCAGATAAAAAAGATATGAAAACAATGATTCTTTACGGAATCGGCGTTTTAATTTCAGCATTCATTGCTTTCTACATCAGAATTATCCCGCGCGACAGCGTCTTTTTAGAAAGCGGTTTTATCCGTTTCGGTGAAAACGACCCGTGGTACCACTGGAGAAACGTCGATTACCTTCTTCACAATTACCCGAATATGCTTTGGTTCGATCCGGCGACAACATATCCGTTCGGAACAAGTCAGGCATTCGCACCCCTTCATGACATTATTTTAGCAACCGTCATTAAGATTCTTCAAGCCCTCACCGGCAATACAACCGAAGCATTCGCAATGACAATCGCCGCTTACTGGCCTTGTGTTTTAGCAGGTGTTTGTGTCATCGTTGCTTATTTTGTTGCAAAAACACTTTTCAACAGCAGACCGATCGGTTTGATTTCCGCATTCCTTTTAGCAATTGCTCCGGGACAATTCCTTTCCAGAAGCATTATCGGATTCAGTGACCACCACGTCACAGAAGTTTTATTCAGTTCCCTTGTGATTTTGTTTTTGATTATGACGCTTTTAAAAGCCCGCGACAAAAACATTACTTTTGACGATATCACAAAAGGAAAATTCACGGCAATTAAACCGATTCTTCCGTATGCCGTTTTAACAGGAATTGCGATGGGCGCTTATACGCTTGTTTGGGAAGGCGCGCTTCTTTTCGCATTCATCATCGGTGTTTACATTACAGTTCAAATGATGATTAACCACCTCAGAGGCGAAGGAACAGCATTCATCGCCGTTACAGGAATTATCATTTTCGCAATCGACTTTATTTTGGTTTGGATTACACCGCAAATCGGTGAATACAAAACACTTCACATGATGGCACTCGGCGCCGGAATTCTTGCAATTATTTTCATGGCGGTTTTGTCTTTTGTTCTTGAGAAAAAGAACTTGCACAAAATTCTCTACCCTGTTATCCTTGCAGGTTTGGCAATTGCCGTTTCCATTGTAGGAAGTTTGATTTCATCGACTGTCAGAAATGCGCTTGTCGGCGTTGTCGGCTTCTTTACAAGAACAGGCGGCGCGTTGACAATCGGAGAAGCTTCACCTTACTTTGGACTCCCCCCAGAAGTGTTTACAGTATTAATTGCTGTTTTCTTAGTTGTTTTGCCATTTTTAGCAATATCTAACAAGAATTTAACCATTATCAAAAAGGGCTTCCTCATCAGCTGGGCTGCTTTATTTTTCATGATTATTTTGGCTGCCGAGGATATCAAAACACTTAATGATACATTTTCAATTATGGGATTCATTTGGATTTTTACACTTCCGATAATTACATACACTGCTGTTAAAAACAACAGAATGGAGAAAATTCTCTTAGTGATTTGGACAATAATCCTGCTCTGGGCTATGGTTCAGCAAAACAGATTTACGTATTATTTCGTGGTCCCTGCCGTTATTTTTACAGCATGGCTTTTTGTTGAAATTGTTCGTGCTGTTAAAGCAGATGAAGCTTGGCAGATTATTAAAAATAATTACCTTTCCGGCTCAAGGAAAAAGAAAGAAGAACCTGTTGTTTATTCCTCAAGACAGGAAAAAGCCAGATCTCAAAGGGATTCAAAAATCAAAAATACTACAGCACAAAACAATGACCCAACTAAAATTGTTATTGCAGTTGTTGTCATACTTATTGCTGCCATTTTGATTTTTGCTCCAGTTGTCAACAAGACTTCGCAATATATCGATCAATACACAACTTACGGAACCGGCGGTCCGCCCGATGCTTGGGTCGAATCTTCACTTTGGATTCGTGATAATACACCTGAAATCGGCTTGGACTGGCATGCTGCTTACACAAAACCGATTCAAGACGCTGACGGCGACGGTATTGAAGATTCAACATCCGGTATCGGTATTGAACACTTTGAAAATCAGGCGAGTACAGTTCCGTTTGATTATCCCGGAAACGCTTACGGTGTTTTGTCTTGGTGGGATTACGGTCACTGGTTAGAAGTCATCGGCGAGCGTATGGTTAACTCCAATCCGTTCCAGTTCGGTGTCGGCGGTCGTCGCGGAAATATCACGGATGAAATGATGCCGGGCGCAGCACCGTTCTTCGTTGCAGAAACTGAAAAAGACGCCACAGGATACTTAGTTGCAATTGACCCGCGCGAAGACAAAGTCGGCGCCAGATACATTGTTACTGATATTGAAATGGCATCAGGAATGAGCAAATTCTTTGCGATGACGGCTTGGACATTGGATACGGCGGATTATGCAAGAATCATCAATATTGACGGCATTGACCAGCAGATTATTGCAAGTGACAGATACTTCAACTCTATGGTTTTCCGTTTGCATATGCTTGACGGAGTCGGCTTAGAACAATATCGTTTGGTTCACGAGTCTCGATCCGAAAACAGTTACGCTCAATATCATGAAACGTTCTACAAGCAACTTTACAACCAGATTTATTCAAAGACCTTAACTGCATCCAACACAGGATACGTTAAAACATTTGAATTTGTGGAAGGCGCAACCATTACAGGAACCGCCGCACCGAACGCTGATGTTGAATTGAGTTTGACAGTTCAGACCAACCAAAACCGTCTCTTCAACTACAACCAAACTGTAAAAACCGACAGCACAGGAAGCTTCTCATTCACAGTCCCGTATTCAACCACAGGACCGATTGCAGGAGAAACAAACTTCGCTGTTAAACCGAACGGTAATTACATTATCACAAGCGGTTCGGCTGAAGGAAGAGTTGATGTTACTGAAAACGATGTTTTGAACGGCAGAACTGTTTCAGTCAGTCTCAGCTGATTCATAAATAAAAAAGCAGAAAATGAATTTCATTTTCTGTTTTTGGTTTTTTCTTTTTTTCAAATATTCATTTTTCAAAAATAATAAAAAAAGTAAATGAAATTTTTCAATAAATGAAAAATTAAGGTTCAATTCTTGAAGTTAATTTCTCATTCATGAATTTCCAAAATTCAATGCTTTCAATCTCTTTTATTTCATTTTCTCGAAGAACATCGTAGCCGTTTTTCATTGAATCACGAACATGACGGCCGAGCGCGGCTTCTTTGAAAATCATGTCTTCGATTAAATATTCAGCCGTTTTGTATTTTCTCGGAACTTCGGCAACATATTTTTCATTTTCAATTGAAAACGAAAACGTTGACGGATTTGTTTTGTATTTTTTACAAAATGATTCGGCATTGCTGACATTCCAAACGGGCGGACCGAATCTTCTTTGAATCGGCGGCAAAGTCGCCGTCAAAACTTCAATGAAAATAATACTGTCTTTTTCCTCATCCGACCACGAAAAAGTATTCACGACTGTAAATTCGTTTCGCGTCAGCAATTCTTCCAATGATTTTTCCATTCTGAAAAGCTGCGGATAAAGCGTATCTTCCGCTTTCTGCGGTGTTTTAAATGAAACGCCGATCATTTCAGTTCCTCGCGCGTTCATTATTTTTTCAAATTCTTGTTTTGAAATCGGCGGATATTCTTTCGGCGTGAAATATTCAAGCGACGGCTGTATCAGAAATGCGCGCGCCCGATCAATAAAAAGCGCAAATTTTGTAAGAGATAATGCGGCTGCCACATTTCGGTTCGGGTCAGTTGGATCAATCGTGACCAGCGGATGTTCGTGTTCTAATGATTGATGTTTTGCCAAATCGACAATCGTTCCGAAAGTCCAATCGGCTGCGTTTTTTAAAACATTTTCAAAGCCGCCGTAATAAATTGTCAGAATTTCTGTTAAATATCCGGAAAAGCCGCCGGTTCGAACTTCCGAGCCGTAAACGCCTGTTCCTTTCATAAATTGTTTTAAAACTAAAACATCATCTTCGAGACCGTTGATGTTTTCTTTTATAAAAGCGCAATGAAACGGCGTTCTGTCAACCGATGATTTAATTTCAGCGCCGCTTCTGACGCGGAAACACGGCACCAAATCCACTTCAAATCCTTCTTTTGTAATGTGAATGTATGAATGCTCTGAATGACGATCTTCCCAAGTGTCACCGATTTTTGCCATTTCCGTCAAAATCAATCGGCTTCGCTGATGAAAATCATCCCAAGAAATGTCCTCGGGATACGAAAGGAAAATATCAATATCATGATTGCCGTGAAGCCAAGTATTTCGCTCGGCTGAGCCGACCGACAATGGAATAAGATCTGTTTGCCCTTGAGTTTTTGCAATTCGAACAATATCTGCGATAATTCCTTTCCGAACGGTTTCCAGTTTTGCTTTTTCTTCATCCGTCGGACGAACGCGCGATAAAATTTCGGCACGGATATTCTGAATTGTTTGATTTTTATTTTCCATTTCGCTCATTTTCTCTTTTTTTCGTTGATTGACTTCACTTCTCAATTGGGTTTAAAAAATATTTAAAATTAGCCTCTTATTTTTTTGAAAAAAGAGGAAAGTTTATTTGAGTTCAAGCGATTTTCAACTTATGATCTTTAAAACAATTACCGAGTTATCCGACTCGGATTTAAATCAATTAATGTCTCGCGGCAAAGGGCTGTCAGATGTCGGCGCTTCTGTTGACGGTATTTTAGAAAATGTTCAAAAAAACGGTGATGCTGCAATTTTGGCATACGCGCTTCAATTCGATAAAGCGGAATTATCATCTCTTGAAGTCACCGCTACCGAAATTGAAAACGCGGTTTCATCGTTGGACCCGAAATTGCTTCAGCACCTCAGGCAAGCCGCGGACAATATCCGCCGTTTCCACCAAGCGCAGCTGCCGCCGGAAGTTTGGTATGTTGAAAACACGCCCGGAATTATTTTGGGACAAAAAACGATTCCGCTTCAGCGTGTCGGCTGTTATGTTCCCGGCGGAAGAGCAAGTTATCCGTCAACGGTTTTGATGACGGCGCTTCCGGCAAAAGTTGCCGGCGTTTCGGAAGTTGTTGTCTGCACGCCGCCTCTTTCAGACGGAACTGTTCACCCGTTAACGCTTGCGGCTTGTAAAATTGCGGGCGTTGATAAAATTTTCAAAACCGGCGGCGCACAAGCGATTGCAGGTATGGCTTACGGAACAAAAAGTATTCCGCAAGTGGATAAAATCGTCGGACCCGGCAATGTTTATGTGACTTATGCAAAAATGAAAGTTCGTGATTTTGCCGAAATTGATTTTCCGGCAGGACCGAGCGAAGTTTTGATTATTGCCGATGATTTCGCCGACGCAAAAATGACGGCGGCAGATGTTTTGGCACAAGCCGAACACGACCCGAATTCGGTTTCTGTTTTGGTAACGCCTTCTCAAAAATTTGCGGAAGCGGTTTTGGCGGAAATTGAAACGCAAACAAAAGACGCGAAAAGAAAAGAAATCATTGAGATGTCTTTGAAAAATTCAGCCGTTTTAATTACAAAAGATATGAATGAATGTATTTCATTTTCGAATCGCTTCGGCCCCGAACACCTTCAAATTATGGTCAGTTCGGAAATTGAAGATGAAGTTTTAAATCAAATTAAAAACGCAGGCTCCGTTTTCGTCGGAAATTACGCGCCTGTTCCTGCCGGCGACTACGCTTCCGGAACAAATCACGTTCTGCCGACTTCCGGTTATGTTCGAATGTATTCCGGTTTAAACACGGCGCACTTTTTGAAATCATTTACAATTCAAAAAATCAGCAAGAGCGGATTGAACGAAATCAAAGACACAGTCATTGCATTGGCAGAAGAAGAAGGATTATTTGAACACGCCGAAGCAATCCGCAAGCGCTTTTAAGCTTGACTGAAATGATATGAAAATTAAGAGTAAATATTTAAAAAATCAACACATTGAAGTATTTGATAATTTCTCGGCAAAAACAAAATAAGGAGATTGATGATGTTTTCCCAACCGAACTTTTCAAAAGTTTCAACCGCTCACAGCACTCGAAAAGTTCGAGATATGGCTGATGTGCTTATGGATCAAACATGGATTACGTATCCGGACCGCATTCTTTATGATATGTACCGAGAGGTTCATTTGTCTGAGGAAGAGCTTCAAAAAATGAAAAACGCTCAGCTCCGCTACGATATTACAGTAATTCCGCCGGCAATGCTGGGTCCGGAATTTGTAAAAACAGCCGGCCATTATCATTCTTGTCCGAATTATTGCGCGGAATTATCTTATCCCGAAATTTATCAGGTGATTCGCGGAACAGCGACGTATTTGCTTCAAAAGAAAGATTTATCGGATTTTATTATTGTTGAAGCGCATGAAGGCGATGTTGTTCTCATTCCGCCGAATTACGGTCACGTTACCGTAAACGCGGAAAATGAAGAATTAGTGATGGCGAATTGGGTTTCAGATGCTTTTGATTCCGAATACGAACCGGTTCGCTGTAAAGCGGGATTGGCGTATTACATCACGGAAGACGGAATTGCTCAAAACGGCAATTACGCACAAAAACCGCCGCTTTCATTTGGAAAAACAAAAAGCTATCCTGAAATCGGAATTTATCCCGGCGTTGATATGTACGGGCTTGTGAATGATTTGGAAAAATTGGACTTTTTGGTAAATCCGCAAAACTATCCGGAATTATTCAAAAAACCGTTTTATGAATGCTGATTGTTTCTGAAATTTGTCTTATTTTATTCTCAGACATCTTTTAATATCGTCGGCGCTTTTAGGAAAGTATGGCTCAAACGGCGGATATTTTTTCAAATATCGGTAAAAAAACGAAATCGGATTCACCGGATTCCAAAGACCGAAAAGTTGTTCGGTCTCAAACAATGATTTCGCTTTTTTCTCAATTCGGTTTAACCGCCGTCGGTTTTTTGAGTACGATTTATTTTACCCGCGTTGTTGATCCGGCTATTGTCGGCGTTTATTTTTTGTTTTTTTCATACAATGCGCTTTTTTACCTTTTCTCGGAAAGCGGAATCGGAGAAGCAAGCGTTAAGCTGATCAGCGAAGGAAAAAACAAAAACGAATATTATTCGGCATCGATGGCGCTTCGCGCAATTTATTTAATTTTCTGCGTTGCCGGTCTTCTTATTTCCGCTGTTGTTTTTCCGTCTTCAATTCTTATGGAAACCGGAATTTTATGGTGGATAATTGCAGCGCTTCTGATTGATTATTTCTATAACAGCCGAATTTATGCCGCTTACGCTGACAGCAAAGTCAATGCGTTTCAAATTTCATTGTTTTTGAATACGGCTGTTCGCTCTTTATTCCAAATTGCAGTTGTCGCATTCGGATTTCATTTCTTCGGTTTGCTCGGAGGTTTTTTAGTCGGAATGGCTCTTGCCGTGCTTTTTGTTCACCGCTACAATCAATTAAAATTGGTTAAATTTTCAAAAGAAAATTTCAGCCGTATTTTAACTTATGCCGTTTTGATTTTTTTGGTGATGAGCTGCTATTTGATTTATCAAAATATGGATGTTGTTTTCATCGGACATTTCATGACTGAAACCGAAGCCGGAATTTTCAGAATCGTTTACCAATTTTCAATGCTTGCCGGACTTGCCGCAACGTCTGTCAAGGCGGTTCTCTATCCGAAATTCAGCACTTGGAACGAAACAAAAGAATATGAAAAAATAACAAATGCGCTTTGCAGCGGCACTTCGCTTTCATTAATGCTGGCAATTCCGATTTTTTTCAGTTTTTTAATTTTGGGAAATGATTTCATTTCAATATTTTACGGCGACGCTTATGTCAGCGGCGTCCCCGCGCTGTTTTTACTTTCATTGATTCAAATCATTACTGTTTTTATGTATTTACAAAGCATTTGCTTAAACGCTGTCAGCCATCCGAAATTCGCCTTTTTATCAATTGCTGTCGGCATTTTTGCAAACGCTGTTTTAAATGTGTTTTTCATTCCGATTTACGGAATGGAAGGAGCAGCCTTAGCGACTGTTATCGCCATGTCTTTGAATTCGATTTTGGCATACTTGCTTCTGAGAAAAGTAATTTCAGTCCGCTATGATTGGGTTCAAATCTCAAAAATGATTTTTGTTTCTTTGCTGATGTGCATTTTCTTAATCGGATTCAAACATCTGTTGCCGATTACAAATGTGATTCTGCTTTTAATCGCGTTTACTGCCGGCGGTCTTCTTTACGGTTTGATTATGTTAAAAGCCGACCGCTCGATTCATAATGAAGTTTCGGGAATGGCAGAATCGTTTGGAATTAAATGGCCGAAATGGCTTTGATTTTTTAATTATTGTTTTAAATTTAATTTTTAATTTATTAGTGTATTAATTTCAATTCACTCCCGGACGGCTCTATGACTGAAAAAGATATGACCAAAATGACAGAAACGATTTCGGAAAACTTCGTTTCAGAGAATTCGGCTTGCAATATTTCAGATATTTTTCCGAAATACGAGCAAATTATTTTGTTGGATATTGAAACAACCGGCTTATCTGTTGATGAAAATCAAATCATTGAACTTGCTGCAATTCGTTATTGCAATCCAAAATTCCGCGATCAGTTCGGTTCGGATTTTGAGCAGGAAACTTCAATTGACCTTTTGGTTCAGCTTCCCGACGGCATTTCAATTCCGCAGGAAATTATCGAGCTGACAAATATTTCAAATGAAATGCTTGCCGAATTCGGGATTTCAGAAGCCGAAGCCGCGGCAGATTTTTTGAAATTATTTTTGCCGGCGGAAGAAAATTCAAAAACGCTGATTATTGCGCATAATGCTCAATTCGATTTGTCTTTTATTTTTAAAATGCTCAAAAACCAAAATCTGAAAATTCCGGTTGAGTTTGATGTTTTGGATACGTTTACGGTTTTTAAAGACAGAAAAGCGTATCCGCATTCGTTAAAAGACGCGATTGAATATTATCAAATCAACGATGTTGAAAATACGCATCGAGCGATTGATGATGTAAAAGCGCTTTGTGAAGTCGTCAAATATATGAAAACGGAACGCGACGATTTAGATGATTACATCAATTTAATCGGCGTTCATCGCGTTCACGGTCTTTGGGGCGATAAAATTGACGGCGTCAATTATTGTATTCAAATGCTCGGCGTCAAACGAAAACGTTTGCCGGATTTCTTAAAAGAAGGAAAACGAATTTACGACCCCGAGAAATTAAAAGAAACGCGACCGTTGATTTTTAAAGATGAGTAAGAAGGAAAAATAAAGAATTCAATTCAAAATTGAATTCTTTTTCGTTTTTGTATATTTTCGGATAATCAGACAACGCCTTGTCTAATCATGGCGTCGGCAACTTTTAAGAATCCGGCAATGTTTGCGCCGGCCAAAAGGTTGTCATCGTCTCCGATTTCTTTTGCTGCGGATTTAGAGGCGACGAAAATGTTTTTCATGATTCCTTGAAGTTTTTCATCGACTTCTTCAAAAGTCCAGCTGAGGCGCATGGAGTTTTGTGTCATTTCAAGACCGGAGCAGGCAACACCGCCGGCGTTAGCTGCTTTGGCAGGACCGAAGTAAACGCCTGAAGCTTGGAATGCTTGAATCGCATCGAGTGTACAAGGCATATTTGCGCCTTCTGCAACGAATTTGACGCCGTTTTTGATTAATTTATCAGCGGAGGCTTTGTCAAGTTCATTTTGAGTTGCGCAGGGAAGAGCCACGTCACACTTAACTTCCCAAACATTTGTGCTTCCCTCAACGTATTTTGCTTTGGGTCTGTATTGGAGATAATCTTTAATTCTGCGTGCTTCGACTTCTTTGAGTTGTTTAACAACAGCAAGGTCGATGCCTTCTTCATCGTAAATGTATCCGCCGGAGTCACTGCAAGTAACGACTTTTGCGCCGAATTGCTGTGCTTTTTCAATGGCGTAAATAGCGACATTTCCTGAACCTGAGATTGCAACGGTTTTTCCTTTGAAAGATGTGCCTTTGTCTTTGAGCATTTCATCAGTGAAATAGAGAAGACCGTATCCGGTTGCGGGTGTTCTGCCGAGACTGCCGCCGAAAGTAAGACCTTTGCCGGTCAAAACGCCTTGGTCGTTAGAGTTGGCTAACTTTCTGTACATGCCGTACATGAAACCGATTTCTCTGGCGCCGACACCGATGTC
>JGI996J12353_1000152_pt1 | contig 19835 bp, 11 predicted proteins | sample IntmicLarv5ML5BL_FD_12353 | JGI IMG/M metagenome (IMG submission 12353) | reverse complement strand
ACAACAAAAGCCACCTTAAAATAAGATAGCTTCTCTTTGAATATTAAATGTAAATGATTATATTTCGCGCATATACGCGCGCGCGTTTTTAAATGGTTTAAAAGGTGAGTCTCTCTCTCTCTCTCTCTAATAAAATACACCTAACATCCAAACTTTGAATGTTAAATTTATTAGAAATTGCAATATTTGTTGAGAAAAAGTTCATTTGTTCACTTTTTGTTTACTTATGTTCTACTTCGACAAACAATTTTTGTGCCAAAAACAGTTCAATATTGCATCAAAAGATACATAATGTACAAAAGAAATGAGGCTGTCTCAAAAGTTTGAGGCAGTCTTTTTTATTTGCGTATATCATTTATCTTTAGCAAATTAGTGGCATAATAATAATTTTCATGTCTCAAGTGTCATTTAAACCACATCATCAAGGACAAATAAGTCTTTTTCCTGCCCATCTTGAAGATAAAATACCTCAAGACTCCCCCGCTCGCTTGATCAATCAAATAGTAAATGAACTAGATATAAGTCGCGTTATTTCCACTTACAAAGGCGGCGAAAGGAGCTACTATCATCCCCGTATGATTCCCAAAGTAGTCCTTTAGCCTATTTGAATAACATTTATTCTTGTTGCAAGATAGAAAATACTCTGCAAGACAGAGTTAGTTTTATGTGGCTCTCGGGCAATCGCTGATTGCCCAATTCAATGAAACAGATGTGAGTATCGAAAATATTCTTCTTATTTATTAACAAAGAGGCTGTAAAGATATAATTTAAGCTACTTGTAGAGACCAATGTTGAAATTAAGAATTAAGAATTGGAGCAATACAACGATATAAACCTCGTTCGTATTAATTTTTAACTCTTAATTCTTAATTTTTAATTCAAGATTACACCGGTTTGTATTCAACAAAAGCTTCAATCGCTTCATAAGAAGCAAGTCCCAATTGCGTATATTGGTCAGCAGTCGCTTTGTTGCGTTCTTCCGCCCGTTGCCAGAACAAACGTTCGTCATTTCCCATGAAAGGCGCGCTATCCATTTGCGATTGATGTTTTAATATCGAATTGCGTTTTTTACGAAGCTCTTCCGGACTAATCGGAACAGACATTTCAATATGGTCAATGTCCCATTCTTGCCAAGCACCTCGATACATCCAAATGCGACAATCTTTCATCCATTTTTCTTCTTTAAGAATATCTATCGCCGCAAGTACAGCATCCAGACAAACTTTGTGCGTTCCGTGAGGGTCTGCTAAATCTCCGGCTACAAATATTTGATGCGGTTTGATTTTCCGAAGCAAATCAATTACGATATTCACATCCGCTTCAGAAAGGTCGCCTTTTTTTATTTTTCCGGTTTCGTAGAATGGAAGGTCCAGAAAATGAATATTTTCCGGTTTCACACCAATATATCGACAAGCCATTCGAGCCTCTCCGCGACGAATACGCCCTTTTAATAGCATAACTTCCGGAGTATCGGGTTCTCCTTCTTTTTTCTCTTCGGAAAGAAATTTCAGAGATTGCTCGTAAAACTCTGTGAATGCTTTGTTGTCCGGGTCGAATTTGCGTGTCATACTGTTCAGAAAAGCAAGGTAACGAACCGCTTCATCGTCTCCAACGGCAATATTTCCGGATACTTCGTAAACCGCATGAACATCATGCTGTTGGTCAACCAAACGTTGCAAAGTTCCTCCCATAGAAATCACATCGTCATCCGGATGCGGACTGAAAACAACAACTCTTTTCGGATAAGGTTTGGCTCTTTCCGGTCTATTTGTGTCATCTGCATTCGGTTTTCCGCCCGGCCAGCCGGTAATGGTATGTTGTAGATTGTTAAACACTTCAATGTTGGCGTTGTATGCTGAACCATAAAGCGTTAATAGTTCTTCCAAGCTATTATCTTGATAATCTTTATTTGTTAATTTTAATATTGGTTTATTCAACTTTTGACACAACCAAACAATTGCACGCCGTATTAATTTTTCGTCCCATTCGCAATTGGTAACAAGCCAAGGACGATTGATACGAGTTAAATTGTAAGCTGCATTCAAATCAATGAAAATTTGCGCGTTGGGATGATTTTGCAGGCAAGTTGCCGGTACAGAACCGGTAGAAGCACCTTCAATAATATCAAATATGCCTTGAGCTTTGTCTTCTCCCCAAGCAATTAAAGCAATTTCTTTGGCTTTTAGAATGGTTGATAATCCCATTGTTACTGCGCTTGTGGGCACATTGTCCAAAGCTCCAAAGGTATTGATTGCCTCTTTTCTTGATTGGGGGTCTAATATAACTAAACGTGTTTTGGAGGAACGACTGGCTCCGGCAATATTTAATCCGATATTTCCGGCGCGTCCCAAACCTAATAACGCATAGTCAAGACCGCCCATTCGTTGAATCATTTGTTCGTAGTTGCGACAATGATTTAATATTTCCTCTTTGGAAATCAAACCGTTAGGAGAATAAATATTTTGAGGATTGATGTTAATATGGTCTAATAAAAAATCTTTGAGCAAGTGTAAGTTGCTATTCGATTGAGAATGTAACGGATAAAATTCGTAGATATTGAATATAACTACATTGTTGAAACTCAAGCCTTCTTCTTTGTGCATGCGAACTAATTCATTGTAAATTGTTCGGGGAGATTGACCTCCGGGCAATGCCAAAACGAAATTATCGTTGGAGCTTTGTTTTGCTCTGATTTTAATTGCAATATCGTTTGCAATGCGAATGGAAGCTTCTTTCGATGATTCGGATATTATTGTCGGAATCTTTTCGTAACGAGTTAAAACGGATAATTCGTACTCGTTTTCGGGGCGATAGTATCTTTGTGGGACTCTATCTAATACAATTTGGGAACTTAAATCGAATCTCATAATTTTTTTATTTTGTGACCTCTCCCCCGCCCTCCCCACAAGGGAGGGAGCTTTGAGATGCGATGTTTTCAATATTCTAAAAATATCACTTCTATACAAAATTTTGCTTCCCTAGCTCCCTCCCTTGTGGGGAGGGCGGGGGGAGAGGTCTTTTATTAAATTTCAATTATTTGTTTGGACGAATTCCATGCTTTGATTTCCAAATAAGGATTTTCGTTTTTTAGCACCGCTTTTTTAACTCGGCACTCGATTGTTTTTCTTTGCTCCGGAAGCAGACTGACATAGTTGTCAGACCAAAATACCGGAGTAAGCATTGTTTCTTCATCTATTTTCAACTTCAGAGAATTGAAAAAAGAGACCGCGTTGGACGTGTTGCATAATTGAACCGAATAAATAATTTCTTCCGTTTCTTTATTTTCTCTTACTTTAACACTTATTTCCAAATCAACCAAAGGTAATTCCGAAAGGTTTTTAAAGTCACTGTAAGCCTTTGCGGGAGTATGTACCCAGTTTGTTTCTTCCCACTTGTATTCATCCTCTTTGGAAGAAATACAGTAAAAATTGTCAGCGAGCAATTCGCCGGCATTATTATATAGCTCTAAACTCAAAAAACTGTTTTCCGCTAAAGTATCAAGTGTGAAAATTTGTTTGGATATATTGTTGAGAGCATCAACACGCATTTCTTGTATGTATTTAAGTTCAGAATCTATTCCTAAAACTTGAATAATGGCTTTGCAATCCAGCAAATCAGTCAATTGTTCATTTACAATAGATACGCTATTATTTCCGTAATTGTAAATCAATTGTATCGGTTGATTTGCTTTTTTTACCGAATAGTAAGCCGCTGTCGGAATTTGATAATAATCGTACAATTGCCAATATAGAGACGGCCAAGCTGAATTGAGCATCCATTGGACAATTCCGGTTGAACTTCCTAAGTTCGCCCGAAAAGCTTCAAACATAGCTCGTGTTCCGTCATAATTTATCAAATCGGCCTTCAGGAGATAATCCGCTAAATTTTTAGCCTTACCATATTTATTATCCATTACTTTTGTTAATTCCGATAACGAATTCATAGCGGTGGATGAAGTTGTACAATGAAAATTCCATTCTTCATTGCTGACCGGCCACAATTTATCTTTGGGAATGAATTTTTGAATAGATTCTAATACCGGTAATTGTGCTCCGATTCCTGTTTCTGTGTTGAAACCGAAAGCTCCTCCAAACAAGGTATCTACATACCAATAATTGGGACCAACATATTCATAAGGACCTTCCATTTTTGTGCCTGTTTGACCGGATAATTCACTTGTTCGCATTTTTGCCGCACCGACATAAATACGGTCATCTGCTTCGCTTAAAAAATCCAAATACTTTTGTTCTAAATCAGGATGTTGTAGCATATCACTTCCGGGCATCCATGCAATGATAGACGGATGATTTCTCAGCCAAACGACTTGGTCTGCGAAAGAACGAGCAATTAAATCAATTTCTTCTTCGGATTGGATACATCCGTAGATTTCACTACATGGTTTACCGTAATACGTTTCCCATTCCCATTGACAACTCCAGCCAATGATAGCCAGCAATCCATATTTGTCGCACAAATCATAAACATTTGAACTCGTTCCCCAAAAGTTTTCGAAACGAATCATATTCAGATTCATGTCTTTCACATATTGAATTTGGATTTCGTTGCTTTCCGGAGTATCGCGCAAGTAAATATCATCGGTCCAACCAGCCGATTTTAGCAAAATTTTTCTTCCGTTCAACATGAAGCCTCGATGTCCTTTTTCTGTAAAATAGCTTTCTATTTGTCGAATTCCGAACGTAATTGTATCTTGATATGTAATAGCGTCTTTCACACGAAAAGACAATTCCATATTGTATAGTTCGGGATTCCCCAAATTATTACACCACCAAAGACGTGGATTCTTTACATATAAGGCTGCAATATCTTCGGAAGTCAATTGAATATTTTTGGTTTCGTTGGGCGCTAATTTTACCGGAAATGAAAAACTTTTAGAATCAAATTTCCCAATCAATTCGCCCTCAAGAGGTGTATCCGATAAATTTTGAATTTTAGTATCCACAGTTAACCATGCTTCGGCTAATGTAGATGTATTCACTTCGGATTTGATATGCGGAGCGATTAATATCGCATTTCCCGTTACTGTAAGATAAACCTCTCTGAAAATACCCATGTTTTCGTCAGCCGGACGAGGATTCCAATCTGCAAATCCAATATTCGGATTTCCGGATTGTGCTTTATGGACTTCAACTGCGAGGCAATTTTTTTCCAAAATATAAGGAGTTACATCAAATGAATATTGACGATATGGACCATATATCGAATCTTTTGATGCAATAAGATTTCCATTCAGCCAAATATCGGCAGAATAACTGATTCCGTCAAAATGCAGAAAGACTTTCTGATTTTCGCCAATACTATCTAATGAAAACACCGTTCTGTACCACCACGGATTCTCAAATTGGGTTTTATCAATATTTTTGATATTTGTTCCCATAAAAGCATCGTCATACAATCCATTCGCAGTCAATGCCCCCATTACAGTTGAAGGAATTGTCGTTGCATACCAATTAGTTGTATTAAATTCAGTTACAGAAACACTTTTCCCATTTAACAAATCGTTGTCAGAAGGGTGAATTTGCCATTCATCAGTTAAATTTGTCTTTTTATATTCCAATTCAATGCTTTTTTCGCAGGAATTCAGCAATGGAAATATAAGAAACACAATAACTTGTAGAATCTGTTTGCTCGTGAACATAATTTTGTTATTTTACAAGAGATGCGGCTCCTAAAATGCCAACATCATTTGTTTTGGATACTTCAATTCTCAGTTTATTCACAATCTTAGGAAATAAAAATCCTTCTAAATTGCGGCGCATGGAAGGCTCGAATAATTCGAAAGCATTTGCGATACTACCTCCAAATACAATAACTTCCGGGTCGTAAGCAAACAAAACCATTTGGATAAGATTGCCAATATGAGTTCCAAAATCATCCCAGATTTTCAAAGCCGTTTCATCTCCTTTTTTACCGGCTTCGAATGCTTCTACGCCAGTTGTGTTATGTTCGCGGATAAAATAGTGACTACTACAATAGTCTTCGTAAATTTTATCTAGATACGCAATACATCCAATTTCTCCGGCGCAAGTGTTTGTTCCTGCATAAAGTTCATTGTTAATAATAATTCCGGAACCTAAACCGGTACCCGCAGCTATTCCTACCACATTTCGAGCTGATTTTGCCGCTCCATAACGTTGCTCGCCTAATACAAAACAGTTCGCATCATTATTTACAAAAGTCGGCAAATGAAATTCCGTTTCAATTATTTCTTTCAAATGAACTTCTTTCCAAGAAGGAATATTATTTACATTATATACGATTCCTTTTTCGGGGTCAACCGCAGAAGGCACTCCTATGCCTATTCCTGTAACTTCCGGTGTAATAACTTTACGAATCAAATCTTTAATATGATTCGTTGTTTCTTCAACCGATTTATCTGCTTTGCAAGGTTCTTTTACAATATTGATAATTCCATTATCATCAATTAATGCTACTCGCACATTTGTTCCGCCTAAGTCTATTCCTATTTTCATGATAAAAATTTTTATGTGTTTTCTAAATTAATTCTCTTCTTATTAACCCCTAAATCCCAATGTCATTTAGTTAAGACCTCTCCCCCCGCCCTCCCCACAAGGGAGGGAGCCAAGGAAGCAAAACTCTGTATAGAGACGGTGCTCTAAAATTTAAAAACATCACCCTTCTTAGCTCCCTCCCTTGTGGGGAGGGCGGGGGGAGAGGTCTTAACTAAATGACATTTACCAAAATCCCCTAAAGGATATTTGACGATTTCTATAGCGTAAAGGTAAGACAAATGTATTTACAGCGTATTTCTGTTTGTCTCAAATGCTATAAATTATGTCTTATAATTGAGTTTGACACATAGTTTATAGCATTTGATACGCTTGTGAAAGCTTTCTGTTTTGAGTCAGCATATATTTGTCAAGCGATAAAATTAAAAAAATATTTTTAACTAAAGTGAATATTTATGAATACACAAATTAAAAGAGAGAATCGATTCAGGATAAAATCCTTTCTCAAAGAAACTTTTCTTAATTATCCTCTAAGGCTTTTAGCTGTGGCTTGCCTGTTTGTTAGTGTGTCTTCTTTTGCTCAAACCTCCATTGCAGTAAAAGGAGTTGTAACAGACTTTTCAAATGAGTCTATAATTGGAGCTTCAATTATAGAAAAAGGAAATGCCCAGAATGGAGCCATATCCGATTTAGACGGAAACTATACATTGACAGTGCCTTCTGATGCTACAATTATTGTTTCTTATTTGGGTATGGAAACTCAGGAAATTAAAGTGAATGCAAGAACAACAATTAACATTGTTCTGACGGAAGCGGCTACCGCTTTGAATGAAGTTGTTGTAACGGCATTAGGTATTAAACGGGATGCAAAAGCGCTTGGTTATTCTGTAACTGAAGTCAAATCGGATGCTTTGACGGCTGGACGAGAAGCGAATGTTATGGCTGCTTTGTCCGGAAAAGTTGCCGGAATTGATGTTTCCGGAACAAGTGCAGGACCTTCCGGTTCTACTCGTGTGCTTATTCGTGGTAACTCTCAATTGACCGGAACGAATATTCCGTTATATGTTGTTGACGGGGTTCCGCTGGATAACACTCAATTAGGAGAGGTAAGCGGTAAATGGGGAGAAGGTTATGACTTTGGAGACGGTCTTTCTTCGCTCAATCCGGATGATATCGAATCTGTTTCTGTATTAAAAGGAGCATCGGCATCAGCACTGTATGGTTCTCGTGCGTCTAACGGTGTTGTATTGATTACTACAAAATCAGGGAAAAATAAAGAAGGATTAGGTATCGAATTTTCTTCTAATATCAGTATTGTAAAACTTTTGTCTGATTTCGACGATTATCAACGAGTTTATGGACAAGGTCGTGGTGGAATGCCGCCGATGACGATAGCTGATTCACAAGGTACTTCCTCTTTGGCTTGGGGTGCTAAATTGGACCCGAATTACGATGTTATGATTTATAATGGAAAGTATATGCCTTACACGAATGTAGATAACAATATTTTATCTTTTTTTCGCACGGGTTCTACTTTGACTAATTCTCTATCATTGAATGGCGGTGGCACTAAATCTACTTTCCGACTTTCCGTATCAGATATGAGAAATAACGATATTGTTCCTAATTCGGATATGTCAAAAACAACTTTTATGATGCGAGGCGATGCTCAACTATCTTCCAAATTAAAGATTGAAGGACGTGTAAATTATAGTTTGGAAGATGTGAATAATCGTCCCGCATTAGCCGATAGCCCAAATAACATTGGTTTATCAGTTATCGGATTGGCTCCAAACTTCAATCAAGCTTGGTTAGGACAAAACTATAAAGATGAATATGGTCGTTATATGGATTGGAATGGTGGAAATATTTATCGGATTAATCCTTATTGGTCTACCAAAGAAATGTCCAATGTTTCAACAAAGAATAGATTTATGGGACATGTACAGTTGAATTATGACTTTACACCTCATTTGAGTCTTCAAGGGAAAGCTGGAACGGATACTTATGAGTTCAAAACGACAGTCTATATGCCGCAGCACACACCCAATTATGCTGACGGTCAAATGTCGGAAGGTTTGGTTAATGTATCTGAAAACAATTTCGAAGCTTTGTTGAAATACAACAATCGTTTTGGAGATAAATTTGACGTAGCGGCTTTCATCGGCGGTAATATTCAACGGTACAACTCAAAAGCATTTACCAACACGGGAAGAATCGAAGTTGACCCGAGTCTTGAATCCATTGTTAATTATACCAATTATGAGTTAGCACATTCGCATAATCGTAAACAAGTTAATTCTATCTATGGAGCGGTAAATTTAGGTTATCGCGATTATGCTTATTTGGATTTCACAGTACGTAATGACATGTCTTCTTCTTTGCATAGACTTAATCGTTCTTATACTTATCCTTCTGTATCCGGTAGTTTTATTTTTACAAATGCTTTCAAAATTCCTTATAGTTTTCTTTCATTTGGTAAAGTAAGAGCTTCTTGGGCAAAAGTTGGAGGAGATACTTTTCCTTATCAATTGAATCTGAATTATTCATTATATCCATATACGCTAAATGGATTTCCATTGGGACAAATTGGGTCGTCTGTGGTTCCGAATCAATTCTTGAAACCATCGTCAACTTATTCTCATGAAGCAGGACTTGACCTTCGTTTTTGGGATAATCGCTTGAAATTGGATTTTACTTATTATAACCAATCAACAATTGACCAGATAATAGGTCTTCCAACTTCTTCTGCAACAGGTTATTCTTCTGCCATGATTAATGCCGGAGAAATAACCAACAAAGGTATTGAGACTGCACTTACAATTATTCCGGTACAGACAAGAGATTTTGAATGGTCTACTACTGTTAATTTGGCAAAAAATACAAATAAAGTAGTTTCATTGCATGAAGATATTGCTGATTATGAACTTTCTGCAGCTCGTTGGGCAAATGCTCTTATCTATGCAAGTGAAGGACAAGCTTATGGAAATATTGTTGGACGTGCTTTCAACCGTGACCCGAATGGAAACATAATTTTCAGCGGAGGTTTGCCTACTTATACTGAATCAATCCAAGTGTTGGGAAATGGAACACATGATTTTACATTGGGCTGGAATCATTCATTCTATTATAAAGGAATCACTTTAGGTGTTTTATTCGATATGAAATGGGGTGCTGATATTTATTCTATGAGTTCTTCTATTGCTCATGTGAATGGTACTGCAAAAGCAACATTGGAAGGTCGTGATGAATGGTATAAATCAGAGGAACAGCGACAAGCGGCTAATGTTGACCTTAAAGACTGGACTCCAACCGGAGGATTTTTGGGAAAAGGTGTAAAAGAAGTTGTGGATGCAGCGGGAAATGTCACTTATGTTGAAAATGATATTTATGTGAATCCATACGATTATTGGAATAATTTATTGGATAATACGGCTGAACCTTTTATTTACGATGCGTCATTTATTAAATTGAGAGAATTAAATATTTCGTATGCTTTACCGACAAAAACGCTGGTAAACACACCATTTCAATCGGTATCATTCTCGTTCTTTGGTAGAAACCTATTCACTCTATATGATAGCGTGAAAAATATCGACCCGGAATCGAACTACAACAGTAGCAACGGTCAAGGCTTCGAATATGGTTCATTGCCTTCTCGCAGAACATTCGGTTTTGGTATTAATGTAAAATTCTAAAAAAAATATTTACACATGAAAACAAAATATATAAAATTATTAGCAGTTGCAATGCTTGCAATTTTCGCTTGGAGCAGTTGTACTGATTTCGATGAATTGAACAGAGACCCGAATAAGTCTACGAATATGGACCCGGACTTATTGATTTCAACAGTACAATGGTTGCCTTCTTCGGATTGGCAACGGATGCATCGATTGTTTATTTATCCGGCAGGATTTATGAATCAATGGACAGGTAGTTGGTCAGTAGTATATTATGCCGGAGAAGGACGAAAAAATACCGGTTATTTTGAATATTTATGGTCTACTTCTTATCCAGAAGTAATTAAAAATGTGATTGATGTCGTAGAACGAACAAAAGACAATCCCGAAAAAATCAATTCTCATGCTATTGGTCGGATATTGAAAGTGCAAAATTTCATGCGATTAACCGATTATTATGGAGACATTCCTTATTCGGAAGCCGGAATGGGTTATTACACCGGAAATTTGAAACCTAAATACGATAAGCAAGAAGATATCTATGCTGATTTTTTGAATGAATTGAAAGAAGCAGAAGCACAATTAGACCCTTCGATGCCTGCTCCTAGATACGACCATTATTATAATGGCGACATTAACAAATGGAAAAAGTATGCGAACTCTTTGCGTCTTCGAGTTGCCATGCGTTTAGTGAAAGTTAATCCGGCGCTTGCAGAAGCAGAAGCAAAAGCCGCTATTCAATCAGGAGTATTTACGTCAAATGATGATATTTGTTACATTCAACATGAAGATATAAATAATGGTGGTGTTGGAGTTGGACAAGGAAATGCGGTTGCTAATTTATTAAATCCTTCTTCAGCTGGAGGAACAACAGGAAGTATTTTCTGGTTTGCTTCAGACTTTATTAAGCCGATGGAAAACATGAACGACCCTCGTATTCGTTACATTGCAGGAGCTTATCTGAATGATGTTCACAAAACAGATGTTACTGACCAAGTTTTTGCACAAAGAGGTTCTTATGCAGCGATGTGTCCTGCAGCACAAGGTTATTCGTATGATGCAAATCCAGATTATCCTAATGCAGCAGGAGGAGTGGATGTGGTTGATGCAAATGGAGAAACGGTAACTTTAGACTTGGCTTATACTCGTCTTCGTCCATCCAATGCGATTGATGCTTACGATTCTCCTTACATTCACATGTCTTATGCCGAAATCGCATTCCTGAAAGCTGAAGTTGAAACTCGTTGGGGAAGTCCGGCGAATGCAGCGACTTTTTATGCTGACGGTTTGAGAGCCGCTGTAGAACAATGGACTTTGTTCGGAATCAATGTCGATGAAACTCAAGCGGATGCTTTTGCAAATGCTTCACTTCAAGCAGGCAAAGGTGCGCTTTACAACATTAATATGCAATTGTGGATTCTTCATTTTCTTGACCCGCTCGAATCTTGGGCAAATTGGCGTCGCAGTGGTTATCCTGAAGTTACTTACTACAACAGGAATCCAAGTGTAAACACAACGAATGGTCAAACTCCGAGAAGAATACAATATCTTTTGGAAGAACAAAAGAAAAATGCAGTCAATTTACAGGAAGCTGTTGACCGATTAGGCGGTTCTGACGATTGGACCGGACGTGTTTGGTGGGACAAGTAAATTAAGAATTAAGAATTAAAAATGCATACAATATGAAAACATTAAAATATATATTATTTGCGATTACATCCCTCTTTTTATTACAAGGATGTAGCGATGATGATTGGAGCCCTTCTTTTGCAGAAGATGAATTGCCAAAAATTTACTTGACCAATTGGACTGCTACACAAGCCGCCAATATTGGGACAACGTTCAAATGGGAGCCAATAGTATCTCCTTCGGATGGAGCTACTTATAAATGGACAAAGAACGGAAATCTTCTTTCAGAAGAGAAAAACTTCGAATATGTGGTTGAAAAACAAGAAGAATTTGAATTGAAGTTTGAAGTTATCCGAAATGGAGTTTCTACGCATCGAGTAACGAATATTGTTGGAGTAAAACCATTTGTTCCAAAAGCTTACAATAAAAAAGTCGTTGCTTATATTGATGCGATGGAAGGAAGTTTATCAGACATCAATTGGGATGCGATTACTCATTTGGTTATTTCTGCTGCAATAGTTGATGAAAATGGAGATGTAGATTTAACTTTCACAGGTTCTACTTTAGATATAAGCAATCTAATTTCTCTTGCACATAATAGTGGAGTATATGTTTCATTGCAAGTTGCAGGAATACATGATAGTTTGAATGGTTTGCCTACTTATGGTTCATATACCTTCTACAATGCCATTAGTACTCCGGCAAAAAGAAATACGCTGATAACTACTTTATTGGATTATGTAGAAGAAATGGCGTTAGATGGTATTGATATTTACATGGACAAACCTCATGATTTAGTCTATCCTTCAGCAGATACTCGCGCACATGTAGCAGATTTCTATCAGGAATTAGCTGACCGTGTGCCGAATAAAAATGTAGGTGGTTTTGATTTCTTCTTATCTATTTCTACTTATGTAGGATGGTTGCGCGACCAAAATACGGCATTCGCTTCTATCGACCGATATGACTGGGTTTCTATTTTGGCTTTTGCTCAAGAAGATTTGACTCCCGTTGCTCATTCTTCTGCTTGGTCTTGCTCTGAGAATGCGGAATTTTGGTTAGGCAATGGCGTTTCTGCGGAAAAGATTATTATTGCATGTCCGGCATTCTCAATTACTTACGATTTGCGAGGGGAAAAGCCGACTTGGGGAAATTTACATCTTTACACAAGTTATGGAACATACAATTCTTTAATCGCTACTTATCCGGATGCTTATCAAACCAATTCGTTAGCTGTAGCCGACGGTCTCTTCTATGATGGTTTTCCTTCGATAGAAGAAAAAGCACAATTGGTAATAAACAATAATTATGGAGGTATGGCACTCTGGAAATGCGGATATGATGTTAAAGATGCATCCAAATCTCTTATCGTTAAAATAAATTCAGCACTAGGCAATTAAAATAATAACAAAAAGAGGTTGTCTCAAAAGTCGTTTTTGCCCCTAATTGGCTCCGCCGAACGTTGTTTCCCCTAAAGGAACTTCGCAAAGCACGGAAACAGGTGTCAGCAAAAGCCCCCTTCAGGGGGTTGGGGGTAAAATGACAGATATTTTACTTTTGAGACAGCCTTCTTAACTAAACTGACAGAGAATGAAATTAGATAATGTTTTTTACTTTTTAGCGGCTTTTCTCTTCTTCGGTTGCGGAGATTCAGACTCTTCGTTTCCCGTTGATTTGAGCAAAGTAACGCTGTCTTCTCCCAGCTATATGCGTTTGCAACTTGGAGAAACCGTTAATTTTCAACTTGAAGTTCCTGAAGATTTGAAACTGTCCTATTCTTGGACTTGCGATAATCAGCTGTTTTCTACAGAGAAGAACCCAGATTTTAAGATTGAGAAATCAGGCTTACTCAATGTTGTTGTGCGAGTAAAAGGCGGAGATGAAACCAAAGAGTTGCGGACAATTATTTTTGTGCCAAAAAAGGCAGATTATCAATCAATTGCGTATGTTCCGTCTTGGAAATCGAATTTGGGCAATCTGACTAATAATTGGAATAAACTAACACATATTTGTTTATGTTTTGGTTTGGTTGCAACAGATGGAAGCATTGACATTAACGAAGTGCAAAGAAATTTGACTTCCGTAATTGAACAAGCACATAGAAATGGAGTATCTGTTCTATTGTCTATTGGTGGCGGAGGCGGAGACGGCGAGAATTTCAGCACCGCAATATTGAACGAAACATCCAGAAAAGCGATTGTTTCCAATGTCCTAACAATTATAGAATCGCTGAAATTGGATGGAGTTGATGTCGATTATGAGCAATGGGATTATTCTCCAACTCAAAAAAATATTGAAAGAAGCAATGCTTTGGAAGAGTTATACAAAGATTTGAAAATTGGTTTGCCGAAAAATACCTTGCTAACTATAGCTACCGCTTGGAGCTATATGAGAAATGGCGGTTACAAGGAGTCAATGAATCAATATCTTGACCTCGTAAATATGATGATATACGATTACACCGGTGCTTGGGCTGGTTCAGATGTTGGTCCTCATTCGGGATGGAACTATTATCTTAATTCAATCAATATTGCTAAAAGCTTTAATATTCCCAATCATAAGATTATTGCAGGAATACCTTTTTACGGAATAAAATTCAGGTCGGCAAATAGTTCAAGTGGAGCAATACATCTAGCTTTCTCGGAGATTGTAAATCAATATCCCGGAGCAGAAGATAGCAATGAAGTGACCAGCGCCTTTTTGTATTACGATGGAAAACCTATCGTGAGACGGAAAAGTGAATATGTAGTTCAGCAAAATTTGGGCGGTATTATGGTTTGGGAAATAACCCAAGATACACCCAACCCCTCAAAAAGTTTGCTTGGTGTGATAGATGATGTATTAGGAATATCGAAATAAATAACCACCTCTCCCCCCGCCCTCCCCACAAGGGAGGGAGCTTAGAGATGCGACATTTTCAATATTCTAAATAATGTCACTTCTTTACAGAGTTCTGCTTCCCGGGCCCCCTCCCTTGTGGGGAGGGCGGGGGGAGAGGTCTTAAATAAACAAATATGAATAAAATACTGATAATTATTGTTACTACGCTATTTATTGTTTCATGCAATAAATCGGCGTTAGAAGACAAACCCTACAATCAAGGGATAAACATTACTCCTGTTCCGATGGAACAAACAATAGGAGAAGGCGTTTTCAAGCTAAATAAACAAGTTACATTTGTTTCTTTTGATGAGAATACGGATGCGGTAATTGCTTATTTTACAGATAAAATAAGCAAATCTACAGGTTACCAGCTAAAAACAGAAAGAACTTTTAGAGCTGATAATTATATCAACCTCAACATCGTGGAAGATATTAATGTAAATGAAGAAGGTTACTTATTATCAGTAATTCCGCAAGGCATTGATATTAAAGCAAAAACTCCACAAGGATTGTTTTATGCGATGCAAACGCTAATGCAATTGCTTCCGGCTGAGATTGAAAGCCCTCAATTGGTGAAAAATATTGCATGGGAAATTCCGGCAGTTACAATCAAAGATGAACCACGATTCGGATACAGAGGACAGCATCTGGATGTTTGCCGTCATTTCTCGGATGTTGAATTTATCAAGAAACAATTGGATGTATTGGCGATGTTTAAAATCAATAAATTTCACTGGCATCTGACTGAAGACCAAGGTTGGCGTATTGAGATAAAAAAATATCCCAAGTTGGCGGAATTATCTTCTATGCGGGTAGAAGGAGATGGAACGGTTTATGGTCCTCACTTTTATACTCACGAACAAGTCAAAGAAGTGATTGCGTATGCCAAAGAACGCTTTATCGAAGTGATTCCCGAAATTGAATTTCCCGGACATGCGGTGGCTGCTTTAACAGCTTATCCACATCTCTCATGCACCGGAGGCCCATTTGACGTGCGAAACGTATGGGGTATTTCTAACGATATTTTTTGCGCAGGGAATGAAGAAACTTTCCAATTTATGGAAGATGTTCTTACAGAAGTTGCTTCTCTTTTTGAGAGCGAATACATTCATATTGGAGGAGATGAGGCTCCCAAAGGCAGATGGGAAACCTGTCCTAAATGTCAAGCGCGCATCAAAGCTGAAAATCTAAAAGGCGACAAGCATCATACAAAAGAAGAGCAATTACAAAGTTATTTCATTCATCGTATTGAAGAAGTCGTAACAAAACTTGGAAAGAAAATGATTGGTTGGGAAGAAATTCTTGAAGGTGGTTTAGCCTCTTCTGCCACAGTAATGAGCTGGTTGGGAGAAGAAAGTGCGGTTCTTGCCGGAAATAGCGGAAATGATGTGATTATGACTCCTTATCAATGGGTTTACTTGGATTATTTTCAGCAAGAAGATAGAGTTTCTCCAACGACAATCGGCGGATTTCTTCCTTTGTCTGTAACTTATAATTATGAACCCATGCCTGAAGCATTGGACGAATCGAAAAGACATCATATTTTGGGTGTTCAGTCTAATTTGTGGACCGAATATCAATACCAACCGGAATTGATTGAGTATCGATTGTATCCGCGCGTTTTGGCGGTGGCGGAACTCGGTTGGTCACAGCCGAAACTCAAAAATTATGACGACTTTCTCGGACGACTTGAAAATCAACGGGCACGTTTGGATATGCACAATATAAACTATTTTATTCCTGTTCCTGAACACGATGGAATGCCTTCTTGTGATTTTATCGCGTTCATTGATTCTGCTTCATTGGCGTTGAAAACAGGAGAACCAGTGAAAATTGTCTATACTACGGATGGCAGCGAACCAAATGCTCAATCTGCGGTTTATGAAAGTCCTTTGACATTCACAGAAAACACAACTGTGAAGACTCGTTCAATTGTTTTATCGGGCAAAATGGGACTTGTAAGGACTATTGTTTTTGAAAAGCAAACGCATACTCCTGCGGTAAAACATTCAGAAGAAGTTAATCCCGGATTAAAAGTCGAATATTACAAAGGCGTTATGAGTCAAGTTGCTCAATTGTACGGAAGAAGTCCGAATGAAACTGATTGGGTTGAACGTCCGCAAAATGCAAAATACAGAGTTCCTGATTATAGAGAATTATTTCCGGAAGACTACTACAATACAGTATTGACGGGTTATTTGGATATTCCCGAAGATGGCGTGTATTACTTTAGTACTCTTGCAACGCAGTTTTGGATTGGCAATAAGTTATTGATTACAAATGAAGGAACAGTTTCCAAACATCCTCATTATGACAGTTCTATTGCATTAGAAAAAGGATTACATCCGATTAAAATTGTTCGTTTGTCGGGCATTGTGGGAGGATGGCCTCCCTTGTGGGACGAAATATCTATTAGTATACGTAAGGAAACTGATGCTAGTTTTGAATCACTTAATGCGTCATCATTCTTCTATTAATTGAAAGCGGTTAATATATTATTTATAAACATTTAAATTTATCACAATGAAAAATTTATTACTATCAATGTGTTTGTTAGCGATAGCTTTCGTTAACGCAAAAGCAGAAATTACATGGCCGGAAACGGTTAATGAGTGGGGATTGGAAGGCGTGACTAGTGTCGCAGCCGGAGAAATTGTGTATTACAACAATGCTTTTTATCAATCGACAGCAGAAATTGCTGTTGGAGAAGGAAAAGAACCTGAAGTGGCAACTGACAATTTCACAAAAGTGGCTGATAGCCGGATATGGGAAATTGGAATGTCGCATATAAATTTTGAAGAATATGTAATTTACAAAGGCTTTGTTTATCAGTGTACCGCAGCGGATGGAACGGATGCTTGGAGTAGTGGATGGAATCCTACAGAATGGGAAGCGCCCAATTATCAAGAAATTTGCGGCATTGTTTTAATTAATAATCCATGGGGCGACGAAGAAGAGCCGGGTATCGAAGAGGGTCTTCCTGAAAATTATGTAGGTTATTGGACGGATGATTTCAGTTGGTTGCCGGGTTTTCATGCAATTTACAATGAAAAAGTATTTCCTTGTATTGCAGCAACTCATGCTGAAGGCGGAGAGCATCCTGAAACTACTTGGGGATATTGGGGAGAAACTATCGGCGATGAAGCAAATCTCCTTTCGTTGGAAGGCGTTACCATTCCTGAATGGGATGACACCAGAATCTGGCCGGCAGGCGCGATTGTTTCATACAATGAAAAATATCACAAATGTTTGGCTGCAACCCATATTGATGGAGGAGAACATCCTGAAACGACTTGGGGGTATTGGGAAGTCTTAAATTTGACTACCGGATTAAATAATCTAACGAACAATGGTATTGCTTATGCTATTTTAGATGGACAATTGTTTTTTGCAAATAATCCGTCAAAATTGCATGTGCAAATTTATAATGTTATTGGTCAACAAATAAGCGAAAGTTCTCAAAATGGCATCGAATTACCTTACTCAGGTATTTTCATTGTCAAAGCAGTTGTTGATGGCAAATCGGTTTCTTTCAAAATAGTTCGATAAGACAATTTGGAATCAAGAGGAAAGTCAAGTTGCTGTAACCGGGGATTGAAATCCCCGGTTATGAAAGCATTGTTTCTACGAAACAATCGGACGCACATCGACCTTGCAATTCCTAAGCGATGCATTATTTCGTAGAAACATTGCCTCAATAACCAGTAGTTTCAACTACTGGATTTCCCAATCTAAATCCAACGCCAATCCGCCAAGTGAAGTTTCTTTATACAGAGAAGGCAGGTCATGCCCTGTTTTTTTCATAGCTAAAACAACCTTGTCAAATTTTATCAAATGGCGTCCGTCCGATAAAATCGCAAAAGAACAAGAATCCAACGCCCTTACAGCAGCAAAAGCATTCCGTTCGATACACGGAATTTGAACTAAACCACAAATCGGGTCACAAGTTAAACCCAAATGATGTTCGAGTCCCATTTCTGCTGCGTATTCAATTTGCATAATAGAACCTCCGAATATCTGATTACTTGCAGCAGCAGCCATTGAACAGGCTACTCCGATTTCTCCTTGACAACCCACAGCAGCTCCGGATATTGATGCATTTGTCTTAACAATATTTCCCACTAAACCGGCTGTTGCCAATGAACGAATAAGTTTTTTTCTGCTGAATTCGTGTTTCGCTTGCAAATGAAACAGCACGGCGGGCAATACTCCGCAGGAACCACAAGTGGGAGCTGTAACAATTTTTCCTCCGGAAGCATTTTCTTCCGACACAGCCAAGGCGTATGAATAGATAAGCGCTCTGCTTTTTAATGACCCGGTAGAACTTTTTGCTTTGGTATAGTAGGTAGATGCTTTTCTTTGTAAATGTAATCCGCCGGCTAATACTCCTTCTTCGTCAAGACCTCGTTCCACAGCATTGAACATAACTTGTAGAACTTCGTCTAAATAGTCTAATATATCGGAATCCTCTCTTTCTTGAACATATTCCCAAAAAGTTTTCCCGTATTTATTGCACCATACGAGAATCTCGCTCATGGTTTTCATTTCGTATATCGATTTCACTTCTCTTTTCAAATCATCGGCAACCAAATCTCCTCCTCCTACGCTAAATACAGTCCATTCGCCTACCACTTCGGAGTTTTTTAATGCCTCAAATTTTATCCCGTTAGGATGAAAATCTAAGGTGATTTCCGGTTTCCAAACAATTTCTACAGACATTGGTCGCATAGCGTCTATTATTGCAATATCGGTAAGATGTCCTTTGCCCGTTGCCGCTAAACTGCTATATAGCGTAACTCTAAACTCTGATATTCCGGGATATCTGTTTTTGAAAATATCGGCTGCTTTTCTAGGGGCCATTGTATGGCTGCTTGATGGTCCGGTTCCTATTTTGTATAGTTGTCTTATTGAGTCCATATTTTAATTAGTTTAAATTAGTTTGGAAATAATTTGAAGATTGTAAGTAATTCAAATGTTTGTAATTGCACAAATTTACAGAATATATGCACAATATCAATTGTTAATGGTTATTTTCTTAGGGCAAACGCATTTAAATCTAATACTTCGCTGGCCCTCGCTGGCGCGGATTTGCAATCCGTGCTCTTTTGTGATATTGGGCACGGATTGCAAATCCGCGCCAGCGAGGGCCAGCGAG
>JGI996J12353_1000151_pt1 | contig 19951 bp, 21 predicted proteins | sample IntmicLarv5ML5BL_FD_12353 | JGI IMG/M metagenome (IMG submission 12353) | reverse complement strand
GATCAGATACGGCACTCATCGACAGAACGGGTGTCGTCCGCCGTGACGAAGCACCCACTTTCAACATCTCTTCCCTGTCGGAGTTGATCGATATACAGACAATCTGGTAATATGGATAGTTGGATTTTACGCTACGAATTTCGTAGAGAAAAAAAATAACGACAAAAAGCGTTATCGTACGTTGCTCGGTATTCGAAATTCGTAGATATGAACAAACCTATTTTATATCGTGCAGTATATACTTTATTCGATGGGACATGAAGGTAGGTATAGACCTCGGAACAACGTACTCTACAGTATCGAAATATGACAAAGCAGCATCGAGACCTGAGATAGTCAATAATCTCTTCGAAAAAGAACNGNCTTGCGGCGTAAAAGTCATGAAGATCATCAACGAGCCTACTGCGGCGGCCATCTCTTACGGATACAACAGGGCCACAGACAAGACGGTGATGGTGTACGACCTCGGGGGAGGCACCTTTGATGTCACAATAGTCAAGATAAGCAAAGGCAACATAAACGTCATGGGAACCGACGGAAATCACATTCTCGGAGGAAAAGATTGGGATGCCGCGATCGTCAAGTACGTTTGCGAGCAGTTCCTCGAGGACTACGGTGTGGACCCCAGAGATGATGAGCCTTCTAAGAACGAACTCATCGTCGCATCCGAGAACTACAAAAAGGTCCTTACAAAGACCGACAACGTGACCATCCAGGTCAAATACGACGGTAATGTGGGAAAGTATACCTTAACCCGCGAGCAGTTCGATATCAAGACTCAATTCCTTTTGAATGCGACCAAAGATGTCGCAACCAGACTTATGGACGATCTCGGAATGTCCTGGAAAGATATTGACGAGATACTCTTGGTAGGAGGCTCCACAAGAATGCCTCAGGTCGCCGATTTCCTTGAAGGATTAGCAGGAAAGAAAGTCATCGCCCATTCGGATACCGACCTTGCCGTCGCAAAGGGAGCGGCAATCACCGCAGAACTCTACTGTAGCAATACAACAGGCGTAAGAGAGGTTCAGATCACTGATGTCACCGCTCATAGCCTCGGAGCCTTATCGGTAAGTCCCGACAACAGCAGATACGTCAACGAGATCATGATCAAAAGAAATTCCAAGGTCCCGACCTCCGCAAAGAAGACGTTCAAGATCTCTGAGGGCAACATGACCGACAGGATAGAGGTTTACACCCTTCAGGGCGAAAGCAGAGTACCTTTGGACTGTTATGTCCTTGCAAAGGTGGTCATATACGGATTCTACAATTCCGGAGAAGGAACGACCATCGACATAGAATACAATTACGACGAGAACGGAGTGGTCCGTGTATCGGCATATCAGGGCGGGAACCTTTTGGATATAGATTCGGAACCGGTACCCGACGACATAGGCTGGATGAGCGATTCGCCGAAGAATGCCACAAGCGGGGCACCGATAGCAAAGAACGTTGCGATCTGCGTTGACCTGTCCAGAAGCATGAGGAACTCAATGGAGGAAGTGAAGAATGCCATCAGAGATTTCGTCATGAGTATCGCCGGCGAGAACACCAAATTCGGACTTATCGGATTCGGAGACAAGGTCGGTATCCTTAGGGATATGACCACTGACCCCAACATGATCATCAGCGCAATGGATGCGCTCAAAGTGAACATATACGGCAGAGGGACCGATGGTAGCCCCCTCAGTACAGCTGCCATGATGCTTTCCAACAAACCCGGCGGAAAAATGATAGTCGTACTCACTGACGGTATCTGGGGAAAACGAGATTTTGCGGTCAACGAAGCAATGTCCTGTAAGAATTCGAATATAGCAATAGTAGGGGTCGGTTTCGGAGAGGCGGATACAAGTTTCCTGAAACAGATCGCAACTGTCGAAGAAGGCGCGATGTTCACAACCCTTGACCGGTTGGGAGAGACATTCAGCACCATTGCTACAGCAATCAACTCCGGATCCATGGGAATTCGTGAAAGTTCCGGACCGTCCGGCGGAAGAGGTCTGCGTGAGAATACGGAAAGCAGAGCAAGAATACGTTAACGAGGGAAATGATCTATGACAAGTGACAGAGAGAATTACTGTCGCCTCATTGGGTTGAATCCCCTCAAGGAAACCACATACACCTACGACGCGATAGAAAAGAAGATATCCGCTAAAGAGACAAAGTGGAAGAAGGAGAGCAAGGACAAGCAGAACGATCTGGACAGAAGATTCCAGATCAGCAAATGGCTCGACATGGTCCCCGATATGCATCGGGTCATGAAGGATCCTTCGCTTAGAGCAAAGGAATTCAACGAGGGAAAGAGGGAACTTCAAGCGAAGGCCTCCAGACTGAACAAGGATTCCATAGTGCTTCACGACGGATCCAGGGTCCTTCTTCCGGGTACTGCAGAAGGTCTCAGCAAAAAGCTGAAATGGGACGGAGTAAGCAAGGAAGATCTGGTAGCACTTTCAGGCATAAAGAAAACATCCGTACCTCCTGTGATCAACGAAAAGGTCATGTCCTCTTTCAAGGGACTTCAGGAGGTTCACACCTTCACTCCCATGGAGATATTGAACGGCCTTATTCAGAACACCAGTCTGGAGATAAATCTGAGTCCTCTCAACGAGGGCTGTTCCATGACCCAGATACGCTCGACGTTCGATATCTGTGAAAAAAGAGTTAACAGCGTCAGACAAGATGTGCTTCCTAACCAGGATTCATATATTCAGTCTCTGAGGGCACTTAAACTTGTGCTCAGCTCGGATCAGGATCTCTCGAACCTCATAAAATACGGAAAATGCATGAGGATCCTCGGTCCTGCCAAGCAGATGATGGACGAAGATTACAGTCAACCGTTCAGCAGAGATTACATCGATGATCTCTTGAACAGATTCGCCAAGAACACCAATGTAGACCTCGGCATGGCAATCTCCATCCTAGAAGATTACTGTCTTAAGAAGAAGTACCTTGCGAACTTCTCTGCCAAGGAAAGCAAACTCGCCATGTGTCCCGATTGCGGCGCGATGGTGGAAATGGGCAACAACGTCATGTGCTGTTCCGTCTGCGGATGCAGCATAAGGACCAAATGTCCCCAGTGTGGAACAGATCAGATCTCCGGGAACAAAGCTTGTATAAAGTGTGGTTTCGACTTCCAGGGCGGATTAATGAAAGCAAAGGATCTTGAGAAGAAATTCAGGATCGCCTTGTCGTACGGTATGGTGGACGAAGCAGCGGATTGTATGGCGAAGATAGAGCGGGCGTATGCAACATACCCCCTTATACCCTCGATGCGTAGCGAACTCAAACCGATCGCAGCGAAACATTCAGAGGTTCTTGCCAATATAGATCAATTATACAAATCGAAGAGATACTTCGGACTCAGGGACTGCATCGACGACGCGAAGATGAATTTCCCCAAGATCCTCAACTCCACTTCAATCGAGAAGAAGTATGAGGATGCTGTTCAGAAGATCATAGAAGCGGACAGACTCTGCGAAAGAGCGAAGATCTCCAGAGAATTGAACGATGCTCTCAGATCATACGTCACCGCATTGGAACTGTGTCCCGACCACCCTGTCGCAAGGGCCAAGATGAAAGAACATCCTCCGGAAGCTCCGGCAGACGCCGTGGCACAGATCCGTGAAGGGAAAGTACTCATCAAATTCGCGGTCCCCCGAGAAAGAACAGGCATGTCTTTCTGCATATTCAGAGGAAAAGATGGAATTCCGACGGTCACCGACGATTCCATTCCGCTTTCAGAGATTCCAGGAAGCATATTCCTTGACAAACTTCCCGATCCGGGAGTAGACCTTTATTATTCGATATACTCGAAAAGATGGGGCATATTGTCCAGAGAGGCCGCATCCTGCGGCCCCACGATAGTGTTCAAAGAAGTCGAGAACGTGAGCATCGAACCTATAGAAGGTGGACTCCGCCTCATTTACGAAAAGCCCAAAGGCTGCAGTAAAGTAAGGATCTGGAGGAAGGAAGGCACCACAGCCGCAGGATCCGGCGAAGAGGTCGAGATCCATCATAATGGAGATACCGTTATCGACGATTACGGTCTGAAAGGCGGCGTGAAATATCACTATCTGTTCGTTGCCGAATACAAGAACAGAGGAAGGACCGAAAGGTCAATGGGAAGCGATTTCTCGTTCACCACAACGAAATTCCCTGAACCCGTGAGGGAGATGGAGATCAGGTGGAACAAAAGCGACGGTTCCTTCACCGCCAAATGGAAGAGCAAGGAGAAGGTCGTTTTATATTCGTCTCCCAGAAAGGTCAATCTGTTCGGAAGAATGGTAAAACTTGAGGATCTGAACGCCTGGATGACCGAGATACAGCCTCTGGAAACGTACAGCGACGGAATGAGATTCTTCCTTCCCGACGGTGCCGTCCAATACATATATCCGATGATACCCGCGGGGAAGGTGGCCGTAAGAGGAAAAGATATCCTGGTCGCCAATTTCAAACCCTTCAGGGACGTGGAGAAGAGGATTAGCGGCAACGACTGCGATCTTACAATGACGTGGCCGAACGGTGCGGAATCCGCGGTCATTGTCATCAAGGAGTCGTCAGCCGCGACAGGGCCCAATGACGTCAATGCGGAAAGGATCACCATCACAAGAGATGCTTACAACCGCGACAAGATGGTCAGGATACCGATGGGTAACTTCAAGAAACGTGTCGTGACCCTTTACGCCGTCTATGATGTATCCGGAGAGAAAATGAACTCCAGAGGCATGAGCATCGATATTTATTCCGGTACAAGCAACAAGATCCGTTACTCTATGAGTGTGGACAGCATCTCCAAGACAGAATCCAAGGTCATGCTGAGCATAGAGACGGACCCGGGGATCAAGGAGATACCTCCAATCGCCGCGATAACAGTCAAAGAAGGAATACCGCTCAAGATCTGGGACGGAGAATCCACGTGGACCTCCAACAGGCCCGTCCCACTTAACGGCGGACGTACAGTAATTGTATTCCAAACCAAAGGTAAGGCGGAGTTGGATAAGACAAGGCTGTTCTTTGTGAACGAGGAGGATTACAACCTCTTCAAGTTCATACATCCGATATATAAGGAGAGGTGAGAAGATGGCAAAAAAGATTGAACAACCGACACATACGCCGACCAACTATACGTGCCCATTCTGTTTCAGCACAGTGGATCTGAAAAAGATACACCATCAATGCACCAATCCGGCTTGCACCAAGATGTTCCTCAGAGGACTCAAGGACAAAGAAGCCAGAATATACAGATCGAAGAACCTGGATGAGGAGATCGATATCGAGAATTCGATATTCTTAGGAAAGGATCCTGAAGGGGCAACACCGATAACGACCAAACACCACATCATACGTGATTCATCCGGGATCTGTAACATGTGCAAAAGACCCGCACACAGAAGACTATGTCCCAGCTGCCACAATCCTATACCTCAGGGTGCGGAAGATGAAGGAAGTACAGTATTCGTTGTGCTTGGTCCCAAAGGTGTGGGAAAAAGCCACTACATAGCAGTATTGATCAACCAACTTCGAAATTCATTTTCCCCCGAATTCGGAGCCACGATGAGTCCCGCCACCGACAGGACCACCCTGAAATACAGGGACATATACTACAAAAGATTGTACGAAGAGGGAAGAAAACTCTCTCCCACTCTGTCGTTCGAAGAGAGTAAAGAATCCAGAGAACCGATGATCTATTATCTCAGGTTCCTGGAAGGAGATTCTCCCAAGGTCTATACCCTTGCGTTCTTCGACACCGCAGGAGAGGACCTTGATTCCGCGGACAGGATAATGAATCTCAACATGAACTCGTTCATATCCCGCGCCTCGGGAATAGTCTTCCTGGTGGATCCGTTGCAGATACCGTACATCAACACAAGGATACGCATGGACAGTAAACCCCCCACCGGCGGGAACGTTGCGAACATGCTGTCCAACATCACGAACATAATCAGGACCAACAATTCGCTGAAATTGAAGGATCCTATCTCCATTCCCCTGGCTGTTGTGCTTACGAAGTGCGATGTACTTATGAAGGCACCGGAGAACGACGAGGAAAGAAGTATCCTCTTCGGCCCCAACTCGTCCCTGAACATAGACCGCGAACGCGGAAAGTACGATCGGACGAACTTCGAACAGATAAGTGTGGAGATCGAAGAATACATGCGCAGGGCCGTTTCAAAGGCCTTTGTACAGACCGTGAAGGAGTTCGAGGAACATTCCTACTTTGCGGTATCGGCGCTCGGGAGCAACCCTCCCGGCAATGTACTTACTCGCGGAATATCGCCGATGAGAGTGGAAGACCCTTTCATATGGCTGCTTAACTGTGAAAGTCTGGAGGAGAGTAAAAGATGAGTGAGAAAAAGAAGACCAAGACCACCAAATTGAAGAATTTCCTGGTCACGGGGTCAACTGATATGGATGGGGAAGAAGAAGTTGAATACGATGCTCCTCCAAACGAATATGATGAAGAAACCGTGACAGAAGAGGGAGAAATGGACATAGAGGACCTTATGGAAGAGGAAGAATCCGAAGAGATATCAGAGGATGTGCCCTCCCAGCCGGAGATCCCCTATGTTTGTATGAACGATCCAATTGACACAGAGACCGAAGAAGAACTGAGAAAAGAGATCGCAGAGCTCAAAGAGATCATACTATCGCTCAAAATAGAGAACGAGAAGTATCTGACCTCCAAAGAACAGATGAAAGAGTACTCCGCGATCGTCAGCAGAAGGGATTCCGAACTTGCCAACAGAAAGCTTATGGGGTTACTCGAACAGCTTTCCACAATGAGGGAGGACTTCTTCAAACTGTGTAAAGGAATAAACGCTAAAGTGGACAAATTCTCCGCCTCGGACGTTCTTAGTTCGTTCGAAGCGTACGGAGTGGATATGGAAAATATACTAACCGATTGCGGCGTGTATATTGGAAAATTCAACTACGAGAAATTGAACACAATACACCAGAGAATCGTCGATGTCATACCCACCGATGATGAAAGTATGAACGGTATGATAGCAGAAAGGGTCTCCGACGGCTATGAATATAGCGGAAGGGTGCTCTGCAAAGAGAGAGTGAACATCTATAAGTTCTCAGAAAAAATAGAAAAGAAAGGAGATGAATGAAAATGGAAAAAGAATATATGATCGGCATAGACCTGGGTACGACCTACTCGTGCCTGGCGTACATTGATGAGGAAGGCGACCCGGTAGTGGAAAAGAACTTCGAACAGGAAGACACCACTCCCTCAGTCATCCTTTTCAATGAGAACGGAGAGATAATAGTGGGTTCCCCCGCAAAGGACATGGCAATAATGTACCCCATGGACAGAGTGGTCACCGCTATAAAGAGACAGATCGGTACCGACTACGAGGTTGACATAGACGGCGACAAATACACCCCTATCACCTTGTCGGCAGCCATCCTCAGAAAGATGATCAACGACTTCAACGACAACCACGGTTGCGATGTGAAGAAAGCCGTCATCACATGTCCCGCATACTTCGGACAGAACGAGAGAGACGCAACAAAGGCTGCCGGAAGGGTCGCGGGATTGGAAGATGTAACGATCATCAACGAACCGACCGCCGCAGCAATATCCTTCGGACTCGGAGCCGGAGGGATCGACGGAAAGAAGAGAGTTCTCGTGTACGACCTGGGAGGAGGTACCTTCGATGTTACCATCCTTGAGATAGACGGGAACGCGTTCACCGCAGTCGCCACCGACGGAGAAAGACTCCTCGGAGGAAAAGATTGGGATGCGGCACTCACAAAGATCATAAAACAAAAGATCTGTGAAGAGAACGACATCGAAGAGAGCGAACTGGAAGACGATGATGATGTTAAACAGTCACTGATACTTGATTCTGAAACCATCAAGAAGAGACTGTCCTCGGCGGAATCCACGAAAGGAACTCTTACTGTCGGAGGAAAGAAAGCCGTCTACACCATAACAAGAGCTGAATTCGAAGCCGCCACATCATCCTTGATCCAGACAACCATCGATCTCATCGACAGGGCGCTTGCATCGAAGGAATTCACCATGAACGATATCGACGAGGTCATATTGGTCGGAGGATCCTCCAGGATGCCTCAGGTAAGAGAGACCATAGTCGGAAAATACTCAGGCGCAAGTGTCAGAGTGTTCGATCCGGACCAGTCGATCGCAAAAGGTGCTGCAATATTCTCGAAGTCCCACAACTGGGGCGGTGCAGATGCATTCACGGCCGCAGCGGCTGCCGGAGAGGCATACGTTCCCGCAGAGGATGAGATCACCGTTCACAACGTTCTCAGTAAATCCTTCGGAATAAAGGCAATGTACGATGACGGACAGGAAATGATCTCCAACATCATCTTCAGGAACGAGGTTCTTCCCATCGTCATGACAAAGACCTACTACCCCATCGATGACGGTCAAACATCGATCAAGGTGGAGATCCACGAGAACTCCGCATCAAACAACGAGAGCGGAAAGAGGATCAGTCTGATTGATGGATATTGCGTCGGAGAGTTCGAGATGGATCTTCCCGAAGGCGTGACGAGAAGCACACCCATAGTGGTCAAATTCATTGCGACCGACGAAGGAATACTCGTTGCATCCGTTGATTGTCTCAGTCAGCACACAGAGTATCAGTTGCAGAACAAACTCCAGATGTCCGATTCAGATATCAAATTCTCACAGGGACTGATGGAGAAAGTCTCCAACGTGAACTAAACATTTCAGGGGGGTCACCCCCTCCCTATTTATTTTTTCAATTAATATTACCGTAACAATCGACTATATAAATTCTGATAATCTTACCACATTTGGAGTGATACATTTTGTATTGTCAAAGATGTGGAAAAGAAATCAACGATAGTTCAACATTCTGTAGCTCATGCGGTGCATCTACCAACGGCAACGCACAAACCAACAACATACCAAATTATGGACCTCAGAATAATGCATATGTTTATTCAAGAGAAAAAAGCAACGGAATAGGGATAATTCTGGGATTCTTTATTCCGGGGTTGGGCCATTTGTATGCGGGTAAGATCGGAAAAGGCCTATTGATAATATTCCTAGGAATAATCCTATCATTAATTTCCTCGATCGCAGTCGTAGGTGCACTTTCCTTTGATAGTACGGGAACTTTTACCGGAGCCTCAGCATTCTTTATTTTCTTACCGATAATTTACATCATATTATGGATCTGGAACATGTTTGATGTCAATAAGACCATCAACGAATACAATGAATGCTTAAGGAGAACCGGGAACCCTCCTTGGTAAACTTCAATAAACTCTATACCTAAGGTGAGTCGTGTTTCTAAAACGCGGCCACCTCCATAAAATTATTAATCTTTACTGTATACATAGTTTCCGAGGATAAAAATATGTATTGTCAAAAATGTGGAAAAGAGACTGACAGTAACGCAGCGTTCTGTAGTTCTTGCGGTGCGCCGACAGACGGATCCGGAGGATCATACAATGTTCCACCCAACTATGGGCCGAATAACGGAAATCCCTACATATATGCACCTCAGAAAAGCACAGGTGTTGGAATAATCCTTGCATTCCTTATTGCTGGCGCAGGACATATGTATGCAGGTAAAATAGCAGAAGGGATAGGGATACTCATCCTGTATATTGTCCTTATATTCGCAGGTTTCATGTTCATCATCCCACTTATTATAGCCTTTATCCTCTGGATCTGGAACATGTATGATGCCAACAAAAAGATCAATGAGTATAATGAATGTATAAGACGAACCGGGAACCCACCCTGGTAAGTCCGAGACTATATCCTTTTTAACTCTTTTTCATTATTTTTCATTCTTTATTGATATATTCATTTTCATACTGTCGCTTTCCGAAACATATTAAATCTCACACACCTCTATAGATGCGAAATACTATGTATTGTCAAAAATGCGGTAAAGAGCTCAATGAAGGCAGTATGTACTGCAGGGATTGTGGCACATCTGTTGGCAGGAACAATATGAATTACGCGCCACCGGGTAACGGGTCTAACTACTACGTATCATTACGAGAGAAAAGTGCAGGGATCGCAATAGTCCTTGGATTCCTTTGTGCTGGCCTGGGCCACCTTTATGCGGGAAAACTTACAAGAGGACTGTGCATTTTATTCGGGAACATGGCCCTCTCCATTCCAGCGATGGCTATATCAATTTGGTGGTTCACAGATTATTATAATTATGACTATTATTACCCCGATTTTTCTGGAATATTTTTGTTGATTCTGATATTAAACATACCTTCACTGGTACTATTGATATGGAGTCTCTACGATGTTAACAAAATAGTCAAAGAATACAACACACGTTTGAAAGAGACGGGAAACCCGCCCTGGTAAGTTCCGGGGTCACTTTAATTTTAATTGACGATACAGATCGTCCCTTTCCATTTTTGTTATATCTCTGTAGCTACCTTCTTTCAGATTACCTAGTTTGATGTTCATGATACGAACTCTTTGCAGCCTGATAACATCATAACCGAAGTGTTCACACATTCTTCTTATCTGTCTGTTCAATCCCTGTTTGAGGATTATCCTGAATTCCCTGCTGCCTGTCATCTCAACAAAACATTTCTTTGTGACCGTCTCTAGAATAGGCACACCGTTTGCCATCCCTTTCATGAATTCCGAGGTAACATCTTTGTTAACGGTTACAATATACTCTTTCTCATGCTCGTAACGTGACCTCATGATCTTATCAGCCAGATCGCCGTTGTTTGTCATCAGCAGCAATCCTTCAGAATCCTTATCTAGCCTTCCGATGGAGTAAATACGTTTGTGATATCCGATGTAATCTATCACATTCCTGTCATCTCCGGGATCGGAAGTGGATGTTATGCCCGGAGGTTTATTGAACGCCAATATCACATCGCATGTTTCCCTGACCACAGGTTTACCGTCAAAACATACGTCGTTCTCGGGAAACACCTTATCTCCAAGCACTGCGACCTTGCCGTCTATCGTGACCCTTCCGTCCTCAATGATGCGGTCCGCACCTCTTCTAGAGGCTACTCCCGCCTCGCTGAGGAAACGATTGATGCGCATCCCTTCCGACAGACCTTCATCACCCATGGTCGGAGATAGACGCATCGTATATTAAACAGGGACTGAAGAACTTTTTATTCTTCGGGTCAATACTCCCTCGGTACAAAATGTTCGGAAAAAAACGATCCGGCCCCGTAATGAAAACACAGATGCTCAGTCTGCATTGGGACACAGAGGATCCATTCCTTTTTGTCTCCCATCACTGTGACGATTACCCCGAAGGCAACGCACAGCAGGCTCCTCCTCTTTCGGAGATCGGCGGACGGAACCTTGGACGAGATTACAAAAAGATCTTCGGATTCAGGATGTACCACGGCAAGGTCGTTCCTGGTTTTCCGATACATGCTCATTGGGGATACGAGACCATAACAATACCCGAGAAAGGATTCATAGATCATTTTGACTCGCTTGGAAATCAGGGAAGGTTCGGTTTCGGGGATGTACAGTGGATATCTGCAGGGGACTTTTATCAACACGATGAAATGTACCCTCTGGCATATGACGACAGGCCCAATCCCAACGATATAACTCAGATAATGCTCAACCTACCTCTGAAAGATAAGGGATCGAACCCTGAGGTCAATACGATATGGTCTGAGGACATCCCAGTGTACGAAGGGAACGGATACTCGGTCAAGATCGTTTGCGGAGAGTTCAAGGAGATTTGGGCCCACACCCCCAATTCCGTGTCTTGGGCTGCCGATAAAGATAACTGCGTTGGGATCTTCAGAATAACCGCGGAACCCGGAGCCGAGATCGTTCTTCCCGCCATACCTCAGAACATCAACAGAAATCTGTATTTCATTGAAGGAAAGAACATCAAGGTCGGAGAGGAATCTTTTGACTCTCCGGTGAGATTGAAACTTATCACAGAAGATATCACGATCATCAACGGAGACTCTCCCGGTGTGTTCTGGCTTCTGGAAGGAAAACCCATCGGGGAGAAGATGTCGTCCTTCGGACCGATTGTACTCGAAAATGATAAGAGTGTCAGGGAAGCCCTGAACACCATAAGGAAGGAAGAGCTCTCAAGATGGCCCTGGAACATCGTAGATAAGACGCAGCCTAAAGGCACCGAGAGATTTATCCGGTATCACGACGGAAGGGAAGAATTTCCCTCAAAGCAGTCTTGATTTGAGATCTTTATCGTTCTCCGTAATTATCCATTTGAACGGCTCTGCAGCATTGACATTCTCTCCCAGAGAAGCTACTTTGAAATATTTCACATTCTGGAAGGCGGACTTCACTATCTTCACGAACGATTCCTGACCGTATTTCTTCAGGAATGCTTCCCCTGCTCCTTCCGCATCGACTGCGGATTTCACGCGAGGGTCGTCCATCTTGGTGAGAACGACCGCAAAGGGAACCGTGGACCTTACGTTGGGCCCGTACCCGTTTATTTCCGTGAACATGTGATAGAACGATTCCAGCGTCACCACAGGAGTGGTCTTTGACCCCTTTGTAGGCGACATGGAATTGTGAATGGCCATCACGATCAGTGGATCGATAGCGAATATTATCCCGTCGTTGTATCTGTAATATTCCTCGAACAGAATCTTATCCTGATCCGGTTCGAATTCTATACCTGAGATATCGTTGATCAGCACCTCTTTCTCCGAAAGGTCCCTGGATCTCATGAAGAAATACTCCGAATCCAATTCTCCGGGGGATGTCGGGGTAACATGTGACTTTGTTTTCTGTGCCTCGGGAGATATTTTGTCGGTTGCTATCTCAGTGACTATTCCTTTCTCCTTTGCTACTGCACATATGCCTTCCACACCGGAGATCATCAACGTGGTCTTTCCGGCTCCTACTGCCCCGACCATTGATACAACTATAGGTTTGGCATCTCTTGTCTTGATCTCCTTGTTACAGTGAGGGCATACAGCTTGAAGTTTACTCCTTGCGCCGTCAGCATTAGTGCAGGGGATCTTGTGTCCCTTGTTGCAGGTATGATATGATATACCATGTGCATCCGGCGAGGGATAACTTACCACAAGCCCGCATTTGCATTTTATATTGGGTTTGTAGAACTCTCTCTTACATTTGGGGCATATTGCATACTGCGTATCCCTGTCATAGATCTGACGATCTTTAGAGGCTGCAAGTTTTATCCTGAGTTCCATGACCAGCTTCACTATCACGAACAGCGGGATCATGATTATGTCCATTATCACAGCAAATGGTAAAATGAACGGGAAGAAGATTATCGGAATGATCACAGGGATCTTCTTCTTACTCCACAAGAACAAGAAAGAGTTCCAAGGCACCAGAAGGCACTTGACGAATGCCATTGGCTGAGACGTGAAGAGATACTCCTTCGGGTCGCTTTCCTTACCGCGCATATCCCTTGTTGTAGGGGACATGCAGCCAAACAGCACGAACAGTAATCCTACCGTCAACAACAGTACGGTAACATACTCATTCTCGCTGGTGAAAACGTTCACAAGACTCCAATACATATCTTGAAGAGCTTCGGGGATCAGACTCCCATCAGTTATGCTAAACGGATCGAAATTAATAACAAAATTAGCATCAATCACATCCACGAGCGTGAAGATGAGGACCAGTAATGCATACACTACTGCAACACCCACGACGGCTCCCATCAATACCGCGTTAGTTTTATTCATCTCCCACCCTATCGAAACATGGAGATATAATCGTTTTCAAACACTTTTTTTCAGAATAACATATAAAGTCAGGATGGCATACATATTTCATGGTAAAACAGGTAAATGCGGCCCACATTCTCGTAAAAACAGAAAAAGACGCCCAGGACATAAAACAAAAGATCCTCGGCGGTGAAAAATTTGCGGATATGGCAAAAAAATACTCATCCTGTCCGTCCGGAAAGAAAGGAGGGGACCTGGGATGGTTTGGAAGGGGTCAAATGGTGGCACCGTTCGAGACCGCAGCTTTTGCCGCAGCAAAAGGAGATGTGGCCGGACCCGTCAAAACGGAATTCGGATGGCATCTTATTCTGGTCAAAGATCAAAAGTGACCTGGGGGGAATAAAATGGCTTTTTTAGATAAGATCAGGAAAAAAGAAAAACAAGAAGATAAGCCTAAAAGAGAGGATCCCAAAGAACAGGAACCCTCGATGAAAGAAAAAGCGACTTCGACCAAACCCAAAGAAGAACCTATCAAAGAATCGGTTGAGAAACCGGTTGAGAAACCCAAAGAGAAAAAAACTACGAAGAAGAAAGAGACGGAGAGTAAAAATATGGAAGCAAAGAAAACCGCATCAAAGAAACCAGCTGCAAAGGATTCTAACTCGAACAAAGTCTGGCACATAACCAAGCGCGATGAAGACGGAAAATGGCAGATCAAAGCCGAAGGAGCTGCAAAGGCGACAAAGCTGTTCAACACCAAAGCCGAAGCAGAAGAATATGTCAAGACCCTCAAGTCGAACAATGAGGGTTCAAGAGTCGTCAAACACAAGAAGACCGGCGAATTCCAGAAGAAGTAAACATCTTACACCAAACAATTTAATTTTTAATCTTTCAATCGATATTGTTTCAAAATGTGAATTTGTCCATGAAGCTCAAACCTGCAATAAGAAGACCTGCCAAAGATGAGAGTGCCAAAGTTTGGCATGTGTGCTGGCGCGAAAACAAGAACATGTGGGAGGTCAGACCAGACGGTTCTGACAAGTCCATCAAACTCTTCAAGACCAAAGCGGAAGCAGAAGATTTCGCAAAAGAACTCAGATCCAAGAACGAAGGTTCAAAGATCATCACACACAAAAAGACCGGCGAAATCGGATGATCTGTAATGCGCCTAGAGCTTGAACTTATGGTCAAAGACATCCACGAAGACTACTTTGATATCGACATCAATTGGTAATGGTTGATAGACCTACGTGGACCAGGCTGTATTTTCATAAAGCCTGTCAAAATCAAAATAGTGGGCCCAAAGAGATTTGAACTCTCGACCTTCCGGTTATCAGCCGGACGCTCCAGCCAGTCTAAGCTATGGGCCCTGTATTCTCTCGAATAAGGACTTACAATATAAATCTTGTCACATTGAGCCGTCGCATCTGCAAAACATAAACTGAAATAACCCAATACCATATCATAGCCTCATGATAGCGGTATTCGAAGAGACCGAGGACGTCATACCAAAGAATGCATTCATTGCTCTTCTGGCGATCCTCGTTGCCACAAGCGCATTCATGCTGATATGTACAATGGTGGAATCCATCAACACTCCGATGTGGATGTTCGTTACATCAACTGTACTGTTCACAATAATGATCCTTGCCTGTTACTTCATAAAAATGAAAATAAGGATCGAAGACGACGTTATCCACATTCAGCTGATAAAACATCATACGATCCCGTTCAGTGAGATAATAGATCATAAGATCGGAGACATTGACATCATAAGGAATTACAGCGGATGGGGATTCAAGAATGTCAAGTTCAAGAATTACATATGTGCCGGTTATGACAGAGGAGTGTCTTTAAAGATCATGGGAAAGAGAGTTGTCACTTTCTCTGTCTCCGACCCCGAAAACTTTGTTTCGTTACTACCTCGCCACGAGACGACCGAGTGAACCATTATTAACCGCAAGCGTATAATTGTGAACAATGCAGGGAACATTTCACTGGTTCAGAGTTCAGGTCTTCTGTTACGCAACAGAAAAAGAGGATCTGATCCACGATTCGATGGTCGAACTTCTTGGTACGGATGAATTCGATTGCGACATAGCCGAAAGTGAACATGGTAACCGCCTCATTGTTCTTGGAGCGGAACTGACAAAACAAAGAGCTTTCGAAACAATCTTCAAAAAGATCGGAAAGGATATCGTAGCACAAGTGATCGATGATCTCGATAACAGAGTTGATGATGATTGCGTGTTCTACCTTAGATTGGATAAACAAAAACTGGTACAGGGAGAATACAAGATCGTACATCACGGTGATGTTCTCTCTTTGACAGGAAAGGTCGTATCGCATCCCGCAAGGAAAGAGATCGCAACAAAGAATCTGCTTCAGTTCCTCAGTTCTCTTCAATTCTCTGATTGATGATGATATTTTGTTAAAAAATGAATGGCCTCCCACATTACCGTTATTCGCGTTAATGTGAAAGACCGTTTTTGAAATTTATTTTGAAAATGTTCAGACACCCATTTGGGCTTTAACCTCGTTTGACAAAGCGAGGTATACCGCGTAACTGGAAATTGCCAGGATTATCAATGCCAATGCCAATACTGCTATGTTAAGTGCAATCAATCCGAAGATAAGTATGAGCAGGGCCCCAAGCAACGAAAGGAAAAACAATACCAGAAGCAGCATCCACATGAAACTGTGATCTCCGCCTATTGATATCTCTCTAGATGCCCACAGGAACACAACTCCTATCACTATCAAAAGTACAGCCGTTCCGATGGAGTAGTAATGTCCTCCGAAAATGGTTCCGATTATAACAAACACACCGGAAATTATCATTCCTATGCTCATCAGCCTTACAAGTCCTGCAAATATCAAAACACGGGTCAGTGAATGCGAGTGGTCGATAAAGGGGCCGATGAAGTTTGTAACGAACGGTATCAGCACCTTATCCGCTGAATTGTCGCGAAGTTCTACACCAAACTGATGAAGAAGATATGCAAACGCCATTGCTCCGACTGCCGTCATTATTACCCAAACGAGGTTTACATCAAGGAACACCCCCGCTACGATACTCAAGATTGCGAGTATGATACTCAACAGGGCTGCCAAAATAAATATGGACCCCATTTTATTACTATCATCGAATAATTCTTCAATAGAAGACATAAAATACCACTGTAACGCACGTATTTATAAATATCCTAATATCGGCGCAAATGTATGCTGGGTATCTCAATAGCCACATGGGTCGATCATGATTTTTATCATCTATCGACGAGACGTTTCATTTAATCTTCTTCAGTTGGTCTAGCATCGAATTGAAGGATCTCTTCCTCTGTCTTGGGAACTATCCTTGCTTCCTTGACCCGTCTGCCCTTTGTGGATTTCACGATCACGTTCATATTCCTAAGTTCAACAACGTCTCCTTTCCTTGGTATTCCGTCGATATTATGGGAAACGAATGAACTGACCTTCGTCTCCTCAAAATCTCCTGCGTCGAACTCCAGATTTATACGTTCCATCGTCTGAAAGATATTTGCCTCTCCGAGCACGACAAAACTTCCGTCCTTATCCTCTATTATCGGATAACTGACCTCGTCTGATTCATCCCAGATATCTCCCACAAGCTCTTCCAACACGTCTTCCAAGCTCACTAAGCCCAATGTACCGCCAAAATTATCCAAGACTATCGCCATGTGTATCTTCGCTTTCTGAAGATCGTTCAAGAGCGTTGCGATACTTGTATTCTCAGGAACGAACTTCACAGGCCTTATGATATCCTGGATCTGCAGCGAATTATCATCTACGTATCTTGAAAAGAAATCCTTTGAATGTACGGCACCGATGATGCGGTCAATAGTTCCGTCGTAGACTGGTATCCTGGAATACTCGGTCTCTTTGAACATTGCTTTCATTTCCTCTGCGTTTATCCTTACATCCGCAGCGGTTATGTTCTTCTTAGGAGTGTATATCTCTGACACTTTGATATCATCGAATTGGATCGCGGACTTTATCAATTCGCTCTCACTTTTCTCCAAAGTTCCCTCTTCTTCGATCTCGTCTATCATAACAAACAATTCATCTTCCGTGAATGACGGAGTATCTTCCGAATCGTTCTTTGCCCGGCCCGCCAACGATCCGGAGAGTTTGGTGAATGCCCATGTAATGGGTGACATCAATATCATGAAAATATGCAAAGATCCTGCGAATTTGAGAGCGTACCGTTCCGAATTGCGGTTTGCGAGTGTTTTCGGTGTTATTTCACCAAAAATCAATATCACGGTTGCACTGAAGATAAAAGCAATAACGGCTCCTATCGTTCCGAACATCATATTGAACAATACTGCCACCAACGTCGATATTGCCGCATTCACCAGATTATTCCCGACAAGGATGGTTGCCAACAGACGTTCGAACTCATCATGATTCTTCATGGCCTTTTCGGCATTCTTGTGCCCTTCGTAGATCAAATTCTTGATGCGTATGGTATTCAGGCCCGTATATGCTGTCTCGCACGCCGAGAAATATGCGGACATAATGATCAAACAGACCAATACGCCGATTATACAATAGAACAGGATATCCACTCAGATCCCTTTCCTTATCCGTGAACTGCACATAACTTACATCCATCCGTTGTAAACCCGTGATGATTGTAGGAACTAGAATATAAACATTCTTGAAGGACCGTGAAGAAAAATAACATCGCGGACACCGATGTTGAAACACAATTTTCCCTTTTTTGGAAGGTAATACGCCTGTTTTACCCAGACACTCAAAGGAATAGTATTTCAAATGTGTGTTTTTATTATTATCTGGGTCTTTGAAAAATGTTTTATTTTTTCATCAATATTGTATTGTCTGGGTCCAACATTTCGCGCAGGCGCGTGTTACTTTTCTTTCTGTATTATTAAATATTATAATGTCGTGCCGTAGATAAGGAGTATGCGCTATGCCGACAGAATTCAAATACGAGATCGTGGAGAAGATCGCTCTTCTTTCGGAATCCTCAAAAGGATGGACCAAAGAACTCAACCTCATCAGTTGGAATGACAGGGACCCTAAATATGATATCAGAGAGTGGTCCCCGGACGGAGAGAAAATGGGGAAAGGCATTACCCTTTCCGACGAAGAAGTATCGGTACTCAAGAAAGCTCTCTTGACCAGAGACATTTAAGCTCTGTATCGTACTTACAAACCACTTTACCTCACTTTAACTTTTAACATCCTGGTATCTTACCAAAACGTTTTTAAATATAGTGGCACGTCTACATCTAGGAATTCAAGATATTGCTCCTAGTCCGCTCATCAGAATAGGCTAAGGTAGTGTATTGGGAAGACCCAACAAAATAGAGGAATAGAAATGGCCTACGGAAGCGGAAGCAGCGGTGGAAACAGAAATTACAGAGACAGAGATCAACCTAGGGAGTTCTTCAAAACAACCTGCTCGGATTGCGGTGCAGAATGTGAAGTCCCCTTCAAACCCGCACAGGGAAGGCCCGTGTACTGCAGGGATTGCTTCAAGAAGCACCAGCCCGAAGACAGGGGCGACAGACGCAGATTCTGAAACTACTGTTCAAATCAAACGACTTAAAACTTCTTACTTCTTTGATCTTCGATTCATCTCTTCCAATATCCTGAATTTGTAAAGGAAGTTGGATATCGATCCACATATCATTACCACTGCCATACCCAGTATCAGAAGGAGTATACCCCATAATCCGTATCCATAAAAAAATAATATCAGTCCTGCAAGCGCCACTAGTGCGCCTATCACGATCATGATCGTAATGTTTCTTTTTTCTTTTTCGAATGCCAACCGGATACCTCCTGAATTATTTTATTACCGATGTGATGCCGTCTTATCGAATATAGAGTTTACCCCAAGGTTGATATGATCACTAGCATCAAACGGACGAATCGGCGCTAGAGAGTGATCGAAAGAAAAGTAAGAAGTTAAAGTAAAAGATTTTTCATCGTGTTTATGCGATTTTTGTACCTGCTTTGGGTGATGCACCCTGGTCAAATACTGCTTCCACGTTGAAGACCCATACCGCACTTGCTTTAAGGCCGATCGCTGCGAGAGCTGCGTTCATTGCATCCACTTCCGGACCGCTTTCCAGCCTTGCCTTCACAACACAGTTGATCTCGTACGCCTCCATACCAGATGAAATAAGGAATGCAGCCTCACTGTTCTCCTTGAGGTTGTTTGCGGATACTTTCATAAGAACCTCTCCGACCACCATTATATTCGCGGCCGGGGATCCTATGCTTCCTGCCA
>JGI996J12353_1000150_pt1 | contig 20030 bp, 18 predicted proteins | sample IntmicLarv5ML5BL_FD_12353 | JGI IMG/M metagenome (IMG submission 12353) | reverse complement strand
AGGCTTGCCAAGCCCCTCGCAAATAAACTTCATACTGCGCCTTATTCGCGAAATATTGTTGTTTGCGCTAATTATAAAGCCAACAATAACTTCAAGTAAATCCTGAGCCAGTAACCTCACGCCATGGCTGTAAGCAAGTGCTTGTTTTAGCTGGGATACCCCACCTAAACTTGCTATTATCATATCATAATTGCGCGATAAATCAAAATAATTAACAAAGAAATTTGCATTTGTTGAATTAATTTTTATAACATCCATTTCGGGTGTAGTAATAACTGCGTGCTCGCCACCCGCAAAAACCTCAAGACTTCCGTCAGCATTTTCTGTAAAACGAAACATCTGCCCACTCTTTATGGTATCGTGTGCGTTGAAACTGGTTGCATTTGTGATAGTTATTAAATTGCCTTCTGTCGTTATGTTCACCCAATAATTATAGAAAAAGGCAACCTAATAGGCAACCTTTTTAGTTAAAGTTATTTTTATGTTTCTTATAATTATTTTTTCTCTTTTTTGACTTCTGCTGGAATTACCTTTACTACTTTCTTATCGCCAGTAGTGCGAGTAAAACTAACCTTGCCTGTTGCGGTAGCGTACAAAGTGTAGTCACGGCCCAAACCTACGTTCTCGCCGGGGTGCACTTGAGTGCCACGTTGACGCACAATTATGCCGCCTGCGTTAATGTCGGCACCATCGCTGACCTTAACTCCAAGGCGTTTAGCTTGGCTATCGCGGTTGTTACGCGAGCTACCCAAGCCCTTCTTGTGAGCAAACAACTGAATGTTAATAAACATCTTGAACCTCCAATTCAATAAAATCGGAATACTCGCCCGCTAAATCCTGCAAGCCACAAAGCATTGTCGCAAATATAACCTGCGCGTCATGCATTCTAAGCTCGTTAGCGTCATCGGGGATTTCCATTTTGAAGTAACCTCTTTTGTCATCTCGCTTAAGCAGTGGCGCAATGTGTGCCACATTAAGCATACCGAGTGCAGCAGTTTGAACCAAGCTTGAAGCAGCGGCGCAGACAATGTCCTCGCCAGACGCTCCATAGGCAGTGTGCCCGTCACACTCAATAGACCTAAAAGATTCCTTGTTTTTTATAATTTTTATACTTGTCATTTTTCCTATTGATTTTAACTTATAGTTTCAAAAAAATCTGTGATTTCTCATGGCTTTGTGTCATTTTTAAATCCAACCAATTACTTAATAGAAATAATTTCTAGTTTTGTGTATGGCTGACGGTGACCAACTGCGCGGTGATGTCCGTTCATTTTCTTATAAACACGAATGTATAGCTTATCGCCTTTACCATGTTCTAATACTTTTGCAGTACAGCTAGTTGCTAGCTTTGGTGAACCCAGCTTGTTTTCCTTCTCGCCACCCAGCATAAGTACGTCTAGCTTTACAATCGAACCCACAACTGCGTCCAACTTCTCTACCGAAATCGTGTCCTTCTCAGCAACTTTATATTGCTTGCCGCCTGTAGATATAATAGCGTACATAGTTTTCCCTCCTCTACTAAATTCGATGGTCAGGCACTTAAAACCTAAAGCTTTAAGATTTTGAAAAAGCCTTGCCCAGTCGTAAAACGAATTAATATTAACATAAACCAAGTCAATTGTCAAGATTTTAGTTAATAATTCGGATAAATCGTTAGAATAATAATTATATTCTAATCTAAGTTTTGATAGCCAACTTGAAAAAATATTGAAATACTTCAGAAGTTGCAATTAAGTTGATAGAACCAACTTTTAGGATTAATTCGTATAAAACTACCAAAACTCTCACAAACTAGCAATGAAACATATAGGAGGATTATAAACCAATGAACGAAGACCAAAACTGTTGTCTGTTAAATGCCACCTACCAGAGCGCACAAATGACCTTAAAGGCGCTAGAATACCTGCGTCCTAAGGTAAAAAGCGGCAACTTGGCTGAAGATATAGCAACACTAAAAGCCGAATATAACGATGTATTGCGTAGCGCAGACCGCCTCAGCAGGGACTGTGGTGATAGGCCTAAAGACAACAACATATTCACTAAAGCAGGACTTTGGACAAATATTAAAATGAAAACTATCACCGATGACAGCACACAAAACATTGCTCAAACTATTATGATAGGTGCCTTTATGGAAGTGATTGAGCTTATAAAGGTTCTGGCTAAAAATCCCCTTGCCGACATAGAATCAGTAGAGCTTGCCCGCCGCCTGAAGGAAATTAACCACAATGCAATCAGCACTTTCACCCCATACTTAGAGAAGAATAAGGAATAAAACAAAAAGGCCATTAATGGCTTTTTTGTTTTATGTACTAATACTTTAATTAAAAACTTTATTTCGCTGCGCTACCCAACTCCCGCCTTAGTACTTTAGCGCTTGTTGTAGGTGAATCAAGCCCTAATTGCTTAACTGTGCTCGCGTTCAAGCATGGGTGTGTAAGGCTGATGTCATGCTCTGCAAATGCTGTTTTAATGCTCTGCTCGTTTTCCCTAACGCTCAGTATACGCTCTGCCTCAACTGGGAATATTTCCACCAGTCTCCTTATAATATTGCTATTTAAAGATTCGTATACTTTAGTTTTTCCAACTTCTCTTTCAAAATCTAAAATACTCGGTGTATAGCCACCCAAAACGTTTTTTTGAAAAGTGTACTTTGCTTTTAAAACTATTTGCTCGCCTAAATCAGAGCCTTGTTCAATTTCTTTAATACTATCGTTAATCAAGTCTATTTCTTCTGGTTTTTGTGTTGGATATAACATTCTATACTCTTTAGATTGTTTGTATTGAGATTTTCTCGTTAATCCCTCAACTAAGTCATCCTTAAAAGCATTGTTTATAAGTTCTGACTTCTCGCTTGGGGAATCAAAGAAAATTCTGTTTAAAACCCATTTTCTTTGCCTCTCATTGAGGTGGGGAGAGACCCCATATACGCTACATAGTTTGTCTTCAAAACTATAGTGCTTCATGTCTATGTTGACAGCTTTCCCCATTCCGTCAAAGAAACTTATAGAAGGCTCTATATTATGCCATTTCGCCAAATTGTACTTCATCTCTTCAATAATGGAGTTTAACCTAGCTTCGTTGCTTTCGGAATCTAAATTGATTTTTCCAGACTTGTATTCCTGAGTCTCTTTAACCTTTCTCTTTATCAGATATTTTAGGTAGTCATCCTGGCTAAGCGACTCACCAGAAGAAGTGTTTATTATTTGTTTTGCACTATTTTTTACTATTGTTTCTTTTGAAAACGCCTGAAGCGCATGGTCTAGTATCGCCCCAATTGCTCTTGCCCTAGCATCGTTGAATGAAGTGTGTCTATACACAGGCTCTTCGCCAAAGCCAATAAATCCATCTACTTTTCCAAGTAGCGGATTAAGGTTTTCTGCGTTGTGAAAAAGCTCTGGGCTAATCTTGCGCATGTTCTTTAACGTATTTATAAACCATGGCGCTGTTGCATAGTCAGTATAAACAAGTAGCGTATCATTACGCCGATCACTCGGAGTAAACTTCATATATAATGGGGTTTTGTTTTCTAAAGAAGCCTCTAACAATTTGCCCGCAACCGCTAGAATACTTTTCCCCTCAATATTTAAATAAAGCCTGCACTCAATATCTACGGTTTTTTCTAAAGGCCTTAGCTTCTTGGTCTTTACATGCAGAAAATCATCAAACACTCGCCCCTGTTCAGGCATAAAGCTTTCCCCATCTTGAGACTGGACAAGGTTAAAATGTGAGATAACCCTATAAAAACCCGGACCTTCCGCAATATTTTCTGGTCTATATTTAGAATCTGTGTTTACTAATATGGCAGCTTGTAAAAGTGCATCATCTCCCCCTTTCTTATGTGCGATTTCACACATCTCATCATACCAAGCTTTGTATACTATACCAGAAAACGCCTCTAAATCTTTAGCAGTTATTGCACCTGTGCCGTGAGCATTTTGGCTGGTTAAAGTAGGATAACCCACCCGCGCTCCTGAAGCAATATAATCAGAAAGAATACCCTCAATATCGGGTTGCTCCACTGATTTTAAAAACTCAAGCTTTTGCTCATTTGTCGACATAAATCACTTTACTTCCTTTTCGAACATTTTGCAATTTGTTTTTCTTGCTATTTTTTAACTTAATTTATTTGTGATTGTTTTATTAGATGCTTTATCTGGGCTTTTTCATCGATTAATTGTCTATAATTCCCTTTTCATTTTTTCTCTTGCTGACACAACAATTATATCATGACCCTGACGCTTTTACAATAGCAAAACCAAAAGATAAGAGTTGTCTAATCAAAAAAGAAAAGCCCTTTAGCAAGCTTTTCTTTTTTGCTTTGTTTTAAGTTGTTTGGTTTATCTGGTTTTCAATGCTAGAAAAACTATGCCTTTTCTCTCTCTTCTTCCATATTACCATACCCCTTTCATTAAACACTTTTATGCTTTGTTAAACAAAGCATGTTCAGCCACCACTGTCCCCTGCCATGTTGCATTACCCTCCTTACCGATTTTTCATGCTCTGTTAAGCAAAATGTTTTTAAGAACCGTCTTCTCCCTTCATCATGCTACCATACCTCCTTACTAATTTTTTGTATTAAATAGAACATATTTAATTGCTCCCGAGCCCTGCCATATAAAAGCACCTCCTGACCAATTTTTTGTACTTAATAAAACTAAATACAATCAATCCATTTCATCTCCTGTCATTTTGCAATACCTCCTTATTCATTTCCCACCATATTATAGTACTTCCTATAATCTTGTAGCATTACCACAAAACAATATGGTTAAGCTGTTTCTTCATCCCTCGCCATTTTGTAATACCTCCCTTTCGAATCTTTACTGCACACATTATACTACAAAACATCAAACCATGTCAATCTTTTGAGGGTTAATACTGAGAATTGCCTAGCTTTAATCTTTATACTGCACTAATATTTCGCCTTGTTTCTTTCTCTATTTTATTATATAAATACCATATTCTCATATTGTCCTGTTTCACCCCACAGTGCGCACACGCATAAACAGAAAGAACGCATTATATAAATAATGCCGTACTACTTTCTGCTTGCTGTTACTAATTCGTACAAAATATTACTAAAAAATCTGTCTGGCACTGCGTGCAAACTTAGGCTGCGGGACTTCTCGGCTTGTCCCTGCTCGCTCATGTCGGCAAGCTTATAGAACCTAAGCTCGCCTAATGTTGCATCCTCGTTTTGTGGAGTTGTGCTTATGGGCGAACAACATAGTTCGGCAACAATATCCAGTTCATAATTTCTTCGTAAAAAACTAACAATGCGCCCATCGTGCGACTTTAGCCCAAGCACCCAGCTGTTTGCTATAATCTTACTTACAAAGCCATCGGCACGAATAAACAAGCCATTAAATTTGAGCACCACAGAACCCTGTGGCTTATACGCTTCCTTATAAAACACCTCACGTATTACTTGGTTAAACGCTGGTGGTTGTTTTACATTGTTTGCAAGGTATTCACTTGCTTCGTACTCCATCGGATGAAGTACACCAATCACAAAATCGGTATCAAACGCATTTTCGCGCTGAGTAACATCACTCATCCTGCCTGCGCTTATACAAGATATAGCAAGCAACTTGCCGTTTTTATATTTACCCCAAAGCAACCGCTCAGCAAGCGAAGCAAACAGGTGGTTCTCTAACTGCGTCTTAAATTCAATTATACTCCACTTTTTGCCTGTTTCGTACGCCATATAAAGTCTATTCAGTTGTTTTACAAGTTCTGCACGCATAGCCTCTTTAATGTCGTTAATCTCGCGCTTAGAGTTAGAGTCCAGCGTATCCTCGCTGACTCCAGCTGGATATATAACTTCGATGGTAGTATCGTCCTTTATTCGTAACTCTGCTATTCCTGCAAGCAACTTGTATTCATAACCTAAGTTGGCATTAAGTTTGAAGGTGGGGGTCAACTTATCCTTTAGCGTCTCAACCTCACTTTGCGAATACTTCCCTGAAGTTGCTGCTGCACGTATCAGCACAGCGCGGAAGTCTTTAGCGGATTTGGGAAACGCGTTAAACACGTCAGCACACCCTAGAACAAACTCAGGGCGAGTCAATGCAATAAGCGACATAAACACTGCAAAACCGTCCGAAACGCTCTCATCATAATAGCTGCAAAGCTCATTTAAGAGGCTTTTAAGTAGCGCCTCGTCGGCATTCTGCACAACAAGTAGCATAGCCCATTCGTTTGAAGCTGAAAATCCATCATCTAGCACACGATCGAACACGAACTTGCAAAACTTATTCAAACTCTCCTGCGTAAGCAATTGTGTAAAAAACGCATTCTCTAAAAACGCTCGAGAGCTCGGTAGGCTTTTATAGCTAAATAGCATAAATCCAGCTACATTTCGCGATGCTTCCATGCCGCTTGCCAGTATCAGTGGGGGAAACGAATCGTAATTCAGCCCAAGAAACGGCTCACTAGGAGTGCGCCCAAATTTGTCGGCTAGGGCTATAAGCTGCTGCTCTTGTTTAACTGAGCTTACAACAGGGATGTTGATGTGTTCGATAATCGCTTTGCGAATAGCCGGCGATTTTTCTTTAAAATAAACCTCTGCCAACTTACCCGCCACGCCTTCATGCATTTTAAATGCAATAAGTGCATCAACAATGTCTTTACGTTCGCCTTGGTTTGTATCTATGCACTCAATCAAATACGCAACCGCTTGGTTGGGGTTTTGTTTTATAAGTGTCCAAACCTCGCGAGTCCTAAATCTTTCGTCAGATAAATAGTTAGTCACAAGTGCGGTAGTTGCACCCTCTATGCCAGCTCCGATTGCAAACCTAAAGGCGCCTATGCCGACGCTACCAAAATTCGCAGTAATAGATTTAACAAAATCGCGCTCATTACTATGTGCAGTATCAAACAAATAATCATATACTGGGCGCTTCCACTTTAACATTGGTTCACCCGCCTCTGATTCTAAAATGGCAAACAGCATCGGCATCCAGCTATTCTCCAGTACACCGCAAGTATGAACTGCTTCAATAAATCTGTCAAATGTGCGCTCTGCCATATCAAAATCTTTAGAGTTACGACTGGTAAATGGTGTTGTACCGATACGCGATACAAATGCCTTATTAAAAAAGTAGAAAATAGCATTATATTGCTTAACAGGTAAAAATGTGGTTAGAAAGCCCGAGAGATACAGTATGAAATCTGGATAGCTGAAAAGCGCAGATGCGACGGAGGCGACGTCTTGCGGTGCAAACACAGCTAAAGCAAGCTTTTCTTTCTGTTCTGCCGAAAGGATGGCACTAGTGCCATCTTGCTCGGTGAGGTGTTTTATTAGTATTTCGCTCAGCTCGTCAGGCAGCTTCGCCGACTTAAACAGTGCTGAATAAGCCTTTTTCAATGGCTCGATTGATGCAACAATTATCATTTGTATAACTCTTCCTTTTGCCTATTAATTCTAGCACAATAGCCAAAATCAAACAACTAAAATACTAACTTTTAACAAAAAGACTAAGTAGGCGTGTATCAGGGCTAACTTGCTGAGCAACCTTGTGAAGTTGGAATTCACTTAGCGTACCAAGCAGTTTATGTTTATCAGAATATACCTTAAATTCGGTTATAGAATGATTGTTTACATACTTTAACAGGTACATTATTTCCGTATCCGCAATCACTGCCACTTGGTTGACTCTAAGTCCTCGCCTTAGCATCTTAAGCTTTTTAATTGAGTATAGGTTGCGTGTGTAAAAACTGTTGGGGGTGTCAAAAGCAGTCGATAAAAACAAGAATATACCAAGACACAAAAACGTGTAGTTTACGGCAAAAAAGGCACTTAGTGTAAAGATTACAATGAGAATGGACGAAAGGCTGTAACCTGTTATTTTAAGAATAGTTAGCCCCTTTTTGCGCGAGACTTTAGTGCATAATAGGCTGAGCGCTACTCTGCCACCATCCAGCGGAAACACTGGAAATAGGTTGATAAGCGCCGTCACCCAGTTAGCTAATGCAAAGTATTCGGTGTACACATATATAGAAGGAAAAGCCCACCAAAGGGCAACTGTAGCCACCCCCAATATCACATTTAGCAGGGGCCCCGCAAGAGCAACAATTATCTCATGTGAATTCATCATGCCTTGCACTTGCCCGCTAATGCCGGCACCATATGGCATAAGAGTAATACTATTCAGTTTGTACCCAAATTTCTTTGCGGTAAGCGCATGGGCAAGCTCATGCAAAAAGACAACTAACAAATAAGAAGCTATCATAAAAAAATAGCCGTAAAAAGCAGCTACAATAATTAAAACCAGCATCAACGGGTGTATACTAAACTTTAGCTTCATGTCCCCACCTCGCGCGCCAAAGTCAAGTTGCCCACGCTGAAAATAGCAATCATAACCGAAATAAGCCCTGACAGGCATGTTGCCATGTTCAACTTCATAATGCACCTCTGCCCATTGAGCCCAGATTACTTATGCTGCTAAACTCATCAGGTAAAGCTAGGCTGCTTATACTGGCAGATTCGTTGTATAAAACTAAATTGCCTATGTTAACAAATTCCACATCATATCCTAGATTTTTAAAAATAGCCGCGATAGGGTTGAATTCTCCGAAGAGGTTTAGAACTAGCAACACAGTAACTGTGATTAAAACTATACACGAAAAATAGAAGAACTTGTCAAAGCTAAACCTCATACAGCCTACCCCCTCTATGCCTGTATTCTTAAACATCTTCCAGCTACACTATACCTAAGCACCTCGTTATCAATGTTTATGCTGATAACTATGTTTATGAACATGTCCAGAGCGAGTATGCGAATATTTGGTTATAGAAGCATAAAATTCAAAAAACCTCTGGCATAATGCCCATAACTTTTACCCTGTTTGAATATGCCTTGATACGTATTATGTAATTACCTTGTTCGTCAAAATCAATCTGAGCACGTATATCCTCTGAGTTTAGCTCAAAATAGTTATCTAACACACGGTGAACGTCGCTTGCGATTATGGCGTTCAGTCTATCAGGATTAAAGTGCTTGTCGTTTATTAGCACTTTTTTAAGCCGTGACATTCCCACACTTTGTGGGTTGTGATACATAGCAGTCATTTATTGCTCCTTTTAAATTGTGTTCATATATCTCGTTTTGCTATAGAAATCATACCTTTCTTTTAAGATTACGCCTTACCGCACCCCAAAAGCCTTTATACCGTTCTGTGTAGTCAAAAAGCGTATCAGTACCGTTTGCAAGGTTGCTAGCTAGAATGCAAAATGCTTGGCTCGCCTTAGCCTCCCGTGCACTGACAGCTCCCCCAAGCGAAGCATACCGCGATATGCCGTCGTCATCGGGCACAACCCCTATTAAGCGCAGTTTAAGCGTGTTGGCTATGTCTCCCACGTCTATCATTTCGCCCCCCATTACCAAATCACCCCTCACTCGATTGATTACTAACGAAATACTGCTCATGTTATAGCTGTTTAGTATAGATACCACCTTGTCGGCATCACGTATCGCAGATATGTGCGGAGTTGTTACCACAATAGCCTCCGATGCTGAAAACACCGCTCTATGAAACCCTAGTTCAATACCAGCAGGACAATCTATCAAAACAAAATCAAAGGTTGGCGAAAGCGCCCCTACCACTGCTTTTATATTCTCGCCTGTCACTTTGCCAACATTATATGAATGAGCGCTGGGCAATATGTAGAGCGACGGAATGTCCTGGTACTGCACCAACGCTTGCTTTGGTCTGCATTTATTCTCTATTACATCTACGATATCGTAAACTATGCGGTTTTCAATGCCCGCAACTACATCTAGGTTATTGAGCCCAATATCAACGTCCAGCAAAACGACACGGAAGCCCATCATGGCCAGATGCGCCCCAAGATTAGCGCACAGTGTGGTTTTGCCGACTCCCCCTTTGCCGCTTGTAACAACAATCTTCCGTGCCACCAGGCTTTACCTCCTTTAAGCATAGAGTTTTATATCGTATTATCAGCTAACAAAATAAAAAAGTAAAGGATAGACATTCTAATTCCATCCTTTCGCTAAAAGAAGCTCTATTTTGCAGGTCTAAGCTAGTTTTCGCGTATTACTCGGCATAATAGCTCTTCATTTTTTATCAGTTCGCTAAGCCCAAGCACTGTACACAGCTCGGGCTTTTCAGAAACCCTAACAGGAATGTTAAGCCGTTTTGACAAGAACTGTTCCAGCCCCAAAATCTTGCTATCGCCCCCACAAACTATTGCGCCGTTTTCAGTAAGGTCTGCTACTATATCTGGCGAACATAAGTTTATTAGATTCTGCATAGCTGCCACAATGGTAAGGTAGAAACCCTGCACCGCCGCGTTTAACTCTTTTGCACTTATCTTGTCTGCTCTAGGAGTTTTGGTTACTACATCTATGCCACTTACATCGCTCGTGCTTATATCATTAGAATATAGCGATGCCACTTCTTTTTTTATCCTCTCAGCACTCATGATGCCTACTTCAAGCCCTTTACTTTCCATAATTAGCTCTTGTGTAATCTTATCCATAAGCCCACCGCCAATGTTTACAGAACAGCCTTCCACTATTCGCGAAAGAGCTATTACACCAATATCCGTGTTGCCACCGCCGATGCTTACAATCATTATACTGCGCGAACTGGTAATGTCCCAGCCCTCGCGCAACGCTGTTGCTATAACTGCTGGCACAAACTGTAAATTGCTTATGCCAGCGTTATAGGCCACTTCTTGCAACTTGTTGCGCTCTTCTGGCGTAGAACCACAAGGCACGCTGAACACCGCATCTATCCTGCTGGGAGCCTCATCGCCTACCACGCGCAATAAACACGCCTTTAAAAACTCAGAGGCAACCGCAATGTTCTTAATCGTTCCTTCCTGCACAGGAGAAACAAGCGCAACTTTATCTGACGCCTTTCCAACCATTTTTTTGGCATTCCTACCTATTTCTAAAACCTTAAGTTCGCTGCTCTCTGCGTCCAAAGCCACAATAGTCGGTTCCTGTAGAACAACGCCCTTGTTAAGCTTTAATATAGCAATGTGACTCGTGCCAAAATCAACACCTAATTTCAATACAGCCATAGTTTTTCCTTTTTAAAATTAATTTTCTACCTGATTATAATACTTTTTTCTAGCAAACAGAAAGGAACTGATATTTCTCAATGTATTTTGTTATATTCAATTATAGCATTTTTAATCGGCAAACTCTAACAAAAAACCGCCTTTTAAAAAGCGATTTCAAGGCTACAGTAGCTCAAGATTTTTGTTATATGCCTTTTTAAAATCCAAACCAGCAGTTGCCGCACACCTAATCTCAAATGCAACATCTGCCTCAGTGATTGTCTTCATAATTACAGAATCTCCGAGCACGTCGCAAACTATATCTTTAATATGCGACTGTTGTGTACGGTCTAGTCCATCAGCAATCCTTACAATAGCCGCCAATTTACGGAAAGCATCTAAGTCTTCCTCTAGTAAAAGGTCTTTGTAGCGCACCCACTCGGACACGCTGAAATCATCTGCGTTTTGTGCCGACGCGATAAACGCACCCAAGACTATATCGCGATGGCTGGCGCCGAATATTTGCGAATTTAACACAACAGAATATGCCGCTTTTTTGCTGCCACTAAAGCCTATGCGCGCGCCTGAATCATATAAATATGCTGCAATCTTAAGCGGGCGAACATAGTGGCGTGATAGCTTATGTAGCACTTTCAACTGCCTAAAAAGCACCAAACATAATTCGTATATGTGGCGCGTGTTAGAGCGCGGACTTGGGTAGAATGTATTGATTGTCTCAAGGCTATAACCTAAAAGGTCGCTTATAGGCTTTTCATTTGTGGTGGGAATAGCATAGTTATATAAAACCCCATCACTCATTCCATGTATAGAAATGGTCAAATCCTTTACTTGCAGATGTTTAAAAAGTGCGGAAATTATACTAAGCCCGCTCACGAGCTCGTATGCGCTATTCTGCGAAATGCCTTTAAGTTTAGTGCGCTTATCCATGTCCAAAACTTTAACGGCATCATACACGTTGTTAAAATCATCACAATTTAAGCGATAGTTGTGTGCTAGGTCAAGCGGATATTTCTTTCCGCGGCGGCTAAGAACTCCTAGCGACTCGAAAGCAGCGCCCACACCAACATATTGAAACTCTGCTTCTACAGAAGAAAGCCATGATACACTGCTAAGTTGTTTAATAAAAAACTCGCTCATAACCTTGCTTTGTGCTTCTGGAGTAGCGCCGTTATCTAAAAACAACTCGGCAAGAGTGCTTGTTCCAAACGGAATAATCTCTTGTTGCAGTATGTTTCTACGACTGTACTGAATAAGCTGTGTAGTTGTTTCATCTAAGTATACAATAACTGCCTTAGGCACATCAAGCGAGTTTATTACCCCTGTATATATGCCCGAACCCTCTTCCTGGGGCGATAGCACGCGGAACTTAAAGCCAGAAACCATCTCAAGCTCCTCAATAAAACTCTTTTGGTTCTTTGCCTCGCGAATAGAGTAAGTCGCGTATGCTAAGGTACGAGTTATCCCCTCGCTGTCACACAACTGACGATACATCTTTAAAATCTTGATTGTCTCTGCTATCTGTGTAGGTTTTATAAAGCCATCCCTCTCAACATCCTTTGCAATCTTTAGCGGCTCTAACAACCTGTCGTACACGATAAAAGACTGGTCGGTATTCACCCGAGCCAAAACCAATTTAACACTGCTTATTCCTAATTCGATAAGCGCAACTTTTTCCAATTTAATCAACCTTCTTTCCTATCATTTTATCTTTTTCTGCTTCTCTCTTACTTACATTAAGTGCAAGCTTTTTATTCCTTCACAGAAACCTATTTCTTGTGCTTTGATACATCCGAAATATCTATTGCGCCGACAGGACACATACCAGCACACGCACCACATTGTATACATACCTCGGGATCTATCTGAGGCTTTCCATCCGTCTCGTATTTAATAGCACCAACAGGACAAATGCCCACACACGCACCGCACGCAATACAAACGTTTTTATCTATCATAGTCAACAAATCTCCTATTAAATAAATATAAGCCAGTGAAGCCATTGGGTGTTATAACTTCAGTAAACTGCCCAATAAACAAAAGGGGCCTTTAGCATACCAATGTTCGTCACAGTTGCACCCACTGATGCAACAAATAACACAACAACTTTCCATTAGCATACCACTGTTTATCACGTATTCATACCTCTTGTCAATAGGTAAATTAAAGTTTTTTTATTTTTTTTCTGAAATTTCATTAGTCCGCTTTCTTGTTTTCACACTAGAGACTATAGCAGCAGACAACTGCCCTAAACCTACAAGCACCAAAAATATACCGAAATAAAACTTTAAGCTGTCTTGTTCTATTCCAGACGCCAAAACACTTGAGCATATAGCCACTGCAATAGCAGGTAGAATTATAAGAACAAACGCCTTAGTATCGAGCAACTTGTTCTTTGCGTGTATAATGATTGCAATAATGCCCATAGGTATGAAAACTAGAAGATTTACTCCTTGAGCCATATGCTGGTTAATGCCAAGAAATATCGTTAAAATAGGAATCAAAATAGTGCCGCCACCCATTCCCATTCCACCCAATGCACCACCTGCAAGCCCCGCTAAGATAAGCCACAACCATTCTAACATGCTTATCCTCCTTGATTAATTTTGTGTCCGTGCTTTGTCTCCATCTGCTATATTATTATACGTCGCCCCGCAATAGAGGCGGAGCTAAGTTGTATGATTCGTAACCAATTTAGAAAGGTATTTAAATGCTCTAAAACACATTGCTTATACAACCATTGCATTACATCAACAACACTCTGACGCCCGCTGCAATAACCAACACCGCAAACAAATACTGGATTATCTGTACCTTAAGCTTTTTTAGTAAAAGTGCCCCTGCTGCCCCGCCTGCAACGCAGCCCATAAGTACAAAAAGCACGGTATCAAAATCGAAAAAGCCCTCTGTTATATAAATCAAACTACTGGCTATACTTACAGGGAGCATCACAAGCAATGTTGTTGCATGTGCCTTCTTTGTGTTTAGCCCTAACAGCAAAAGCAGGGGCACACAAATCATGCCACCGCCACCCCCAAAGAAGCCGTTTGCAAAGCCAATAAGTATGCCAGCGATAAGCGAAGCAAAAACAGAGAAGCCCTGCGAGTCTTTAAAATTTGAATATTTAATCTTTTTCATAACTTTAGTATCTACTAATCTTGATAATAATACTAAATTTCTTGCTTAATTAAAGATTTTGTATTATAATATACAGGTTATAACTAGGCAAAATAAAAGGACGAACTACTAAATGACACGAGTTAAGACTATCAGGAATATTATTTTAAGCATCATGCTTATTTTTTGCTTCGCTCTGTTGCAAAACGGCATGCTGTTTTCTTTTATGAATTTTGACGGAGCACAACCGAGCGTTGTAGAAGCAAGCTATGATAACAACATGACAAGCAGTTTGAGCAACAACAACTTCGCCTCTTTTAGCTCGAGCTCTAAATACCCCTACTCTCCTAGTAGCTGGACTGCCAGCACAACGAACGTACCTGCACACTTAAAGGCAGGTGTAATCAATGGTAAAAAATCAGTGTTCGACACTAAATATACCGAATATGGTCTAGCAGCAAACGACTATGCTGAACTTCCATCGCCAGCAACCGACGACTACGCCCTGATGATAAACACTGGCCGCTCACAAACCTCTTTTGGCTACACCACAAACTCGGCTCTTTCACTTAGCGCAAACTCCTATTACGAGATCAGAGCTTTGGTGCGCACTTCAAAGCTTAACGCAAGCAACCCAAACTCCGCTCAAGGAAAGGCTTCAATCTACCTGACTGGTGACTCGTTTAACACAAATGCTGACGCTAGCTTAACAAACCTTGTAACAAATGGCGACTGGAGCTCGGCTAGTTTCTACATTGCCACCAGCGCATTTAATTCTGAAAACGTTGGCATAGGGCTGTATCTTGGAGAAAAGGATGCAAACGGCTCTATGGGCTTTGTTATGTTCGACAGGATTACAGTAAGACAGATTTCATCCGACTTATACGATGGAGCGCGTGTGGCGCTTCATGACATGCCCTTTGTTAGCAAGGTTGACCTACGCTCCACTCCTGTTTTAGTCGGTGAAGATGGCTATGTTGTAAACGGTGAATTCAGTGAAACCCCGCTAAACTGGACAATAGACCGCTCGAATGCTTTTGCTTCTAACTCGGAATATTCAGTACAAAAAGTGGTAAACGTTAACAACTCTGAGATTCCCGACTATGCGGGACCAGGTAGCAACTTCAAAACTGGCAACGACTTTGCTTACATGATATATAACAAACGTCCTACCAGTGTTGGGATAAAATCTAGCGACATCTTAATTAGGCAACATGGCTTATACCGTATTAGTTTCTATATAAAAACAAGCCAGCTTTCAAACAATGCAGGAGTAACCGCCAGAATAAGCGGAACTATTGATGGCGACACAACGACGACAATAGAACCTGTTGAATTTACAGGAGTTTCGTCATATAATGTCAGCAATTCTACAAATGGCTGGTCTCAGTATGTGTTCTACGTAGTGGGTCACCCTTACTATGATAGTACTGTAAATCTGGAGCTTTGGCTTGGCAGCCCTAGCGGAACTACTGCAAATGGATATGCTTTTTTTGATAGTGTATCTACCCAGCGTGTATCCGATGCACAGATGACTAGCGGCATCAGTAAAGACACCAATTCTAAAACAATAAAAATGTATAAAAGCCCAACAGAAGCTGAAAGCACATTTGCCAATGGATTTTTTAACTTTGCCAGCAATCAAAATGGAGATATTATATATCCTCTTCTCCCTACCTCGTGGACGCATATTACAAGCGATGTTAATGCAGAGCAGTTAAACCAACTGGCAAGCGGTGTTGTAAACACTTCCCCTGCTCACTGGGCTGCAAACAAAGCAAACTACCCGCTTGCAAACAACCCAGGGCTAACACCACTTCAAACTAGCGTATCAACTTCTAATAACATACTGATGCTGGGCAACAAGAGTCCGCAGGCACAAAGCTTTGTAAGCACCACAGCAAACGTAAACTCAAATGAATATAAGCTTGTCAGCGTAATGGTACGCACACAAATTGATCCTAAACAAGGCTCAAACATGAATGCAGGTGCGTACATTCAGCTTAAGAATGACGCAGGGATGATTTTAGCGGAATTTACCAATGTAAATTCAAATGGAGAATGGGTGGTTTACGATTTCTATATTCGGGGTAACCTGTTTGGCAATAGCGTATCGCTGACATTAGGCTTGGGTACTTCAGTAAAGAAGATTAGTGGCTATGCATATTTCGACAACGCTGAAATGAAAAACATTGCAGCAACGGCATATGATGACGCACATGAAGGAAGTTATTTAAGCAGCAGCGATTTTGCAACACACATTGTTAAGAAAGTAGACTTTAAAAGCGGGAGCTTAGCATTCTGCTCTGCAGATAAAAATGCAAGCGGCATGTACAACTCTTACTCTTATAAAGCACCTGATGACTCTTACCCACAGGTTACAAGTGGCGTGTTCAACCCTGAAAGCACAAGCTACGTAGACAACCCTGGAGCAAGAAACGGCTACTTCAGCCCTATGGTACTTGGCATAAGCAGTGGTACAGATGTATACTATATGTATATGAGCAACTCTACCTACTCTCTAAACGCAGACTCTTTCTACAGACTTTCAATTTGGGTAAAGACGGTAGGCGTACGCCAACTTAGCGAAGAAAGCTACAAATACGATGAAGACGGCGAACGAGTAAACAACTGGGGCGCTTCAATATCTGTTATCGGTATTGACCAAGAATTTACAGCAATAGACACTAAAGACTACACGCACCAAAGTTACAAAGACGATGTTTGGGCATTCAACGACTACAAAGAGTATGTATTCTTAATAAACACCACAGCTGCAATCTCTGCACAAATTGTGCTAGCTTTGGGTAGTTCAGACGGACTTACTACGGGCGCCGCATTCTTTAGTGACATTACACTTACATCTATGACAGAATCTGAAATGCAATTAGAACTAGCCGGCTATGGCGATAATATTCCTGCAAATGTCATTCATGTTCCTAACACGAATATCAACGATACAGAAGACGGACTCAACCCAAACCCAACACCTTTTGACTGGCTTATATTACCTACCCTGATTTTTGGAGTTGCGCTGATAATTGCAATTGTCGGAATACTTGTAAGAAAACTATCTGGACGCAGACAAGCTAAGGCATATGTTAGCACCAAGTACGACCGTGCGCAAACGCTTCTAAAAGATGTTGAGCGTCGCGATATGCGCATGACTATAGACCACAAAATAAAACTACTAAAACAGGACTTGAAGGACGCTAGAGAATATCTAACAAGCGAAGAACGGGAGTATGCTCAGCAAATATCCGCCTACAACACAGCAAAAGAAATTGCTAGGTCAGACCCTGAAATCACGCTGGAAAAGTTGGAAGATAAGTATGTTCACTTTGATAAATACCGATTGCAACTGGAAGACAAGCTTGCAACAATAACTGAGGATATCTCTGCCCTTGAATACGAGCGCGACAGATTAAAGCGCGAGACCGACAAAGATATAGAAAAAGCTTCCAAGGCTGAAAAACCAAGAAAGGGATTTGCTAGCAAGGCAACCCCTAAAAAGCCAACAGCTAAAAAGTAGGAAGCCAACAATCAAATATCAACGGCAAAAAACAATTCATGTCGGCAATAGGCCGACAGCAAAAAACAAATACTTAGAAAGCGATAAAAAAGACCTCTTAATTAAAGAGGTCTTTTTGTATGGCAACTATATCTCAAGTTTATAGCAACGACGGCGACGGTGTTGACGGCGCTCAAAGTTTTCAAACAACTTATGCACCTTATAGTTGGTTTCCAGCTGGATGTTGGTTTCTGCGTAGCGGACACCATTAGTCAGAAGTCTTGAAGTCATGTTGTAAAATATTATAGAGGTAAGCGCGTTGTTTCTGTACTCTGGCAAAACCCCAATAAGGCAGAAATCCACCCTATCATGCTTTTTAAGCGCCCTTAGCAGCCTAAACGCACCAAGCGGGAAAAGCTTACCGCGACTCTTCTGCACCGCTTTTGCAATTGATGGCAGTCCCAACCCAAATGCAACAACCTTATCATCTTTGTTAACAACAACAGATAAATAGTCAATATTTAACACCATTTTGAATTGCTTTATCAGTCCCTCGCGAGCCTTTTTATTGAATGGCACAGTCCCATAGAGCTCAGCAAAAGCAGCATCGTTTACATCTAGTATCTGCTCACCATATCTTGCGATCATTTGTTTTTTAGATAGTCCTGTTACTTCCCTGCAACCAGTACGCTTCATAACAGCCTCAACCATCCTTGCATTCCTTTCTTCCTGCTTAGAGATAATAATTTCAAACTCTATCCAGTCCACATCCTTAGTCATGCCCTGCTTTTCAAAATGCTTTTGGTAATACGGATAGTGGTAATAGGTTTCAAATGTAGAAAGCTCTTCAAAGCCCTCTATAAGCAGCCCTTCTTTATCAAGGTCATTAAAACCGAGCGGCCCATGCAGAACATTCATTCCCTCCGACTTAGCGTACCCTATGACAGCATCAAATAATGCTTTAGAAACCTCTTCATCATCAATAAAATCAATACGCGAAAGGCGCGCCTCTTTTTGGTTATATTTTCGGTTGGCTATGAGCGAAATAATGCAACAAGCACGCCCAACAAGCACCTTGCCACTATACGCTAAAAACAACTTTACTTTATTCTCGTCCTCTTCTAGATATGGGCTTTTTCCTTTGGTAAACGTTGCCATTTCGTCGCTAAAAAGTGACGGAACATAATATTTATTTCCCTTATACAAGTCTACTGGAAACTGTACAAACTTCTTCAAATCTTTCTTAGTTTCTACTTCGCGAATAGTTATCATAATGTGTTTTTCCTTTAATTATTTAGTAGTTTAATTCTACTACTATTTTTTGTTTTTAACAACTGATTTTCAGCCAATTAACGTACTAACCCCTTTCATTATAGAAAATCCTTACCCAGCTTTCCATTTTACCAACAAAGCTATGCCTTGTCTGTAGATTAAACAATGTGATTATAGGAAGTTAATTTATCATTTGTCTTTACTGCCAAAATCTAATCAATACTAAGCAACTGCCCTATAAAAATCTCTTTTAGGTTGTTTTTTTGTTTTATCTTCTCTTTGCTGGTATTATGTTTTGTCGCTATAGATTCTAAGGTGTCTGTGGGCTTAACCACATAAAACACTTGGTTTATATCACCGACAAAAACACAATCTCCAGCATGTACCTCCATCAAATTTGGATTATACGTCTTAATACTTGCAACCGTAGTATTATAGATTCGGGCAATGTCTTCAAGAGATTCCCCCTCTCCAGCTTGGTGCAACAGTTTTTCACAAAACATACGCGAGCGTTTTAAAACTTTAACCACAAAACACGCCTCCTTTTATTTAAGATTCATTACTATATCTATTTTTCGCTAAATATAATAATTACTATAAAACCAAAAGGAGCGTACAAATTGAAGTTGTTTCGCGCAGTAGCAATAATCGCATTATTTTCCATTATCACCCGCCTAGCTGGGTTTCTGTTCCGCATCTATCTATCACGCGAGCTTGGCGCCGAAATGCTTGGGGTCTATCAGGTTGCTTTTTCTGTATTTATGGTTCTGGTCGTGCTCGTGTCTAGTGGGCTACCACTTGCTGTATCTAAACTAACAGCCGGTTACCGAGCCAAAGACGATAAGAAAACCGAACACTCTACAACTGCCGCCGCACTAATAATCGGGCTAATTGTCAGCGTGTTTCTCTGCATCATTCTATACGCGTTCCAAAACCTATTTGGTAAACTCTTTACAGACTTTAGATGCATGCTGATACTCATTACATTACTACCTGCCGTAATCGCATCTAGCGTCTATTCCGCGTTTCGGGGCACGCTTTGGGGGCAACAGGACTATTTTAGTGTCGGCTGGACGG
>JGI996J12353_1000149_pt1 | contig 20059 bp, 18 predicted proteins | sample IntmicLarv5ML5BL_FD_12353 | JGI IMG/M metagenome (IMG submission 12353) | reverse complement strand
GTACGGTTACTTCACGTATCGCATAATCCATCGCCATTGACCTTCTCGAAGCTTTCATTTTTTTCATAATTAATCGCCGCCCTCTACACGCAAATTGGGTTATATAAACAGTACTTTGAAATCCGCATTCACACAGGGGGTCTTCTTTTCCCAAGCAACAAGATCATATCAGGAATTCTATGGCGAAAAGAGGATAGTGTTCAACACCAGCATCATCGACGAATATATTGGATTTTTCCAATTTGATCCCTCTTTGGACCTTATATTTCTCAGACATTAAAACATCAAGGGATTTCGACTGACGATTATTGCCCGATTTTACTTCCACAGCTGTTACTATCCCTTTGATATTGAGCACGGAATCCACTTCCAACTTACATTTCTTCCCAAAATGCGGGAAAGACACACTCTTTTTCGAAATGATATCTGCAGTAATGTTCTCAACTATCGCCCCTTGGTTAATGACCATGTCTCCGTCAAGGATAGCGATACCGACCTCGGATTCCATCATAGAAATAAGGAATCTAGTGTCTTTCATATAGATTTTGAATGCATCTATTATCATATTCGACACAAGGGTTTTCTTCTCAACAAATTTTATAAATTACTGGCATAGTATTTATTACTGGTTTTTCCCAGGACTTTCAGAGTAAAATCCCTAGTTTTTCCCAGGACTTTCAGAGTAAAATCCCTAGTTTTTCCCAGGACTTTCAATATGATTTTACAGTTTCTTCCAAAACATCCTGTCTGAAACTCTCGCTTTTTCACACAAAATATACGTTAAGTTGAAAAATTAGTCGATAAAACATTTTTATCCGTGTCCAGCATAGGCTCTCATATGGGCGGAGCTGTCAGACTGGGAAAGAATCACTTGAGGTGGTGTTATAATTGTAATCTTCCTATATTGGAATATGATCCGTGCCCGGTATGCGGGAGTCCCACTTCCGAAGTTGTATTAACGCCTCCTTCAGACTCCAGACCTGCATTTGACTCAAATATCGAAAGGATTAGAGACCTTGTTAACAAGAATTTTGGAGAAGGAGCGGGAATATCTCTGCTTCCGGAAGGACATATCGTTCTTATGAACAAATGCCCAGGATTGGATAGAATGGATGAAATAATCATCGACGGTGCAATCATCGGATCCATAAGATACGATATCGGCATCGGATGGAAATTCATTGCCCGTATGCAGGGCGCATTGCGTATCGGCGGTAACGTTTCGAAGAACTACGTCATATGTGACCCTGGTGCTGTCCGCTTCGTACAGGAAAGCAAGAACCTCATGGCCCCAGGAGTATTGGACGCGGATCCTAACATAAAGATGGGGGATGAGGTCATCATAGTCACTCCGAACAGAGAGGTTGTTGCCACCGGTCTGGCAAAGATGTCCGCCGAAGAGATGATCGACGGAGATCGCGGCGTAGCGGTCAAGACAAGATGGTACAAACCCGAGGAACTCATAACATCTGAGAAAAAATACACTTGGGATGATGTTGTTCAAGCTAACAACAAGGTCATCGGGAAAAGAGTTGATGAAGCGGTCAGATTCATCAACAGCACCATAGAACGAAACAAGCTTCCCGCAATAGTCTCGTTTTCAGGCGGGAAGGACAGTTTGGCAACATTGCTTCTGACTCTGGATGCAGACCTTAAACTACCGTTATTGTTTGTTGACACAGGATTGGAACTGACCGAAACCGTGAATCATGTTCACGAGACCGCCGAACGTCATGATCTCACCTTGATCGAAGAGAAAGCTCCTGTTGATGCATTCTTTGGGAATCTTCAGTACTTCGGCCCTCCCGCGAAAGATTTCAGATGGTGCTGCAAGACCAATAAACTCGGCCCTACCGTCGCAGCGATCATGAAGAATTTCCCTGACGGTGTACTTTCATTCATTGGTCAAAGAAAATACGAATCCGAAGCTAGGAACGCCAAACCGAGGGTTTGGAACAATCCGTGGACTCCCGGTCAGCTTGGCGCATCACCGATACAAAACTGGTGCGCGATGCATGTGTGGCTCTATATATTCTCAAAAAAAGAACCGTTCAACATCTGGTACACACGGGGATTGGACAGAATAGGTTGTTTCCTCTGTCCTGCGTCCGATCTTTCCGAACTTGAGATCATCTCCGGGGAAAGCGACAGATTCCCTCAATGGCAGGAATTCCTGGAAAGATACATGAGCGAGAACGACCTTCCATCAGAATGGAAGGATTTTGGACTGTGGAGATGGAAAAGTGCTCCTCTATCCATCAGAGAAGAGGTGAAGAAAGTGACAGGTAAGGATGTTCCGGAACTTACAAAACGAAAAGTATCTTCGGACAAAGGTCCAGTAAGCATCAAGATACAGGACGGATACTCTCCGTGTGTGATAGGATACAGCGTGGAAGCCGCACTTTCAAGACCGATCGATCTGGTCAAACTAAAACCTTTCACACACGCACTCGCATGGTCGGTGGAACTCGACGAAGAGACCAACATCTTGACTGTGGGATTTGTGACATTCTACGGAGAAGGCTCCATAATCTCAAAAGCGAATGTAGCTGGTGATGCCCGCGCACATATGGATGAGGCTTTCCAGCTTGTTGTAAGATCCGAACAGTGTATCGGATGCGGCCTGTGTGTTGCCCGCTGTTCTCCTGGCGCACTTTACCTGAAGGACGGGGTTGTTGCCATCAACGAAGACGAATGCATATTCTGCAAAGATTGTTTCGGCCCATGTCCGGCCGTGAGATTCGGAAGGGACGACATGGAAGATCCGCAAGAGAACTGAACTTTTATTAAAACAAACAAATTCTTAAACCTGAGATACCTTGGAGATACGATGAAGATAGATCCGGATGACCTGGCTGCGGTCATGGAACGTGACCCCGCGATACTGGACGAGGAAGATGCGATCAAATTCCATACAGGATTGCATGCGGTGTCCATGTACAGAGAAAGCCATAGGCTTTGGAAAGAGGGTAAGCTAAAGCAGGCACGCAAGATCAACTATAAGGCTCATGCTCTCACCGGCTGTGACATACACCCTGGCGCAGTGATCGGAAAGGGATTCTTCATCGATCATGCCACAGGAGTTGTCATAGGTGAGACTGCCATCATCGGCGATGATGTCACGCTCTATCAGGGTGTTACTTTGGGCGGCGTTTCCTTCGAAAAGGGAAAAAGACATCCTACAGTCGGAAACAGGGTTGTTTTCGGAGCCAATGCAACCGTATTGGGAGATATAATCATAGGCGATGATGTAAGGATCGGAGCAGGTTCCGTTGTGGTCAAAGATGTTCCTCCGAACAGCACAGTTGTTGGTATTCCCGGAAAAGTGGTGATCAGAGACGGTATTCCGATCGCTAAAGACAACAGGCTAAAACATGACGATATACCGGATTGCACCGAAGAACGTATCGCAGAACTTGCTTCAGAGATCGAGAGATTATCGAAAACAATAGAACAGATGCAGTCGCAAGTGAAAAAATCATCAAAGAAAACAGACGACCAGTGAATAAGATGTCCTTGATCATACAAAATAACCTTACAAACCGAAAAGAAGAATTCGTACCCATAGAAGAAGGGAAGGTCAAACTCTACGTCTGCGGTGTCACCGTTTACGACGACATACATATGGGGCATGCTAGAAGCATGATCGTGTTCGACACTCTGGTCAGATACCTGAGATACATCGGATACGAGGTCACACATGTCACAAATTTCACCGACGTTGACGATAAGATCATCAACAAAGCGAACGAAGAAGGGATCGATCCCCTGGAACTATCGGCTCGCTACATCAAAAGATATTTTGAGGACACTGCTAAGCTCGGGATATCGACCGCAAGCATGTATCCGAAAGCAAGCGAGAATATGGACTCTATAATAGAAATGGTGGAAAATATAATCGCAAAGGGATTTGCCTATCCCACCTCCGATGGAAGCGTGTATTTCGAAGTAAGAAAAGTGAAGGATTACGGTAAACTCTCCAACCAAAAATTGGAAAGCATGGAGTCATCCGGCCGTGTGGCTTTAGATGAGCAGAAGAAAGATCCTATGGATTTTGCGATATGGAAAGCCGCAAAACCAGGAGAATGCTCCTGGCCGTCCCCCTGGGGAGACGGCAGACCGGGTTGGCACATAGAATGTTCTGCTATGATTATGAAACATCTTGGATATAAGATAGATATTCACGGTGGCGGAAGCGATCTTATTTTCCCACACCATGAGAATGAGATCCTGCAGACAGAAGCTGTAACAGGGGATGTTCTCGCCAACTATTGGATGCATAACGGCATGTTGCAAGTGAAGAACGAGAAGATGTCGAAATCCCTCAACAATTTCTTCAAAGTGAAAGATGTCGCTGAGAAATTCGATGCTTCAACGATACGGTTCTATTTCCTTAACACCCACTACAGCAGCCCGCTGTCGTATGGTGAAGATTTCATCATCGAAGCACAGACCGCCCTTAAAAGATTAAAGAATAACTATCTGGACCTCAAAGAATATTCTCAGAACGGTCCTGAAATCAATGATGATGTCTGCGACCTTCTCGAAAAGACCAAAGGGGAATTCATTGTCGCCATGAATGATGATATGAATACTCGTGCAGCCCTCGAAGAAATGTTCCAACTGGCACATATCACGAACAAGATGATGGGAGATAACACTCTATCGAAAAAGAGTGCCTCCAAATTCGTTGATCTTGTCGATGAATTCAACAGCATCCTGAATATCATGTCCTCGGAAGACTCCAAGAACGATGATTCACTGAATACCGTGATGGATATCTTGATCGATCTCAGAAAGGAATTGAGACAACGAAAACAATACGATCTTGCGGACTCAATAAGAGATAAACTGAAAGAGATAGGCATCTCTCTTGAGGATTCTGCAGGTGGAATGAAATGGAAAAGGCTCTGAATCTTAGGAAAAAAGCCGAACTGATATCCGGAGGAGGGGTACTACTTCCCGAAGGATTCGTCATGCCGTACCGAGTTTCCAAATCTACTGCCGGCCCTGGTGCCGGATCATCCTCTGCCGTATTCTCTTTTGACGGGTTCAGAGTGAAGAAATCAATATCTTATGAATCCGGAGAATTCGAGTTACAAGACAATAATACACATCTGTCGATGACGCGGAACGGCTCTCCCTTCTTGGACAAAGTGGAGATACAACCTGTAGTCTTCCATTGTCCCGAACAGGCCTTCTTCAATCTTGATCAGAGGTGTATGTACAACTGCGCATTCTGTGCATCCCCGAGATTGAACAAGGATGCGGCAAAAGGCCTAACTGAAAAAACCATAGTCGACCTTGTGAAAACCGCACTGAAGACAGATCGTATCGTCTCAGTGTCCCTTACCAGCGGTGTGGTTGACAGTGTGGATTCCACAGTTAACAAATTTGTCTCATTTGTAAAAGCACTCAGAACGGAATTTCCGAACCTGCCTATCGGCGTAGAACCTTACATCGGGTCCAAAGAACACTTACTAATGTTGAAAGATGCGGGAGCCGATGAAATAAAACTCAACATCGAAAGCCCTTCGAAGAAAATATTCGAAAAGGTATGTCCCGAATTGGAATATGCTCTTATTTTCAAATTACTAGAAGAAGCTGTTCCCATTTTCGGAAAAGGAAAAGTAACATCCAATATCATATTCGGAATGGGGGAAACAGACGAAGAATTAATGGAGGTATCTGAATTGCTCTGCTCCAAAGGGATAATACCTACATTGAGAGCACTCAGGGTGACTTCTCTTAACAGAGATCAATTGAAAGATGCCATCGGAGATCAGCCTCTGGTAACTCCCGAAAGATCGATAAACGCCGCCAATATGCTCAAAAAGATAATGGAAAGATATGACCTTGATACAAGAAAATGTCATACCATGTGTATCGAATGCGGTTGCTGCGACATAATTCCATTCAGAGATCTTTAAGTTTCAATCTGCCTCTCAAAGATTCCTGTAATTCACACGCTTTACATTTCTTTCCAAGCGTAGGCTCTCCGCATTCACAACGATTCAGCTTGGATTGCGGCACATTCGATACCAACATAGGTTTAAGAGTATCGTACGACGAGAGAATACTGAATTTCGAACCGGGCGATCGGTTCTCCAATCTATCAACGATGTCTCGGTATTGATTTCTCAGGGCTTCTTCATAATAGGGGCATTCTCCATCCCAGAATCGAATCCCGGAAACGATCGCATACAGCATGGATTCCTTTTCAGGGATCATCCTGAGAGGAAGAAAACGAGGTATGAGTCCGGGCTGTACTTTCGTATGCGGCCCGAGTCTTGCAAGTCTTTCGATATCCCCTCTTACAAAATTCATCATGACGGATTGGGCCATATCATCTAAATTATGTCCTGTAGCGAGATATTTCGCTCCTATCTTCCTTGCCTCGTCGTTCATGAGTTTTCTTCTCATCACGCCGCAATATGTACAAGGACTGTTCTCACCCGATACTGACGCTACTTTGTCCATCTCCAGATCCAATTCCGAAAAGGATCTGAGGTGCATTGGAATATCCCGTTCCTTGCAAAAATCCCTCACGATATCCAAACTGGGAGGTCTGTATCCTTCTATCCCCTCGTCGATCGATATCGCATGCAGCCCCACATCCCCTCTTTCCCTGAAGATTAGGTCCATCATGTGAAGCGTCACCATACTATCCTTGCCTCCAGATACCGCTACCGCGATCGTATCTCCGGAATGTACATCGATCTGCTTTCTGACCTCTTTTTTGATCCTCTTCTCAACATAATTCCTAAAATGCGTATCACAAAGGTGTGTTCCGTTATACTTTACGAAGGTCACTGCATCCTTGGAACAGAGGTCGCACTTCATGATATCAATACTCGTATTCGTCTGTGGAGATGGGAGATTCCAAAAGATATTCCAGATTCTTGGCGAGTTCTTTCGGAGGAATATCCGGAATAGATATGTATGTCACTCTTCCTCCTTCCGCTTCGCTTTTCACAACGGTCTCAAGAAGGTTCATCTTTTCCATATCCTGAATATATGTCCAGAATTGCGTATGTTTTCTTGGAACCTGATCATATTCTTCGCATACGACCGCATATGTCTTTTCCGCTGCGGTTATACTGACAAAAGCTTCCTTTTTTATCGCTCTGGCTATTGACAAAAGTGCCAATTTTCTCTTCATATCCAAACTTGCCAGTTTATTCTGTGAAACGTTGCTGTATATCATCGCATTGGCGGTTCGGACATCATCCCCTGAAATATATCCCCCGGTATGTTCCTCGGCCAGATTGGCAGCCCTTTCCAGCATTTCTATCACCAACCTTGCATCACCGTAATCCTTAGCAACATCAGCAAGCAGATCTAGAACATCATCGTCGACGGAACCTGTTATCAGAGCCTCTTCTGCCCTGATCCTTGCAATATCTCTCAATTCATCTCTGGTGTATCTGTTGAATTTGATCATATTTGCCCTTTTGAAACTGGACAATGATGCATCGTCTAACATCTCTGCCACGGGATCCTGCGATATCAATATCATCGAAACCGAAGCATTTCCCTTCAGATCCTCCGTGAACCTTGACAATTGGTAGATAAGATCCTTGTTGCTGGATTTCAGTAACATGTCCACTTCATCTAATGTTATGACGAGTGGGCGGGCCCTTGATTCTATGTGTTTTTTCAGTGATCTGAGCATTTCGTCCGCCGAGAACCCTCTGTCGGGAAATCCGGGATCATAATGCCTTATCAATTGAATTATAATGCCATGCTCGGTGTTCCTGATCCTGCAGTTGATAAATACAGAATCCATCTGTTTATTATTGCTGGCACAATATCCCATCATGTTCTCGCAGAAGCGTTTTGCCGTCACTGTTTTGCCAGTACCCACACTCCCTGTTAAGAACGCGGAACATGATCTTCCGTCCATTATCATCGGGCGAAAGAGCATCTCCAGTCTTTGCATCTGTTCTTCTCTGTGAACAAGTTTTTCCGGAATGTATTCGAAGGAAAGTTTTTTTCCGTCCTTGATCACGTTAGATGCTCTGTCGAACATTTCAATTCCTGCTGAAACGCATAAATCCCGAACAACCGATGGTCTCTATGCCTTTCTTATCCCAAACATCACATATCTTATTGATACCCAACGAATCCGAGGCCATGTGTCCGGAAACGATCATGTTTATACTGTACTTCTTCGCCTCTTCAATGTGATTTTCGGGGAAATGCATTCCCACTACGGTTCCTACTCCGGCCTGTGCCAGTTTCTCGTACATCTCCTTTGGTCCCGATGTTCCTCCGGTCATTTTCGATATTATCTTTCCGCAGCGGTTCTTCTTGCCTCCGACGATTATTTTCGGAGGATCGTTGTATTTTGATGCCTGTCTGAATTCAGGTTCCGTCATTAAGACCTTTATCACATCTTCCAGATACTTCGGCTGTTCCTTTTCGAACAATCCTTCAAGATGAGCTTGTACCATATTATCGGCAGGAGAATGAACATTGAACATCAATATGTTCAGAAGTTTCGCCGCATCGACGGATTGATTATAATTGGATCCAAGGACGTTGCGTGAGACCTCATCCATCCTTCCTTTGATTAGAGCTTCCGTCACATTGATGGGTATTCCCACATCGTGGAACATGTCAGTCTGCATCCACATCACTTCCGGGAACGGTGTCTTCGACATTCCGACAGGATGATGTGCGACCAATGCTGAGATCTTCTGTCCTTTTTCCTTCAACCTGTCTGCAAGCATCACTTCTCCGGTACCTGCATCGATGCCCCATATGAATCTTTCAGCTTCGGTCTCCTTTGCGAGTTGTTCTCCCCAAAGAAGTCTGGAATCGGAATACGGATTCCAAAGTCTTTCCAAATCATAGTATTGTTTCTCCTCATCGGAAAGTTTATCGTAAGTGTCCTTGGCCTCTTTAAGCGCCAACTCCACTTCCCCTTTCGGCCTCGGATCGTTCTTTATACCCGTTTCGATGGCCAGTTTATAAGCATCGTATACTTTCATTACTCAGGTTATGGATTAACGACAATATAACCTATTGTAACAACACTTAGTATGCCCTCATATCTTTAAGCATCATCAACAACTATTTTGAACAGATCAGCATATTATTCAAAACTGTTTACTATACTGCATCATAGAACCATTGTTCACTGTGCTGGATACATGTAGCATTTTGTTTTTATACATAAGAACAAAAATACAATATTTGCCGTTTGGCAGTGAGCCCCGACATGTCGGTTCACCACAACCGGCATGACGGGGACTGCCCCGGTGGGAGGTGATATCATCACTTACGGCCGAGGCTACACCCTCGTTGTTCGTATTACGTTTTCAAACGTGATCATTGAGATCACAATTGAGATTCCGTAATATGAACACGCTTGATCCACGTTACGGATCCGGTCCCTTTGGGGACCGTTAACCTCTCACCATGTAAAGATAGTATTTTTCATATTTAATTTGCATGTATCACAAAATTGTTCGTAAAGAAATCGAACAATATAACTCACTAATTGTAATGTCTACTATTAATACAGGAAATAAACAGTGATGATATTGCCGTTTGGCAGTGAGCCCCGACATGTCGGTTCACCCAAAACCGGCATGACGGGGACTGCCTTGGTAGGAGGTGAGAAAATCACTAATGGCCAACGAGCGACCCTCGTTGTTCGTATTACGTTTTCAAACGTGATCATTGAGATCACGATTGAGATTCCGTAATATGAACGTGTTTGATCCACGTTACGGATCCGGTCCCTTCGGGGACCGTTAATCTCTCCGCCTGTGAAAGCATAGTGTTTTTGTGTATTTAATTTGTATACATCACAATTAACTACGAACTTCACAAAAATCTTGTCATCCGCTATATGCATTATCGACCTGAGAACATTTCTTTGTTGATGCTTATAACAACAAACTCTTGCTCCCATTTATGGGATATCATCCGAAAGATGCGGACCGAAGCTTCTACGAAATTGGGCCTGATTCTTCAATCACCGTCCGTGACTTTCTTTGAACGTTTCCTAATGCTATCATACATTGCCTGTGTGGTTCCAGGCGAATCCAGATTGAATACCAATATTCCGTCTTTATGATGCAATACAATGAATTTCTTTATCCTGTTATCCACGGACATTTTATACGATTTGAACTCAGAGTTACTAAAGCTTCCGCCATATATGTTTGCGGTAGCGAATCCAAATGTTCTAATGCCATATTTCATGTTATCTCGGAGCTCTATTGAGTTTATATCATTGAATGCGACCGACAAATTTACCATCGGCCCTTTCACATCCACTCCGGTTGCAGTAAGTAATGCAGTCGGCTTGTTTGTCCTTGAAATGTATAAAATCCATACTGCCGTTATAATCAGGATCGCGACTACAAATACGATGGTGATGATTCCGCCGGTATTTTCATCGAAAATCCCCAAATGCACCACAACTAAAAATGCTAAAATCGATGTTGTTATTACCGCAATAAACAATAATACACTCTTAACTCCGTCCATGCCTGGCCATGGATATCTGAATACTTAAATTCTATTTGCAACATTTTTCTCTGCCATCCAACAAAAAATAACATAATAATCAACAGGACAAATCTTTATCAGTGTTCGAAACAATAGACCATCGTTACCCATGAATGAGATATGGACCGAGAAGTACAGACCAAAGACTTTGAACGAAGTGGTTGGCCAAAAACATGTGACCGAAAGACTCAAAGCATACGTATCATCGGGAAACATGCCGCATCTTCTCCTTACCGGACCTGCGGGAACCGGAAAAACCACGTGCTCCCTTGCGATGGCTAAAGAGATGTTCGGGGAAGAATGGAAAGGGAATTTCATTGAACTCAACGCATCCGATGAAAGAGGTATTGATGTTGTCCGCGGAAAGATTAAAGAATTTGCAAGAACCGCTCCGCTTGGAAAAGCGGAATTCAAGATAATCTTCATGGATGAGGCGGACGCGCTGACAAGCGATGCACAGGCGGCATTGAGAAGAACCATGGAGAAATATTCCAAGATCTGCCGTTTCATTCTCTCATGCAATTATTCTTCAAAGATCATAGACCCGATCCAATCAAGATGCGCAGTGTTCAGATTCAGCCCACTGACAGTGGAAGATGTCAGCGAATACCTTAACATGATAATCAAGAACGAGAACGTCAAGATAGAGAATGATGCACTCGAAGGTCTTGTACATGTTGCAAGAGGAGATCTGAGACGCGCTGTGAATTCCCTGCAGGTTGCCGCCTCGCTCGATAAGCCGATTACTCTTGACGTCATATATCAAACAACGGGACAGGCCAAGCCGGAAGAGGTGAAGAAAATGTTGGAAACAGCATTGAACGGCAACTTCGTACCTGCCAGGGAAATGTTGGATAACATCATGATCAACTACGGTCTTTCCGGCCAAGACATCATCCGTCAGATCCATTCGCTGTTCTTCGATCTCAGTATAACAGATTCCGAAAAGGTCAGACTAATGGATAAGACCGGTGAGATCGAGTTCCGCATCGTGGAAGGAAGCAACGAAAGGATACAGATCGAGGCGTTGCTCGCCTACCTTGTAATGGTTGGCGGAAGCAAACGCTGATCAGTATCTGTTGTCGAATATACGGTTGGTCTTCTTCTCGCTTCTGGGAAGGTCCCCTATATCGACAGCTTTCGGGATCACGGTTACTCCGATGGATTCCTTCAACCCTTTCATGACCTCTTTTTCAACAGTTGCTCTTTCATCTTTGGGTATCTTTGTTTCGAAGAATACCGTGATAAGATCTTTGCCGTCAAGATGATCTATCATTATCTGGTACTCGCTTCCAGCAGAAGGTATTTTGCTGAGTATCTCATCAAATTGTGCGGGGAATATGTTGACGCCTTTCACCTTCACCATATCATCCGTTCTTCCAGTGATGATGTCTATCCTCGGGTATCTTGATCCGCATGGACATTCTCCTGTTATGATCTTTGTGAGATCGTGTGTACGGTATCTTATCAAAGGCGCACCTTCTTTCAACAAAGTGGTAATGACCAGCTCCCCGACCTGTCCATCCGGCACAGTCTTGCCTGTTTTCGGGTCTATGACCTCAAAATAAAGATAATCGTCCCACATGTGGATACCGTTCTTGTAATCACAGCTTATTCCTATTCCGGGACCGTATATCTCTGTAAGTCCGTAAATATCGTAAAGCTCTACACCAAGATCGTCTGCGATCCTGTTCCTCATCTTGTCTCCCCAGCGCTCGGAACCTATTATTCCTTTTTTGAGGACTATTTTATCCTTGACTCCCCTCTTGTTTATCTCTTCTGAAAGGAGCAATGCATACGATGATGTTGCACAAAGAACTGTACTTCCAAGGTCCGTCATCATCTTGATCTGTTTGTCTGTGTTCCCCGGACCCATAGGAATCACCATTGCACCGAGTTTTTCCGCACCGTATTGGAACCCGATGCCTGCCGTCCATAATCCGTATCCTGGGGTTATGTGGACCCTGTCCTCGGCCCTGAGCCCCGCCATCCTGTAACAACGTTCGAACATTGTTCCCCAGTCGTCTATATCCTTGCTGGTGTAAGGTATGATCACAGGTACACCTGTGGTACCCGACGATGAATGTATCCTTACGATATCCTTTTCGGGAACGGCGGATAATCCCAGCGGGTATGCATCCCTGAGGTCGCTCTTGTCTGTGAAAGGAAGTTTCTCAAAATCCGCCTGCGTCTTTACCTTGGAAACATCGATACCTTTGAATTTTTTCTGATAAAATTCACTTTTGTCCTTTATGTTGGACAACATGTCCGTTATCTTTTCCAACTGATAGTCATTCATTCTCATTATTGACCCTTCTCAATAACGATACAACAAGATTCCAATATAACCATTTTACGGCATTGATGTATATTATTATACATTATAATATGTTTTCAGGAACTTGAACTTTGATCTCTGCAAGTATCGTGCCGGCCTCGATACTTCCTCTTGCATGTGCCTTTTTCAACCATTTGACAGCATTACTATGGCTTTTTACCATACCTTCTCCGGATAGACTCATCTTCCCCAATTGACACATCGCGTCGGAACTTCCCGTGTCCGCAGCTTTTGCCAATACCTTGACAGCCTTGTTCTGATCCTTAGCGGTTCCCCTTCCTTCGAATATCATCATGCCAAGTCTGAATCCTGCCTTTTCGTGACCTTCACTCCAACATTTTTCGAATATCGAGATCGCTTCCTTCTCGTCTTTGGGTATCCCACGGCCTTCCTCTTTCATGACGCCTATCCTGTAGAATGCGGCGAGACTTCCGTTCTTTGCAGCCTCCTCATACCATCTGAATGCTTCGTCCCAGTTCTGTTCCGTACCGAATCCTTCCGAATACATATGAGCAAGATTGAACTGAGCTCTGACGTAACCTTGTTCTGCGGATCTTTTGTACAGCTCTATTGCCTTTTCTGGATCTTGGTTAGCTCCGAATCCATGTGCGAGCATGTATCCCATATTGCATTGTCCTTCCGGATCGCCCTGTCTTGCCGACAATCTGAACCACATGAACGCTTTATCTACATCCTTAACAACACCGTTCCCTTCAAAATAGATGTATCCCAACGCATTCTGAGCGTTCGGATCTCCGGATGTTGCCGCATCCATGACCTCTTTGAATCCCATACTATCACCTCTTGACGACTGCGGAATTCCTCACATGGGTCTCGGGATGATTCATGTAACGGGTCAGACTGTAATACGCAGCGAGATATCCGTTCGCCGCTGCCATAGTGTAGTATTTTAAAGCCTCTCCGAGATCCTTTTTGACCCCGCGGCCCTCTTCATATAGGCCTCCCATGACGAACTGTGCGTCCTCCGATCCCGCCAGCGATGCCTGTGACAATAACTCGACTGCCATACGGTCGCTGCGTTTGACGAATACACCGCCATGGTACATCAGTGCAAGAGTGAACATAGCCGTCGGATTCCCGAGGTCTGCTGCATTCTGATAATTGAAGAATGCATTCTTATCATCGCCGACCTCCAGAAATTGATCCGCCTGTGCCAAGGCCTCGTCCCTCATGACCTTTTCCTTTTCGACATCGGTCTCTCTAAGTTTAGCTTCTCTCTCTTCCAGCGTGTCTTTCGACTTTCCGTTCAGAGCCTCGAGAACCTCTCTCCAGCATATCAAACATTTTTCATGCCCCATATCGGCTCCGAATTTGTACCATCTGCCGGCCTCGAAGAGATCAACCTCGATATTGAAAAGCCCATATTCGAAATTCTTTCCTATCCAATAGTAAAGATCTGCGTCTCCGCTGATACCTACCTTGGAATACCACATCTCTTGTTCCACAATGTTCGGTACTATTCCCACGCCTTTTCCGAACATGTATCCTGTCATGAATTGAGCCATGGGTAGTCCCTGCTCTGCCGCGGAATACATCCATTCGAATGCCAATCTTTCGTCTTTGGGAACCAATCCCCCCAGAAGACAATGTATCCCGATCTCCATCTTCGCCTCGGGAACCCCTGCTTCGGCAGCTGCTTTTGCATAGTATAAGAAAAGGTCATCGTCATTCTCCACGATGCTCCCATCGCGGAATATCTTTGCAAGTTCCCACTTTGCTCTGGAACACCCGGATTCGGATGACCTGATGTACCATTTCATGGCTAATTCGGAATCCTGGTCCACGCTCTTGCCGAAATGATACATATATGCAAGACCCAGCCTGGCATAGGGGTCGCCGGCTTCGGCATCACTGAAAATCTTCTTATCCAGCCTTACAGAACTCATCGATGATCATCTCATCTTCTCTTTCTTTATCTTCTCAAGGAGCGCCGTAGCATCCCTGTCTCCCTGTTTTGCCGCAAGAGATAGATACTTTTTTGCCCTAGGAATATTCTGTTTTAAGAACTCTCCTTCCATATACAATTTTCCCAGATAATATTGACCTTCGTAATATCCTGCGTCTGCCGATTCGGTGATGTATCTCAATCCTCTTTCGACATCCGTTTCGATCCCTGCCCCCGTCATCAGCAACATGCCCATCAGAGCTTTTGCTCCGGGATGGCCTTGTTCCGCGGCCTCTCCGAACCACAATGCAGCTTCTATGGGATCCTTTTCGATCCCTCTTCCCTCGTAGCAGAAACAACCCAAACAATATTGGGCGTTCACTTCTCCCATTTCCGCTGCATCCCTGAAGAATTTTGCAGCAGTCTTGTAATTTTGTTCGAAATAATTACCGTTATTGTACATACATGCCAAAGCATATTGTGCATATCCGTTGCACGAATCCGCAGCCTTAAGAAACCACTTTGCCGCTATTGATTCATCTTTCGGCATCACTTGACCTTCGAACCTCATGTTCGCATAATCAACCATAGCCTGTTGGAATCCCCCTTCGCAGGAAGCTTCCAACAATTCGATCGCTCTCTGGGGATCCCTTTTGACCCCTTGACCGTAAGCATAGAACATTCCCAATTGGTACATAGCTTCACTATGACCTGATGCCGCTGCTTTTTCCAAAAATGCTGCAGCCCTTTTCGGATCGTAATTCTTGGTCTTCGGTATCATGTGGATGCTTGCTAGTGAATATTGAGCTGCCGGACTTCCCGCATCGGCCGCCATTGTGTACCATTTCATTGCTTCGATCGTGTTCACATCGGTGTAACACAATCCCGCATCGTACATTTCTCCAAGATGGTACATTGCCTCTGCGTTACCGAGTTCGGCGGAACGCCTCAGCCATTTCACAGCTGCGTCCCTGTCCTTCTTGACCCCCTTTCCCATCATGTACATGAAACCTATCGCGTTCTGTGCGTACGCATCGTCGTTCTCCGCGCATACCGTGTACCATCTGACCGCGATCCTGTGATCTTTCTTCACAGGAATGGTTCCATTCGTATACATCTCAAACAATTTTTTACATGCATCAGTATTTCCTTGTTCCCCTTCCAATTTGAGTCTTACCAACTGTTCGGCCTCAGGATCACTGCATCTTCCGATCTCATCCTTTAAGATCGCAGACGCTTCGTCTCCCTCAGATCCTCCCAATGAGAATAGTTCTGTAGCCGTCGGTTTATCCTGTGTCGTACATACTCCAGCATAAAGGAAAAGGCCGTGAAGATATTGGGCCCCCTGGTGTCCTTTGGATGAAAGTGATTCCACTATCTCGAACGCTTTCTTAAGGTCGTATGTGGGTGATATGCAATCCATATGAGTGCGCGCAACGGCATAATCACTTGTTCCGGATGTATCGGAAGGCATATTTTCGCCATATGTCTTTCTTATTTATGGTTTTAGCTGGGCAACCCGAATATTTCTTTCTTACAGAATGGATGTGTTTACGTAAAAGTTATAACGACCCTCCCCAATAATCCATCATGCAAGAGAATTCCGGCATTCCTTTCGAAAGTGACATGGAGCCGCTGGAATGGGCAAAATTCGTTGTGCGGACACGTTCAGAAAAGAATTACACCGCCGCATTCTCCATTCTGTCCGAGTCTGCCAATATGGGTTCAGCCGATGCTGAATTCTGCCTCGGATTGATCTACGCGAGAGGACAGGGTGTAGTGAAGGATCTCAGGGCCTGCAAATATTGGTTTGAAAGAGCTGCGGGATCCGGCAATATGAGCGCCATGTATTTCCTGGGGAAGATGTACAGCATGGGACACGGTGTCGAAAAGAATATCGAAAAGGCCATTGACCTTCTCACTCCTCCTTCGACACACGGTGATGCACGTGCGCAATACGTACTTGGACTGATATATTTCAATGGAGAAACGATACCAAAGGATCTAGAAAGGGCCGTGGAACTTTTTATCGAATCCGCAGAATCCGGTTATTCCGAATCCCAGTTCGTCCTCGGACAGCTTTACAAGACAGGATATGGAGTGGAAAAGAACACCGCTACAGCCGTGGATTGGCTTATGTCCGCAGCCATGAACAAACACAAAGGTGCTCAGATCCTTCTCGGCAACATGTACAATACCGGAGACGGCGTTCCTCAAGACAAGGAAGAGGCCGATAGATGGTATGGAATGTACGATAAACTTATTTCAGCCCTCTGATCTTACCGTCTTCCGTCAGATCCATTTTCAATGCAGCCGGTGTCTTCGACAATCCTGGCATGAGCATTATACTCCCGCATATCGGGACCACGAACCCGGCACCCGCCGACACCGTGACCTCTCTGACATTGAGTTTCCAGCCTTTGGGTGCACCTTTCAGCTCCGGTACATCAGATATTGAATACTGCGTTTTGGCTATACATATAGGAAGGTGTCCGAAACCCTTCGATTCCAGATCCTGAAGTGTTTTGCTTGCCGCCCCTGAATATATGACGCCATCCGCACCATATATCCTTGTGGCGATGGTCTCTATCTTCTTCTTAAGAGATATATTATCATCATACAGCAATTTGAAGTTCTTTTCGCCCTTGTCTATTATCTCGACAACCTTCTTGGCAAGTTCTTCCGCGCCCTTTCCACCTTCCATGAAAGCATCGGACTGAACACAGTGGACTCCCATTCCTTTGCAGTGGCCTCTCAGCATTTGCATATGTTCCGGATCATCAAATGAGAAGTGATTGATGGATACCACAACGGGCACTCCGTATCCTTTCACATTCTCGATGTGTTTGTCAAGGTTTGACAAACCGCTCTCCAAAGCTTCTTTCGTCAGGGTCTCAGGTTGTTCTAATACAGCACCGCCGTGCGTCATCAGAGCGCGTATAGATGCAACGATCACCACACAATCGGGAGATATACCCGCCTGTCTGCAGACAACATCCATGAACTTCTCTCCGCCGAGATCGGCAGCGAATCCTGCTTCAGTAACCGCATAATCTCCTAATTTCATTGCATATTTCGTTGCAATGACGCTGTTGTTCCCGTGTGCTATGTTTGCAAAGGGGAAACCATGAACGAATACAGGTTGTCCTTCGAGCGTCTGCACAAGATTCGGTTTGATTGCATCTTTCAACAATATCATCATCGCACCCACGCATCCCAGGTCTTTCACTGTGACCATGTCCCCTGTGTAGGTATAAGCTACGACCATCCTTTCCAGTCTCTCCCTGAGATCGCTGTATCCCGAAGATAATGCCAATATCGCAGATATCTCCGATGCAGAGGTTATGAGGAAACCGCTTTCGCGTGTCACACCGCCTGAAAGCTTTCCTCCGCCCAATCCGACAACTATCTCTCTGAGTTCGCGGCAGTTCATATCCATCGTTTTCTTCAATACTACTTTGGAAGGATCGATGTTCAGCGGATTATCCCTTACAAGATTGTTCTCTAATATCGCCGAAAGGAGATTATGTGCGGAAGACACCGCATGAATATCTCCTGTGAAGTGAAGATCGATATCCCACATTGGGTATACCTGGGAATAACCTCCTCCGGTCGCTCCGCCTTTGACTCCGAAGGTCGGCCCGACGGATGGTTCCCTCAAAGCTCCGACCACTTTTTTGCCTATGCGGCTTAGTCCCTGTATCAAACCTATCGTAGTAACAGTCTTGCCCTCTCCTGCAGGGGTCGGGGTGACGGCGGTCACCATGATAAGTTTCCCATTCTTGTTGCCATCGAATCTTGAGAGCACGTCCAGCGGCACCTTTGCGATGTGTTTTCCATATTGCTCGATGTCATCGGGTGACAACCCGATCGTCTTCGCAATATCGTTTATGTGTTTTACAACGGCCTCTTCTTCGATCTCAATATCATTCTTCATTAGTTGTGAATAACTTGTTGAATAGATAAATATGATATATGAAGAACATCAAAAATATCTACTTCAATAGGTATTAGGTCAAGATGAAGAGATACGGATCATATATTTTTGACTTGGACAATACGATCGTGGATTCCAGCAGAGGATACACCATTGCATTTTCCAGAGCTTTCGAGGAATACGGTATCCCTTACGATGAAGAGAAGTACAATGAATACATCAGAATACCTCTCAACACTCTTTTCTCGCAATATTATCCCAACTCTCCCTGCAAGTACCGGGACTTTGTATCTCTGATCGTAAGCACCTACGACAAAACACACTTGGACTGTGTAAAACTTTTTCCCGATGCGGAAGCCTGCATAGATGTCCTTGTGAAGAAAGAAAGGTCTCTGGGCGTCGTTTCCAATTCGTACACCAAACACATAAACGGCATCCTGTCTAAATTGAGTATTATCGACCTGTTCTCGTCTGTCGTCGGTACAGACCGGGTCGTCATGTCAAAACCCGATCCGGAACCTGTTCTTCTATGTATGTCGGAAATGGATTCCGTTCCTGGAGATGCCATCATGGTCGGTGACAGCGACAACGATGTGATCGCAGGAAAACTCGCGGGACTGGATACGGCACTTGTCGACAGAACCGGCGCCGTCCGTCGCGAGGAGTCGCCCACTTTCAACATCTCTTCCTTATCGGAATTGATCGATGCAAAGATTATCTGGTAATATGGATAATTGGATTTGTCTCTACGAATTTCGTAGAGGGAAAAAATAACGGCAAAAAGCGCTATCTACCGTCACACCGTATTCGAAATTCGTAGATACGAACAAACCTATTTTATATCGTGCAGTATATACTTTCCTCGATGGGACATGAAGGTAGGTATAGACCTCGGAACAACGTACTCTACAGTATCGAAATATGACAGAGCAGCATCGAGACCTGAGATAGTCAATAATCTCTTCGAAAAGGAACTGACACCGTCAGTCATCTGTTTTTTGGAAAACGGTGAGATCCTTATCGGAGAAGATGCGAAAGACATGCAGGCGGGAGGAGCGGGAGTCATCGCCGCTTCCTTCAAGAGAGGAATGGGTGACAACAGTTATACGGTCGAGGCCAACGGCAAGGTGTATACCGCCGAAGAACTTTCGACAATGCTTCTTAAGAAGCTCTTATCAGATGCCGAATCAAGACTGGGGGAGAAAATAGATCAGGTCGTTATTACCGTACCTGCATACTTCAACGATTTCCAAAGAACGGCAACGATACGCGCGGGCGAGGCTTGCGGCGTAAAAGTCATGAAGATCATCAACGAGCCTACTGCGGCGGCCATCTCTTACGGATACAACAG
>JGI996J12353_1000148_pt1 | contig 20088 bp, 9 predicted proteins | sample IntmicLarv5ML5BL_FD_12353 | JGI IMG/M metagenome (IMG submission 12353) | reverse complement strand
TCCTCCTGTAGTTACTTATCCAAACATTCCTTCTGTAACTATCGATGGCGAAGAAGTAGTGCCAGGTGGTCGTTGGGAAGAAGACGAGGATGGCAAACCAATCTTCGTAATCGAATACGAAGGCTTAGAAGATGGCAAGCACACTATTGTTATCGGTGATAAGACATATACTTTCACAACAAGTGGCGGCAATAGAACATCTAACGATGCTCTAAGTGTGGCTAAGGTTAGTGCAAGTGTTGGAACTGTTACTATTGAAACTCCGAAGGCTGCAACAGTACAGATTGTTTCTTTCTCAGGAAGCGTTGTTTACAACGCTAACGTGGTAGGAACGGTTACAGTAAATGTTCCTGCAGGAATCTACATTGTGGCAATTGATGGAACAGCGACTAAGGTTGTTGTTAGATAATATATATTAAGAAGATGGCATTCTTCTAATGCCATTAAGTTTTGTAAATGTGTTAAGAACCCTGCCGATCGTGAGATTCGCAGGGTTCGACTTTTTAAATAACTTCACAACAGATATCTCTATGCAATTTGCTGTTTCTTATTGTCTTTCTGTTCGGTTTTTTTCTATCTGACCACAACTTTGGCGGATTTGCCGTTGATTGTCACCACGTAGATGCCGGCTGCTACGCTGACCTTTGTCGTTCCTGCTGCGGTATCGCTGTAGATTACTCTGCCGCTGATGTTGGCGATTTGGATTTTTGCGGTCGATGGACTTTCTACTATAATTTCGCCATTGATACTGCTGACGGACGCTACGTTTAGGATACTGTTGTCCGTTGGGTTGTTGCCTGATGCATTTAGGATGAAAGTCACCACTTTATTGCTCCTAATGTTGTCAATCATGTATATATTACTACTCAGAGTAGGTGCGAGTTTCTCTCCGTTTACTAAGACTGTCAGTTCGTAGTCCGCATATTTGTTGTCGAGAGTTGTTATGAACTGCAGGCTATATCCATCGATAACCTCGTTATAATAATTTCTGTTGATACTCACTCCGTCGGTGGCTACGAAGGTGACAGTGTAGCGCGCTCTATTGTCGTCCGCTCGTACAACAGCAATATTCCCGGAGAAATCCGTGCCAGCTGCAATCTTTGTAGGAATAGAAAAATCATTAGTCTTGATTAAATAAGGCTCTCCATTAAAATAAATCTCAATACCGGAGTTGTTGTAGTTGAAGGGAACATTAACCACAATATTTTGATTGTCGGCGTATAGTTCCACCAAATCATCACATCTTGAAACATTCAAATCTTTCAATGAACTATTAGAACAATCTAACACACTCAAAGCAGAAAAACCAGAGACATCAAGGGTTGTCAAAAAAGTATCATTGCAATACAGTTCCTCCAAAGCATTACAACCTGAAATATTCAAAGAAGTCAATGGGGTATTAGAACAATCTAACACACTCAAAGCAGAAAAACCAGAGACATCAAGGGTTGTCAAAAAAGTATCATTGCAATACAGTAACTCCAAATCATCACAATCTGAAATATCCAAAGAAGTCAATGGAGTATTATCACATTTCAGTCCCCTCAAAGCAGAAAGTCCTGATACATCTAAAGTTGTCAAAGAAGTATTGTTGCAAAGCATCCACATCAAAGAGTTACAGCCAGAAACATCCAAAGAAGTCAATTTTGTAAAACCAGATAGAAACAAATTAGTGAAATTTGTGTCTGAGATATTAAGAGTTTCCAAAGGAGTACCGCTTAAAAAGAGATCCTCCAAACCAGTACAGCCTGAGATATTCAAGTCAGTCAATAAGCCAGTACCAAAAACATTCGAAAGATTCAAGTAAGTCAATGAAGTAATACCGGATAGGTCCAAAGTGCTCAAACTATTATTAGAGGCCACTAATTTTTTCAATGCAGTATTGCCTTTGACATTTAATTCAATTACAGCACAGTTTGAGATATTCAAGGATGTGATGCTGCTGAAATCAGTTGCTGTTATAATAATGTTGCCACCGGTGGAAACATCAACAACAAAAGCGTGGCTCTCATTATCACCGACAAAATCATGTGTAGTGTTGTTAATCGTTACTTTACTTCCGGCTACTGCTGATACAATTATTGTTCGAGTACTCTCTTTTGTGTTTGCTACAGCCATAGTTATAACTTCGACTTGTGCATTCACATATGTTGTTGATGCACTTAGCATCAACATCGTTGTTACTAGGGATGAAAATTTTGTAATCATTTTTTTCTTTTTTGTTTTTAAGTTATTGTTTATTAGGGATACATGTTAGTTCATAGTTGGCAAATAAAAATGCTGCTTGTGCACTTAGCACCAACATCGTCTTAGGGTAGGGAATTTTGTGCTCATTTGAAGTATAGGGATTCTTGTTGAAGCGCAGCTTATCTTCTCTCTTTGCGACAAAGATAGCCTTTTTCTTGATTAAAATGGTAATGGGGTAGGGGAAGTCTTTCAATTCGGTGGGAAAGTGGCTTGTCGCTTTTTTCTTTCTGTGTTCTTGTGGATGGTGCACTGAGCAGGCACGACATGATGCGTAGCCCTAGGTGTTTTAAAAAAGAAAGGAAATCTCACGATCTCCTTTCCACCTTAAATACAAAACTATCAACAAAAATCCGTTTAGGAATTTATCTGACAAATAGAAGTTCTCTATATTTCGGTAATGTCCACATTTCATTATCTACAGTCAATTCCAACTTATCGATATTGTAGCGAATGTCATCAAGCATAGGAGCTACTTTATCGTGGTAGATGATTGCTTTCTCACGTTCGCTGTCCACTTTATTAGCGACTTTACGAATTTCAACTAGTTCATCTACCAGTTCTTTGATTGCGATAGTGTGTTTCGCTATTCCCTCGATAATCTCCAAATTTTTTGCAGAAAGAGAAGCTGCCTTGTCAGCAGGGAAAAGGTCACGCATCTTATAGACATTGTCGATCAATGCACTTTGGTATTTAGTTGCAACCGGCACAATATGGTTCATTGCAAGGTCGCCCAATACACGAGCTTCGATCTGAATTTTCTTTGTATATGTTTCCCATTTCACTTCATTACGAGCATGAAGTTCTTTTTCAGTAAGCACCTTTGTCGATTCGAACATCTTTACAGACGTTGCGTTTAGGTAAGCATCGTAGATTACCGGTACGCTTGTTTCACAATCTAAACCACGTTTAGCTGCTTCTGCTTTCCACTCGTCGCTATATCCGTTGCCATCGAAGCGGATATCCTTAGATTCCTTAATATCCTTACGAATAACTTCAAGGATAGCAGCAAATGTTTCCTTGCCTTCTGCGATTTTCGCATCAACTTCTCCTTTGAAGATTACCAATTGCTCAGCAACTGCCGCATTCAAAGCCAACATAGCCGAAGCACAGTTTGCTTCAGAACCAACCGCACGGAATTCAAAACGGTTACCTGTAAAGGCAAACGGTGATGTACGGTTACGGTCAGTGTTATCAAGGAAGATTTCAGGAATACTTGCAATATCCAACTTCACACCTTGTTTAGCTGAGATAAGGATTTCCTCAATATCTGAGTTCTCAATAGAATCAAGAACAGCAGATACCTGCGAACCAAGGAAACTTGATATAATTGCAGGAGGTGCTTCGTTTGCTCCAAGACGGTGTGCATTAGTAGCAGAAGAGATACTTGCCTTCAACAATCCATTGTGACGATGAACTGCCTTCAAGATGTTCACTACGAACGTAACGAAGCGTAGATTGTCTTGAGGAGTCTTACCCGGACCTAAAAGCAATACGCCTGTGTCAGTACCGAGCGACCAGTTATTGTGTTTACCTGATCCGTTAACGCCTTTGAATGGTTTTTCGTGAAGCAGAACACGGAATCCGTGTCCACGTGCGATTTTACGCATGAGAGACATGAGAAGAAGATTGTGGTCGTTAGCGAGGTTACATTCTTCGAAGATTGGTGCAAGTTCGAATTGGTTAGGTGCAACTTCGTTGTGTCGTGTTTTCAATGGTATTCCTAACTTCCATGCTTCTATCTCAAGCTCTTTCATGAATTCCTGAACGCGTGTTGGAATAGCACCAAAGTAATGGTCTTCCAACTGCTGATTCTTACTACTTTCATGTCCCATCAATGTACGACCTGTCAATAACAAGTCCGGACGAGCAGCGTATAATCCTTCATCAACAAGGAAATATTCTTGTTCCCAACCAAGGTTAGCGATAACCTTTTTTACATCAGGATAAAAATAATGACAAACATCAACAGCCGCCTTGTTAATAGCACCAAGAGCTTTCAACAATGGAGCTTTGTAGTCTAATGGTTCACCTGTGTAAGAAATAAAGATTGTAGGGATACAAAGTGTATCGTCTACAACAAAAGCAGGCGAAGATGGATCCCAAGCAGTATATCCACGTGCCTCAAAGGTGTTACGGATACCACCATTAGGGAAACTTGAAGCATCCGGCTCTTGCTGTATAAGCAATTTACCTGAGAAGTTCTCAATCATTCCACCTTTACCGTCATGCTCAACAAAAGCATCGTGTTTCTCTGCTGTTGCATCAGTCAATGGATGAAACCAGTGAGTGTAATGTGTAGCGCCCAATTTGGTTGCCCATTCACGCATACCTGTTGCAATAGCATCGGCAGTACCGCTGTCTAATGGTTTAGACTCGTCGATTGACTCAATAAGTTTTGCGTACACTTTCTCAGGAAGATATTGGAACATCTTCGCACGGTTGAATACTTTTTCTGCAAAAAACTCAGATGGTCTTCCCGCAGGAGCCTCCACTTCAACAGCTCTTTTCTTAAAAGCAGTTTCTACTACTCTAAATCTTAATTTTGACATAACTGTAAATACTAAAATTGATTATTATAGAACAAATAAATTAACTATTATAAGATGTTTCTCCGTGTTCGTAGATATCCAGACCTTCTTCCTCTACACGTGCAGGAACTCTCAGCCCGTGAACAATGTCTAATCCCTTAAAGATTATGAAACCCATAACTAAAGCCCATACACCTATAGCAACAGCACCTAATAATTGTGCAAGAAACATTCCTGAACCTCCACCATAAAACAAACCTCCTTCTACGGCAAACAATCCTGTAAGTATTGTGCCTACGAATCCACATACACCGTGAACCGAAGAAGCTCCTACCGGATCATCAATTTTCATCTTGTTATCGATAAAGTCAATTGAGAATACCATAACAGTACCTGAAATAAGACCGATACAAACAGCTCCGAATGGTGATACTAAATCACAGCCCGCTGTAATCCCTACCAATCCGGCTAAAGCACCATTCAGAGTAAATGATAAGAATGGTTTCTTATATTTTATCCAAGAAACTAACATCGCAGAAAGACATCCTGCACTAGCGGAAAGGTTTGTAGTAAGAAATACATGAGATATTGCAACACGGTTCTCTTCGCCTGAAGCAGCCAATTGAGAACCTGAGTTAAATCCGAACCAACCAAACCAAAGGATTAAGACTCCTAAAGAAGCAAACACTAAATTATGCCCTGGGATAGCGCGTGATCTGCCATCTTTATCATATTTACCCAAACGAGGACCAAGGACGGCTGCGCCAACTAAAGCTAACCAACCGCCGACAGAGTGCACAATCGCTGAGCCTGCGAAGTCATGAAATTCGACTCCGAAAGTATTCATCATAAAGCTACCTTCGTCAGCATTCATCAACCACCCACCACCCCAAGTCCAATGACCTGAAATAGGATAGACGACAACACTTACCAAAATAGTATAAGCAATATACATAGAGAATTTAGTACGTTCTGCCATAGCTCCTGAAACAATAGTCGCCGCAGTAGCACAGAAGACTGTTTGAAAAACCATAAATCCTTCTACAGGAAGGTCTGATTCATAAAAGCTGGAATCAAAAAAGTGGAAACCCCCGAAAAAGTCTCCACTCCCAAACATAATCCCAAAACCGACAGTCCAATACAGCAAGGACCCTAATGAGAAATCCATCATGTTCTTCATTAATATATTGGACGTGTTTTTCGTTCTGGTAAAACCTGCTTCGACCATAGCAAATCCCGGTTGCATAAAAAACACGAGCATGGCTGCGAAAAGCATCCACATGGTGTTGAGAGATAATGCAAGATCTGTTATATTTGTTTCCATATTATTTTGCTAGTGTTTATATGTGTTTCGTGTTATTTTTCCTTTTCTGCGAGATAAAGTGCTATATCTCCATGTTCTCCTGTACGAATACGCACAGAGTCTTCCACCGGAATAACGAAGATTCGTCCATCGCCGATATCTCCTGTTTGTGCAGCGCGAATAATCGCATTAACTGTTTTCTCTACATTCTTATCACGGACAACGATAGAGATTAGCGTTCTCTCAATATAGCTGGTGTCATATACCACACCACGATAAACTCTCCCTTGACGAGCCCTTCCGACTCCTCTTACATCATAATAGGAGAACCACTCTATATCTACATCAAGAAGTGCATCCTTCACCTCTTCAAATTTTATCTTGCGGATAATAGCTTCTATTTTTTTCATATTTGTCGTTTGTTGTTGAGTTTTCCTATTTAAAGAAAGAGTAGAGAATAGAGAGTCAGTAAAGGGATACGGTATAACATTCTATAAAATCAACAAAAACCAACTCATCTACACTCCGCCTCTTTCTTTATCCTTTGATAACCTAAAGTCAATCTTATTTTATTATTTCAATTTCATGAAGTGATACTAAAATAAAGAACTAAAAAAATCACCTACCTGAACACTAAATCATCAAATCAATATCATTATGTCATCCCGTGCTGCAAACTTATGTCATTTTAACACGATAAGTGCTGAAATAATAACTAAATGATTTAATAAAATGGATGCGACGACAGATTGATTGTTTATTGATGTTTTTTGTGTCAATCTGAAACTAAACAACTATGCTGTGCAACCATTCGTTAAGCTTAAAAAATATATTGGTAAGAAAAAATACGTAAAATGATACAAAAAGAAACCAAAATGCTACATTTGTGATACAAATAGATAGATAAAAGGCATAATGTATAACATAAAGTCAACAAAAAAGGATTATGGTGAATCGTTTTAACAACCAAGAAGGGTTGTATAACCCGGCAAATGAACATGATGCCTGTGGAGTTGGAATGCTAGTTAATATTATGGGCGAAAAATCCCATGATATAGTAGATTCTGCCCTCAGGGTATTAGAGAACATGCGCCACCGCGGCGCAGAAGGAGCAAATAAGACTGGTGATGGTGCTGGCATCTTAATGCAGATACCTCATGAATTTATATTGCTTCAAGGGATACCTGTGCCTGAAAAAGGTAAATATGGTACCGGATTAGTATTTTTACCAAAGGAAGAAGAACAGCAATCTATTATTTTAAGCATTATTTTGGAGGAGGTAGAAAGAGAAGGATTATCTCTTATGCATCTAAGAAAAGTGCCTGTTAATTCGTCCATTTTAAGTGAGGAGGCATTAGCGTCCGAACCTGATATCAAGCAAGTCTTTATAACAGGGGATAGTGACCAGCAAATGTTGGAGTTAAAACTCTACATGATTCGTAAGCGCATAGAAAAAGCTGTTGAGGCAACTTTGCTGGAAAACAAAAAAGACTTTTACGTAACGTCTCTTTCCACACGTATTATAGTATACAAAGGGATGTTAGAGTCTATGCAGGTAAGACCTTATTTCCCGGATCTGACAAATAATTACTTCACCACAGGAATGGCATTAGTTCATTCTCGTTTTAGTACAAACACATTCCCTACATGGAATTTGGCACAGCCTTTCCGAATGTTAGCACACAATGGTGAGATAAACACAATACGAGGTAATCGCGGATGGATGGAAGCACGTGAAAGTGTTTTTCCTTCTCCTGCAATCGGAAACATTGAAGAAATACGCCCTATTATACAAAAGGGCATGAGTGATAGTGCATCACTTGACAATGTATTAGAGTTTTTGGTAGCGTCAGGAGTGAGTCTGCCACACGCAATGTCAATGCTTGTTCCGGAAAGTTTTAACGACAAAAATCCTATTTCCGAAGACTTAAAAGCATTCTACGAATATCACTCTATATTAATGGAGCCTTGGGATGGTCCGGCTGCATTATTATTTACAGATGGACGATATGCCGGCGGTATGCTTGACCGTAATGGACTTCGCCCTGCTCGTTATCTTATAACAAAGGATAATATGCTACTCGTTTCGTCTGAAGTTGGCGTAATGGACTTTGAACCTAATATGGTTAAGGAGAAAGGTCGCCTGCAACCAGGGAAAATACTCCTTGTTGATACGGAAAAAGGAAAAGTCTACTACGACGGAGAAATAAAGAAACAATTAGCTGAAGCAAAACCATACAGGAAATGGCTTACAAACAATTGCGTGGAATTGGATGAACTTAAATCTGGTCGCAAGGTAAGTAACACAGTTAATGAGTCTAAAAAATTATTACGCGCATTCGGCTATAGCCGTGAGGATATTGAACAAATAATAATCCCGATGTGTACAAGTGGGGTCGAACCTACCGGAGCAATGGGTAATGATACTCCATTGGCTGCATTATCAGATCGCCCACAATTATTATTTAATTACTTCCGTCAACAGTTTGCTCAGGTTACTAATCCTCCTATCGACCCTTATCGTGAGGAATTGGTCATGAGTTTGGCTGAATATATCGGCGCAGTAGGCAACAATATCCTTGTGCCAAACGAGGATCATTGTAAAATGGTACGTTTGAACCACCCGATACTAACAAACACCCAATTAGATATTTTATGTAATATCCGCTACAAAGGTTTTAAGACAATCAAACTTGCAACTACATACGAAGTGGCAAAGGGTAAGAAAGGGTTGAAAATAGCGTTGGAGAACCTCTGTAAACAAGCAGAACGTTCTGTTGGCGAAGGAGTCAACTATGTTATATTGAGTGATCGTAATGTGGATGATAAATTCGCAGCAATACCTTCACTCTTAGCTGTCAGCGCCGTACATCATCACTTGATTTCTGTACAAAAGCGCGTACAGACTGCTTTAATTGTTGAATCAGGAGAATTGCGTGAAGTAATGCACGCAGCATTATTGTTAGGATACGGCGCAAGTGCTGTTAACCCATATATGGCGTTTGCTATCTTGGATGATATTGTAAAGAAAGGACTTATACAATTGAACTATGATACTGCCGAAAAGAACTATGTAAAGTCAATAGGCAAGGGTCTTTTCAAGGTTATGAGTAAGATGGGTATCAGTACAATCCGTAGTTATCGCGGTGCAAAATTATTTGAAGCTGTCGGTCTTAGTAATGATTTGGCGCAAACATATTTTGGTGGCACAGCAAGTAATATAGGAGGAATACGTCTGGACGAAATCGCAAGAGATGTAGAGACCTTGCATCAGGAAGCGTTCGAAAGCGAAGAAGCAGACAAGGATATATTAAAGCATACAGGTACATATAGTTTCCGTAAAGACGGAGAACAGCATGCATGGAATCCGGAAACAATTGCGACTTTGCAATTAGCCACTCGTCTGGGTAGTTATAAGAAGTTTAAGGAATATACCAGCTTCGTTAATGATAAAGAAGCTCCTATTTTCATTCGTGACTTTTTCAATGTAAAGAAAGGAAAATCTATACCGTTAGATAAGGTAGAGCCAGCGTCCGAAATTATGAAGCGTTTTGTCACTGGAGCAATGAGTTTCGGATCAATCAGTCGTGAGGCGCACGAAACAATCGCTTTGGCGATGAATGAAATTGGTGGCAAGAGTAATACCGGAGAAGGTGGAGAAGACCCTAGCCGTTTTATTAAGCATGAAGATGGAAGTTCATTGCGCTCTGCAATAAAACAAGTGGCATCAGGACGTTTTGGCGTAACAACAGAATACTTGGTTAACGCAGACGAAATACAAATTAAGGTAGCTCAAGGAGCTAAGCCGGGCGAAGGTGGACAGTTGCCGGGTTATAAGGTAAATGATATTATCGCAAAAACAAGACACTCTATACCGGGTATTTCATTGATATCTCCTCCTCCTCATCATGACATTTATTCTATTGAGGATTTGGCTCAGTTGATATATGATTTGAAAAATGTTAATCCATCTGCCGAAATCAGCGTGAAACTGGTTGCCGAAAATGGTGTAGGTACAGTTGCAGCAGGTGTCGCTAAGGCAAAGGCAGACCGTATCATTATATCCGGTTCTGAAGGAGGTACAGGTGCTTCACCTATGAGCTCAATACGCTATGCTGGTGTTTCTCCTGAACTTGGACTATCTGAAACACAGCAGACATTGGTAAAGAATAACCTGCGTGGCTTTGTGAAATTACAGACCGATGGGCAAATGAAGACTGGTAAGGACGTAGTAATTATGGCTTTGTTAGGAGCTGAAGAATATGGCTTCTCTACTGCTGCATTAATTGTACTCGGCTGTGTGATGATGCGTAAATGTCATATAAACACTTGTCCGGTTGGCGTTGCTACACAGGATGAGGAACTACGCAAGCACTTCATGGGTAAAAAGGATTATTTGGTAAACTTCTTTAACTATTTAGCAGAAGAAGTACGTGAGTATCTGGCAGAAATGGGATATAGCAGACTGGATGATATCATTGGTCATACTGAACTTATCGAACGTAAGAAAAGTTTTACTGACAGCAAACACAAATTGCTCGACTTCGATAAGCTGTTGCACTTCCCTGAAGCAGGTAAAACAAATGCTATATTAAATGTAACGAAACAGGAAGATTTCGTTTCTAACGTAAAAGATGTAGAGATTATCCGCAATGCTATGCCTGCATTAGAGACGCAAACGGAGGTGTCGTTGGATTATACGATTACAAATACAGACCGTGCTGTTGGTGCGATGCTTTCAGGCGAGGTTGCCAAACGATATGGCAATGCAGGATTACACGAAAATACTCTTAATATAAAATTCAAAGGTTCCGCAGGGCAGAGCTTCGGTGCTTTCCTCGCTAATGGTGTTCACTTCCGCCTTGAAGGTGAAGCGAACGACTATCTTGGTAAGGGGCTTAGCGGTGGACGCATCAGCTTAAAACCTCCTATCCGTTCGACATTCGTTGCCGAACATAACACAATCGCTGGTAATACATTATTATATGGTGCGACAAGTGGTGAGGTGTATATCAACGGGCGTGTGGGCGAACGTTTCTGTGTGAGAAATAGTGGTGCGATAACCGTAGTAGAAGGTGTTGGTGACCACTGTTGCGAATATATGACAGGTGGTCGTGTGGTAGTACTTGGCGAAACAGGACGAAACTTCGCTGCCGGTATGAGCGGCGGTGTCGCTTATATCTGGAATAAGAATGGTGACTTCGATTTCTATTGTAATATGGAAATGGTGGAATTATCACTGATTGAGGATAGTTCTGCACGTAAAGAGTTACATGGATTAATACGCAAGCACTATCATTATACAGGAAGTAATATAGCCGGACAGATACTTGAAAACTGGAACAAGTATGTGGACGAATTCATACAAGTGACTCCTATCGAGTATAAGAAAGTTCTTCAGGAAGAACAAATGAAAAAATTACAACAGAAAATTGCAGAGATGCAAAGAGACTATTAAAAAACAAGAAACGATGGGAAACCCAAGAGCATTTTTAAATATTCCACGTCAAGAGGCAGGATACCGCCCTGTATTGGAACGCATATATGACTACAGCGAAGTAGAACAAACATTAAATACAAACGATAGACTTGAACAGGCGTCACGATGTATGGATTGTGGCGTGCCTTTCTGTCATTGGGCTTGTCCGGTGGGCAATAAACAACCTGAATGGCAAGACTTGCTTTACAACGGGCGATGGAAGGAAGCATATTACGTATTGGCAGAGAAGTGCGACTTTCCTGAATTCACCGGACGCATTTGTCCGGCATTGTGCGAAAAAAGCTGTGTGCTTAAACTTAGTACAGACGAACCGGTTACAATCCGTGAGAATGAAGCAGCGATTGCAGAAGTTGCATTCCGCGAAGGATATATCAATGATATTAAGCCTGCGGAACGTAACCAAAAGACTGTCGCTGTTATAGGCAGTGGGCCGGCTGGATTGGCGGCAGCAAACAGGCTGAATATGAAAGGCTATAATGTAACGGTATTCGAGAAAGACGAACTATCCGGCGGATTACTACGATTCGGTATTCCTAACTTCAAACTAGGAAAAGAAGTGGTGCAACGCCGTGTTCAGTTAATGGAAGATCAAGGTGTAAAGTTTCGCATGAACACAATGGTTGGAAAAGACATCTTAGCCAAAGATGTTGTGAACACTTTTGATGCTGTATGTGTCTCTATTGGAGCGGAAGTCCCACGTGACTTGCCTATTGAAGGACGTAGCTTGAAAGGAGTACACTTCGCTATGGAATTCCTAAGTCAACAGAACCGATTGCTGGAAGGTATAGAAATCCCGACTAAGAGTATCATTAATGCTAAAGGGAAGAAAGTCCTTGTTATCGGTGGAGGTGACACAGGTAGTGATTGCGTCGGAACATCCATCAGGCAAGGTGCAACAAGCGTCACTCAGATAGAGATTATGCCTCAGCCTCCGGTTGACCATAATGAAGCTACGCCTTGGCCGATGTATCCACAGGTATTGAAAACAAGCAGTAGTCACGAGGAAGGTTGTACACGCAGATGGAACCTTGCTTCTTGTAGATTTATAGGAGAGCGTGGACGATTAACGGGCATAGAGGTAGAAACCGTAGAGTGGACTACTCCGATAGTAGGTGGACAAGCAGAGATGAAAAAAACCGGCAAGACGGAAATAATAGAAGTAGACATTGTATTCCTCGCAATGGGATTTGTACATCCTGAACAAGATGGACTTATCAAAGAATTGCAGTTAGCAACCAATGATCGAAAAAATATATCTATTGATGCAAAAGGAAAAACTAATATTGAGAAAGTATTTGCCTGTGGAGATGCAGCATCAGGCGCAAGCCTTGTAGTACGCGCTATGGCAGCAGGGCGAGATACAGCCAATGAGATTGATTGTTTTCTGCAAAAAAAATGCGAATAAAATAATTAAAATGAAACAATATGTGTGGCATAACAGGAGTGTTTAATATACACAGCGGTATGCAAGTCCCCGAAAGACAGGTTTTGCGACAACAGGTTCTTGAAATGAGTAAACGTATCCGTCATCGTGGACCAGACTGGAGTGGCATCTATTCAGGACAGACAGCAATTCTAGCACACGAACGCCTATCCATCGTGGATCCGGTTTCAGGTGGACAACCACTGAAGAGTAAAGATGGTAAAGTAATCCTTGCTGTAAATGGTGAGATATATAACCATCGCGAACTGCGTGAACAACTTAAAGACGAGTGCGAATTTCTAACAGGATCAGACTGCGAGGTAATACTTGCACTATATCGTAAGAAAGGTATTGATTTCTTGGAAGATCTCAATGGTATCTTCGCCTTCATGCTTTATGATGAAGAGAAAGATATATTCCTTATCGCACGAGACCCAATTGGCGTTATTCCTTTATATATCGGTCATGATAAAGACGGACATATCCTTGTTTCCTCTGAGCTTAAAGGGTTAGAAGATTATGCAACAGAGTATGAACCATTCTTGCCGGGACATTATTACTATAGCGAGGACAAGAAAATGACCTCTTGGTACACAAGAGACTGGATGAAGTACGATAATGTAAAAAACAACAGCGCCAGTGTTCAGGAGTTGCGTGAGGCAATGGAAGGTGCTGTACATCGCCAACTGATGAGTGACGTTCCATACGGGGTATTACTCTCCGGAGGATTAGATTCATCAATCACATCTGTTATTGCTAAGAAATACGCAGCTAAGCGTGTAGAAACAGGTGGAAAGAGTGATGCATGGTGGCCACAGCTACACTCCTTCGCCATTGGCCTAAAAGGAGCACCGGATTTGGTGGCTGCGAAGAAAGTTGCCGACATGATCGGAACAATTCACCATGAGATAAGCTACACAATTGAAGAAGGACTTGATGCAGTACGAGACGTTATATATTATATCGAAACGTATGATGTTACTACTGTCCGTGCTTCGACTCCAATGTATCTGCTGGCGCGTGTTATACGCAGCATGGGTATCAAAATGGTATTAAGCGGAGAAGGTGCTGACGAAATATTTGGTGGCTATTTGTATTTCCACAAAGCTCCAGACGCTAAGTCATTCCACGAAGAGACTGTACGTAAAATAAGTAAACTGCACCTGTACGATTGCTTGAGAGCGAACAAAAGTTTAAGCTCATGGGGTATAGAGGGGCGTGTGCCATTTCTTGATAAAGAATTCCTTGATGTGGCTATGCGCCTTAATCCTGAAGTTAAGATGGCACCAGGCAAGGTTATCGAAAAGAAAATCCTCCGAGAAGCATTCGAAGATTTACTGCCAGCCGAAATTGTATGGCGACAAAAAGAACAATTCTCTGATGGTGTAGGATACAATTGGATAAATACACTAAAAGCAACGACTACAGCTGCTGTTTCCGATGAAGATATGGCAAATGTAGCAAAGCGATTTCCAATCAACCCTCCACGGAATAAGGAAGAATATTATTACAGAACAATATTTGAGGAGCATTTCCCAAGTGATAATGCAGCACGATGCGTACCAAGTGTACCGAGTGTAGCCTGCTCGACAGCTGAAGCGCTTGTATGGGATGAGGCTTTTAAGAATCAAAACGACCCAAGCGGACGCGCTGTAAAAGATGTTCATGATGATAGCTACTAACTAAGGTCGCCACAAATAATAACGAAGCCACGTTTAATGGCGTTCTCTCTATTCTACGACAAAATAAAAACATGAGAATACATTGGATGTGGCTTCGCTGTTTCTAACATTTCAAATAGACTTCAATCGCTTTTCCCTCTATCTCTCTAGTTCAATATTTGTTAACAATAAACCTTTGTCAATAACTCGTCGTTTATTATCATTGTTTTGTTTAATTTCAATCAATAATTAATACATCCTCTTTTGTCTGTCCATTTCTTGTATAAAAAGAAAAAATGAAAATAAAAAAAGACTGCAAAGTCGCCAAAAAGACAGCAAAATAAAGCATTGTAGGTCTTTTTGTTTGTTTTAAAGCAAGAAATGCGCAAAAAAGACATGAAAAGTCAAAAAAAGCTTTATATTTGTAACTGCAAACAAAAACAAACGTTCAAAACGTATTTTAACTAAGTTTGGTTCTAGTGATGGAACAAATAACAAACTTTACTTATTTTTATTAGTCTATATATTTTTTTATTAACAAATGGCAAATTAAAAGATTATGAGAAGGTTCTTTCTATTATTTTTTGTATTCTGCTTTGTAGGTATGACGTCAGTCTATGCACAAAATCAGATACAAGTTACAGGTGTAGTAGTCGAAGAAGGTCTTGGAGAGCTTCCAGGTGCTTCGGTTACAGTAAGAGGGACAACAAGGGGTACTGTTACGGACATTGATGGACGTTATTCTATAACAGCTGCCGACAATGCGACCCTTGAGTTTAGATTTTTTGGTTTAGAGACAGTTCTTGTGCCGGTAAATGGCAGAAGTGTTATTAACGTAACAATGAAAAGCACATCTATTGCAGTGGATGAGGTAGTTGTAATTGGTTACGGTACACAATCTGCAAGATCAGTAACATCTTCAATTTCGTCAATTAGTGCGGATGCGCTAAGAGATGTTCCAAGCACAAGTGTTGACCAAATGCTACAAGGACGTGCAGCCGGTGTAAGTATCAACACTCCATCAGGTGCAGTAGGACAAGCTCCAACAATTAACATCCGTGGTGTCGGGACAATCAACTCAGGATCGACTCCTTTGTATATCGTTGACGGTATCCCTATAGAGACGGGAAGTTTATCAGCTACAACTGATGCAAACTTACTTTCTGACATCAACCCATCAGATATCCTTTCTATTGATATATTGAAGGATGCATCTGCTGCTGCGATGTACGGTTCACGTGCTGCAAACGGTGTTGTACTTATCACAACAAAAACAGGTAGCAGAGGTGCTGCAAGACTTACATACGATGGTAATGTTGGTTTCTCGACTCCTACTAATTACATCAAACCAATGAACGCGAGTCAATTTATGGAATTCAAGAACAAGGCTTATCAAAACCGTTATGGATCGGATGCATTCTTCCCTATGTATGATTCAAGTGGTAACGTAATTGATACAGACTGGTCTGATTTATTATACCAAACAGGTTCTGCTCAAAACCATACATTAGGTGTAAGTGGTGGTACTGACAAAAGTCTATACTATCTGTCTGCCGGATATACATCATCTGATGGTATCGTTGTCGGTGACAAATACGAGCGTATGAGTCTTAGAGCTAACACGTCATTAAACGCAACAAACTGGTTGAAAATTGGTATCAATTCTTCGTATACATATTCTGAAATTGGTGCAATTGACGCTGGACGTGGTGAAAGCAACTTTTCTATCAATGGTTTTACTCGTAATGCAATTATTTTGCCTCCGAATATTCCTGCTTACAACGAAGATGGCAGTCCTTATTATGATAGAGGAGCAAATGCTATAGGGTTTGGTAATAACTTGGTAAATAACACTTATTACAATCCTATGGGGACAATCGATTATGGGAATACTCAGAACACATACACAAACCGTTTGCTTGCTGCTGTTTATGCAGAGTTGACTCCAATTGAAAACTTGACTTTGAAAACCCAATATAATATTGACTGGGCTTTCTTGGAAAGTACAAACTTCCGTAACCCTTATCATGGAGATGGTTTCGCATCAGGTGGTACTGCGGCTGCATATTACAGAAAAAATAAAATCTGGACATGGACAAATACAGCAAACTATAGACTTACGTTTGGCAATAATAATTTTGATTTCCTTGCCGGTATGGAGGCTACTGAGACAACACGTAACAGATGGTCAAGCACACGTACAGGTTTGAACGATACTGCTTTTGACCTTATTGAAACAAAATGGTTGACTTATGGTGCAGGTACTGATCAATTGGACAAACGTTCTATGATTTCATATTTCGGACGTATCAACTACAACTACAATTTCAGATATATGTTCTCTGCTAACTTCCGTCGTGACGGATATTCTCCTCTTGGTCAGAAGTGGGGTAATTTCGGTGGTGTTTCTGCAGCATGGAGACTTTCAGAGGAAGGTTTCTTTGAAGGTGCAAAGAGTGTATTTGATGATTTGAAGCTTAAAGCAAGCTGGGGTGTTGTTGGTAACTCTGATATCGGTTGGTATCCTTCTGTATCTACATATACTACAAACTACTATGGAGGTAACAGCGCATACTTAATGTCTCGTATCGCTGATGCAAACCTTAAATGGGAGTCTTCTGCAACATACGACCTTGGTTTGTCGGCAACTCTATTCGGTAATGTTACATTGGATATGGACTATTTCTATACAAAATCGTCTGACTTGGTTCTTAATGTACCTCAGGCTCGTTCTGCAGGTATACCCGACAACAGAATTACAACTAATGCAGGCGAGATGTTAAACACAGGTTTCGAGTTCGCAATAGGTACTGATATCATAAAAACGAAGGATTTCAAATGGACATCTTCTTTTAACATTACTCTCCAAAAGAATAAGGTAACGAAACTGGATGATGACATCCTTACAACAGCAAGTTTGGAAACGACAAACATAACAAGAGAGGGCTTGTCAGTCGGTCAGCTTTTCATTTTCCCTACCGGTGGTGTAGACCCGGCAACTGGTCGTCGTATATTCATCACTCCTGAAGGAAATAAGACTTATTTCGACTATCCTAGCTACTACAACGAAGATGGTTCTGTTTACAATGGCGAATTTGAACAAGTTATCGCAGGCAACACTCTTCCTTCTTATTTTGGTGGTTGGAACAACAACTTCTCATATAAGAGATTTGACTTAACATTGTTCTTCCAATTCTCAGGGGGTAATAAGATTTATAATGGTACAAAAGCAACTGCTTCAGATATGCGTTTCTGGAACAATGCTGCAGATGTTTATTTCAACCACTGGACACCAGAGAACACAAATGCAACTTATGCAAGACCTGTTTTCGGTGATAACACATCTAACGGTTCTGCAAACCCAATCACAGACTGGGTGGAAAATGGAGATTATTTACGTATGAAGAATATTTCTTTGGGTTATAATTTCGACACAAGAAAATGGTCAAAATCATTAGGTATATCTTCTCTTCGTGTATACGCTCAAGCGCAAAACTTGTTCGTAATAACAGGATATACTGGTGTTGACCCTGAGATTTCTTCAAACACAACTCAAACAGTACTTGCCGGAGGTAATGATAAGAACACATTACCATTAGCTCGTTCTTACACCGTTGGATTAAATGTATCATTCTAATCGCTAAAAAATCATGAAAATGAAAAAGACAATTATATTATCAACAATATTGGGAGCAATGACTCTCTTCAACAGTTGCTCTGAGAGTTTTATTGATCTGGATCCAAATTTGGACCTTAAAGGAGACGCTGTATACACAGATGCCGGACGTATTGAAGGCGTTGTGCAAGGAATTTACACTACACTTAAGAATCCGGCATGGATCGGTTCTAAAACATACATTGCTTTCGACAACAGAGGAGAAGATATTTATAATATCGGTACCAACCTTGTTACTTTGTATGATACATACACTATGAATGTTGGTATAACATATAGTGAAAATACTGATGGATGGACTAACGCATACTTGGCTATAAATCGTGCGAACGTTTTATTTGAAGAACTTGATATGTACGATGCAGCAGCGACTATTGGTGCTGAGAAAGTAGCTCAATACAAAGCTGAAGCAAAATTTGTCAGAAGCCTTTCATTCTACTATCTGTCTCAGTTATTCTCCATGCCATACGTATTAGATCCTAATGCGCCGGCTGTGCCATTGAGACTTACCGGAATTACCGGTCCTGGACATAATGACTTGAAGCGTTCTACAATCAGCGAGGTTTACAATCAAATATTATCAGACCTCGATGCTGCTACAATCAGCGCATTGCCTACAGGAGTTAATACTCCGGAAGCTACAACACGCGCCACACAAGCTGCAGCACATATGTTGAAAATGCGTATTTATATGGCGATGGAAAATTGGAGTGCTGCAATCGCTGAAGGTGAAGCCATAGCAGGATATTCATTGGGAAATATCAGAGCGATGTTTGATGCTCCTTATTTTACAGCAGAAACAATCTTTGCATTCCCTATGTCTACAAACGACAGAGGAAATACACAGCAAGCTCCTGCAGGCTTTTACAACACAGAAAGAATCTGTCTTGTTGATACAAAACATGGTATAATGGGAAAGCCTGCTTATTCTTTGGATACAGATGTTCGTAAGCAATTCATCGGTGGAAATTCCGGAGAAAGATTCTTGAAATGGGATGATTCGTCAACCCGTTTACAATGGACACAAATCTTCCGTTATGCTGAAACGCTATTAAACCTTGCGGAATGTTATGCTGAAGTAGGAGAAACAGCGAAGGCACAAGACGCTTTGCATGCGGTTAGATCTCGCGCAATCCCAACAGGTGATATCATTGATGTTAAAATATTAACAGGTGATGCTTTACTTCTTGCCATTGAAGACGAAAAACGTCTTGAGTTCTTAGGAGAAGGTATGAGAGGTATTGAAATCATAAGAAAAGGTCAAAATTTCGTAAAAGAAAGAATTAATGTTGTTACAACACCTGATGATGGTGGATACATCTGGCCTATTCCAAATGTGGAAACGTTGATAAATAAAGCGTTGAACGATTAAGAAACACACTCTTTTTCTTATTATAGCAACGGCTGTCAGAATAGATTTCTGGCAGTCGTTCTTTTTTATACTTTCCCCAACAATACATAGCTCACTATTTTGAAATAGTGAAAGGTAATATTGTCTCATCGTATTGGAACGAGAGGATGATAAAATCCAGCTTTTTCTGTATAAGAAGCCAGTATGGTATGTTGTCCAAAAAGTGTTCCTTTTTCGTGTCCAACCCAATGTTCCGCTAGAGACACATCAAGGCGCCCCTGTGCAACCCGTACGCGGGTTGGTCACAAAAAGAGAACACTTTACTGAACGCCCTACTAGTATGTGTTCTTTTGCACATTTATCACTTTAACACCCATTTCGTCATTTTACTGTCATTTT